>JAEEGH010008908.1_pt1 | contig 23587 bp, 20 predicted proteins | sample 9134181 | NCBI WGS metagenome assembly JAEEGH01 (sample SAMN16246544, study PRJNA631951) | gut metagenome | biome: gut microbiome; feature: rumen; material: DP-attached | host: Bos | place: Iran: Karaj | collected 2018-10
TTATTCACCCCTTCCCGGGCTTCCGACAGCAGACCCTCCATCACGAAGATGCTGTAGTCTACGCCGATACCGAAAATAAAGGTGGAAATAACTATGTTTATGAGGTTGAATTCCAAGCCGAAGAGTGCCATATATCCCTGCAGTACATACCAGCTGATGCCCATGGGCAGGAATGCCAGTAGCGCAATCCAGATGTTGCGGAAGGAGATGAGCAGCACCAGCAGCACGAAGGCCGATGAAATCAGCAGCGTGGTATTGAAATCGTCGTGGATGATCTCAACCATGTCGCGGCAGTAGTAGAACGGCTCGATCACCAGTACGTTCGGCTCTGCGGTGAGGGCTTTGATCACATTGTCCTTATCGGCCATGTCAAAGGCTACATCCGTGAACACCATGTATCGGCCGCCTTCCTGCTGCTCCACGTAATTGCTCAGGAGGCCGGGCGGAACGATGCCGCTCTCCACGAGGTTCCCGGGTTCATAATCCTGGGTGAGCAGGGCGATGAACGGCTGTGCGAAATCCGCCGGGAGACCATTTTTCTTTGCCGATGCGGCCAGCGCCTTTGACAGCCCCGCAACCCTTTCCGGGCTCCAGAACTCCTTCCACGCGGCGATCCTTTCCTCCTGCACGCTTTCGGGCACAAGGAGAAGCTCGGTGATGGGGGAGTACCCCTTCACCAGACCGCTTGCTTTGAGCGAATCCAGAGCCAGGCCTAGCCCCTTGTTGTATTCCAGGGCCTTGTCCAGCGATGATTCGTGGTGCGCGGCGAAGTACATGTGCGTGGCGCCATCGGCATTCTTAAGGTTATAGAGGTCCTTGCTGGCAAGGTATTCCGGCATCTCGTAGTTAAGATTGCGGAGGTCGCTGTCGAACTTCACTTTGGGCGAGAATACAAGGCCGATGGTGATGAGAACCAGCAGGATGATAATCACCCAGATGTTCCTGTCCCAAGGCAGACGGTTGATTCTCTCCACAAGAGGGAAGCCGTGGGTGCGCTTGAACTTGATCTGGGACGGATGCAGGAAATGCGGCAGGAAAACAAGGGCGAAGAAGGTACTGCCGATGAGGGCGAACGTGGAGAAGAGACCGAAGTCCCTCAGAAGATCGCTCTCCGTGAACAGAAGGCCCATGAATGCGCCGATAGTGGTGAGGCAGCCCAGGAAAACGGGCGTGGACTCATCCCGCAGCATAGCTTCCGCATCGATTACATAATAATAATGTATAAGTACGTGCAGGCAGTAACTTATCGCAACGCCAAGCACCAAGGCGCTAACGCCAAGGGCCATCAGCGACATATATCCCTTTATCCAGTACATACACGCAAGGGAGAAGAACGTACCGTACACAACCGGCAGAATCTGCTGGAAAACGAAGGAAAAGCGGTGGAAACTGAAAAGGATGATAATGAGGATAATGAGGAAGGAAATGCCCACGGTGAGGGCAAGGTCCGTCTTCATCGTCTTGGAGTTGGATACACTGGTCATCACGTCTCCGTGGGTGTACACCTTCATGTCCGGATGCTTGGCCTCAAACTCACCGGCAACCCTGTTCAGCATCTTGATGAAGCGTGTAGCCACACCGGAGTTCGTTGCAGCGAAATTGGGCGTTAGGAAGGCCAGGGCCACGGTTTTGTCCGGGCACATGATGTGGCCGTCCACCAGCGAATAGCCGCCGAGGGCTCCCATTCCTTCCGGGAACAGTTCCTCCAGAACCACATTGCGTATGCCGATGGGATCCATCGCAGCCATCTGCGAGGTGAAGCCCGTCATGTCCGACATCACGGTATTGTAATTCTGCGCCATCATGGAGTCGATGGCCGCGGGCTCCATAGCCTCCAGGATGCCCGCGTAATACGAGGTGTCCACGAAGGAGGGAAGGTGCGCAAGGCCGAAGTCCATGGCGTCGAGGGCCAGGCTTAAGTCCAGCGTGTGAAGGATGCCGCGGATGTACTGCCCGGAGGTATCCGCCGCCTGGAGCATGTCGCAGAATTCCTCCATGCCGGCGCCGAGGGCTTCCGGGGTTGCCGGGTTTTCCGCATCCGACGAGGTGATCTGGAGAAACGCCTTATCCTTAATTTCTATCTTACTGAAAGCCAGCTCGTTGTTGATGGCTTCGCGGGGAAGGAGCTTAATGATGTCCTCTTCCAGAGTGATTTTAAGGCCGAAGAAAGCGAATAGCGCAAAGCTGCCCCACAGAAGGAGGTGCATTACAAGTTTATGGCCTTTGAACCACTTAAAAAGGGGTAGAAAGATTCGATGCATCAGAATTTATTCATCAGGGCCGATATCCTCCCGGCAACCTCTTCGATGGTGCCGGTGCCGTCGATTTCATGATATTTTCCGGCAGCGGAGTAATAGCCTATTATAGGTTCGGTTTTCTGGTGGTAGGTGTCTATGCGGTTTTGGACGATTTCGGGTGCGGCGTCATCCGCCCTGCCTTCGATGGTGGCGCGGTGGGCGATGCGCTGGGCAATCATTTCGTCCGGAATCATGATGGAAACAACTGCGGTTACTTCCTCCCCGCGCTCTTTGAGCATGGCGTCCAGCGCCTGGGCCTGGGCGATAGTGCGGGGGAAGCCGTCCAGCAGGAAGCCTGCAACGGCAGGGGCGCTGGCAAAGCGGGAAGCAATCATGCCTTCCACCACTTCGTCCGGCACAAGGTTACCCGCCTCGATGAGCGATTTGGCCTTGAGCCCGAGGGGAGTGCCGGCTGCGATTTCGCTGCGCAGGAGGGCTCCCGTGGAGAGGTGGCACAGATTGTAGTTTTCCACCATGGATGCGGCCTGGGTGCCTTTTCCTGCACCTGGAGGGCCGAAGAGAATAAAGTATTTCATAGGTTATTCCAGTACGTAAATATCTTTCAGGTTGCGGCCGATTTCGTTATAGTCCAGCCCGAATCCCACAATGAAGCGGTTTGGAATCTCCATGGCCACAAAGTCCAGAGGGATGGTGTTCTTGTACACTTCTGGCTTCAGGAGCATAGTGCAGATTTTTACATCCGCAGCCCCTTTAGCCTTCAGCAGCTTGCTCAGGTACTCCACGGTGTGTCCTGTATCCACGATGTCTTCCACCACCAGGACCCGGCGTCCCTTGACATCGCCGCTGATACCGCTTATCTCGCGTATGGAACCGGTGGATTCCGTTCCTGCGTACGAGGAAAGCTTTACCGACATCACTTCAAGGGGAAAATCCAGTCTGGAGATGAGTTCCCCTGCAAAAAGAAGGGCGCCGTTCATAACGCACAGAACTACTGGAATGTCTTCCGAAGAGCGGTAGAAACTGTTGATGCGGCTACTTACCTTCTCCGTAGCGGCCAAAATATCCTCGTGGGGGATAAAACTGACAAACGTTTTGTCGTAGAGTGTGACCTTTTCCATCTGGAGTATTAATTTTTTTCTTTACAGAATTAACAAAAATAATAAAAAAACACTAAAAACGCATAAAAAACATAAATATCTTAAGCCCTTTGGGCTTCTTTCCTTTGATTGTGCCGATGGAAGCGCTATTTTACCGGCGTCTTATGAGGCGGTTAACTCTCATATTTGCACTGCTTTTCTCCGTGGTGGCCCATGCCCAGAGCTGGCTTGGAGCGGCCATGGCCCTAAGCGGCTGCTCGTCGGCGGAAGAGATGGACCAGGCCACCATCGATCATTATGAATACCTGCACCTGCACCGCGTACGCATAAACGGCAGCCGCCTCTCCGCGCTGCTCACCCCGTACCAGGTGGCCACGGTGCAGGACTACCGCCACCGCTGCGGAGATATCCTCTCCAGCGCGGAACTGGCCCTGGTGGACGGCTTCTCCGAGGAGAAGGTGCGTGCTATGGAGCCCTTCATTTCATTCGAAAGCTCCCGCAGGCCGGGCGAGGCGGTGCAGGACACAACGCGTCTTCGCTTAAAAGCCATCGCCCGCGCTGAATTGAAATGCATCGCAGGGAAACTCCTTGCCGATGGAGGCGAGCTCCTCCAGGCCGGCTATACTCGCCGCTACTACTTCGACGGCCGAAGCGGCGGCGGAACCTTCTTCGCCTCCTGCAGCTATCCCGGAGGCCGATTTCTTGCCGGGGACTTCAACCTCCGCTACGGCGAGGGCCTCCTTTTCTGGAGCGGGCTTTCGATGGACCAGACCTCCACGATAGACGGCTTCTCCCGCCGGGGCGGGGGACTCTCGCCATCATGGTCGTGGAGCGGCGATGGCACTTACCGTGGCTTTGCCGCCGAGTACTCGCGAGGGCTATGGAGCGGGATGGCCTTCGCCTCCGGAAGCGGCTTTGGCGGGCGTGTCTCGCACCTTAGCCGCAGTGGCAGTTACGGGCTCAACGTCAAGTGGGATGGGGGAGTTGCGGCATCGGCCGACATCAAGCAGCACCTGCGGGGAGCGGATTTCTTCGGCGAGGCGGCAATCCGGCCCGGCGCATGGGCGGCGGTTGGGGGAACGCGTGTCCCCCTGAGCGAGAGCCTATCTGTGGCGCTTCGGCTGGCAGCGTTGCCATCGGCCTGGACAGGGCGGAAATACGGGGAGTATTCCGCCGCAATTGGGCTTAAGTATGGCGGTGGGGGATATGTGCCAATTGCCGGGAAAACCGGCTTCGGAAGCAGCGAAAAGCGCCATGGTCTGGATGCCGTTGCCCAGCTGCGCTTCCTGCCCATCCCGCAGCAGGATCCGCGGCGCAAAGAGTTGAAACTCACCGCCAATTGGGGCTACAGGGCGGACAGCCTCCTTCGCCTGGACACTCGCGCCATAGTACGCCTCCGCAGCTACGAACCAGCCCGTGCAGAACTCCGTGAGGACATTCTCTTGAGCGACGGCCTTGTATCCGCCAAACTCCGCCTCCACGGCTCCTGGTGCGATGGCCCCGGCCTTCTCACCTACGGCGAACTGGGCTACACCCCAGGCCCCTTCCAAATCTGGTTCCGCTCCACCGTATACAGCACCTCCTCCTGGGCTTCGCGCATCTACGTGTACGAACGCGACATCCCCGGCTCCTTCTCCGTCCCCGCCTGCTACTCCTCCGGCCGCTCCCTTTCCCTCCTCGCCTCCTACACCCGTGCCTTCCGCTCCCTCCGCCTCAAGTCCGCCCTGCGCCTCTCCCTGGCACAAAAAAAGTCCGGCACTTCTGCCGGACTCAAATTTCAATTAACGATAGAATTATAGATTTGGGGTGTTGTTTTTCAAACCCATGGCCACCCTCGGCCGTGCCCCGAAGGGCAAAAGTCCCCTGGGGGACTATAGGGGGTCAACAACACATTCTCCCGGAACGGGAGGGGCCCATTAATCATTCTATCGTTTCCCCACTTTAAGCCTCTGACCGGGCTGAATGATGGGGTTCTCGCCGCGAAGGTTGTTCCATTTTTTCAGATTGGAAACCGTAGTGTGGTACTTGTTCGCAATCCTTCCAAGATTCTCGCCGCTCTTGACAGTGTGATACACCCACTGCGGCTGGCGTGTGGTGCCGCCGCTGCGGCCACCGCGGCCGCCACTGCTCACGTAGGAACTGCCGCTACGGCTGCCGCCGCCGGAAGTCTGTGCATATCCGCCGGTGGAACCGGTCTGACGGTTGATGCCGCCCTGGCCTCCAAGGAACTCCTCTGCCTTATATGCGTAGATTTCCTTCTGCCTGGAAGTGAACTGGGAACTGTACATGTAGGGGAGACGGAGAATCTGCGTGCCCTGGTTGCCGGGAATGATGTCGCGGTAGTACTGGTGGTTCCAGGAACGGATTTCGTCCAGAGGAATTCCCAGGACCTCGCTGATCTGGCGGAGGTGCAGGTTCTTGTTGATGTGGAAGGTGTCCACGTGCGCGGGCATCTCGATGTCGGCGGGGGTGAGGCCGTATTCCTTGGCGTAGTGGAACGCGTACATGGCGCCCACCAGACCGGGAACATAGCCGCGGGTTTCCTGCGGGAGATACTGGTAGATAGTCCAGAAATCCGTGCTTCCGCCGGCCCTGTAGATAGCCTTGTTCACATTTCCGGGACCGCAGTTATAGGCCGATATGGCCAGGCTCCAGTCTCCGAAGATGTTGTAATTGTCGCGAAGCAGACGAGCGGCGGCATCGGCCTCCTTGAAAGGATCCAGACGCTCGTCGATATATGAATCCACCTGCAGCCCGTAGTGCCTTGCCGTGGAATACATGAACTGCCACATTCCGGCAGCTCCGGCCCTCGAAACGGCGATGGGGTTCATTGCCGACTCGATGATGCACAGGTACTTGAGCTCCATGGGAAGGTTATACTTGCGGAAGGTTTCCTCGAAGATGGGCATGTAGAACTTCGAAAGGGCCAGCATATGGCTCATCCTGTACGGCATTTTCTCCGAATAAAGGACGATCTTGTTGCGCACCGTCTCATTGTAGGGGAGCTTGATGAATGCGTTCATCTTGTTCAGCCTGTCGATGAGCACGGAGTCCGAGACCGAGGATGTGAAATGAACGTCGCCCATTTCTCCCATTCCGTCCGCTTCCGAACTGTTGCGCATCTGGTTGTGAATGTACCAGACGCTCAGGAGGCTGTCCGTCTTGTATGTCACGGTTCCGGTTGTGCCGGTTGCGGTTGCATCGCCGGGCTGGGAAGTAGCCGCCTGGGCCGCGGCCTGGGCATCGGCCTCCTGCTTGTAGAAATCAAGGACTTCCTGGGGAATGCCCTGATAGGCCTTAAGGCATGCCTCCAAATAGGAAATCTTGTTCCTGAGGTCGTCCACTTCCTTCTCCGCGGCCTCGAGACGGGTGCGGAGCTGCCTGTTTTCCGACTTCAGGGCGTCACGAGACTGTGCGCCCGCACCGATTGGAATCATGAGCAGTGTAACTGCAAGTAAATAAAAACGTTTCATAAAATCAGAATGTTAGCCCGAGCGAAAAGCCCATCGCGGGGTTTTGCGCATAATCGGGTGTTATCACGGTTGGGGATACTCTAAGGGAGATGTCGTCGCTCACCTCGAAGTCCTGCATGAATGCGAACACGTTGGCGTCGATGACCTGTAAAAAGTACACTCCGGCAAGGGCCAGAATTGAATAGTCGCGGAGACGCCGGTATGCGTCCCTGTAGTATTTCGCGGTTTCCGCGGAAATGGGCGGGGTAACCGTGGACTCTTCGTCCGTTGCCTGCCTGTAAATAGTGCGGTAACGCTGATAACTTCTGTTGTTCGTGGAAACGAAATAGTAGCAGGCTGCGAGCCCGCCCCAGTAGATGGGGAGTTTCCAGTATTCTCCGTTGTAAATCTGCCCCAGGCCGGGGAGTAACAGAGAATACACCGTGCTCCTGGGAGGATACGGGTACTGCCCGGACTTGTAGCTCACGGCTCCGTCCATAAGGCTGCCCCACCAGAATGCGGCTGTTCCGGCGAAGGCGATGTTGCGCCAGGTCTTATAGTCTGCGTTGGCTACGGGATCCGCCTTGTACAGATTGTTGTAGTGGATGCCGAGGCCCACGCCGGCGCCGATTCCGCCATACACCAGTGGGAGTTTCCAGTAATCCCTGTTATAAATTTGCATGCCGCCGATTGCGATGGTTGACCCCATGAACATGGTGCCGAGCTTCACGGAGCGTTTGTGCGTGAGGCCATCGGCAAACTCCTTGAAGGAGAAGAAGCGGTCTGTTGTGTCGCGGGCGGTGGTGTCCGACGGGTCTGCGTAGCTCTGGGAGAAGGCGTCCTCCTTGAACTGCGCATGGGCGCTGAGGCAGAGGAATGCCCCCGCCGCGATTGCCGATATGACCCGAAGCCACCTCACTACTTCTCGAACGCCTTGAGAAATTCCGACATCTGGGCGTCGGAGGTGAACTTGATGGTTATGCTGCCCCGCCCGCTTTCGGAACGCTTGAGCGAGATATTGTCGCCGAAATACCGGCCGATGTTTTCGAGGAGCCGATAATACATCTGAGGCAGTTCTCCGCTCACCGGACGGGATTTTTCTTCCTTGCCGATGCTGCGGATCCTGTCTTCAAGCTGCCTCACGGAAAGGCCGCCGCGCACTATTTTGTCGCAGAGTTCTTCCTGCACTGCAGGATCCTCCACGCCCAGAAGGACCTTGGCGTGGCCAACGGAGATGAGGCCAACCTTAAGGTCGTGCTGAACCTTGGCGGGGAGTTTGAGGAGGCGCAGCTGGTTGGTAACCGAAACGCGGTTCTTACCAACGCGCTGGGCCATCTGCTCCTGGGTAAGGGAGCACTCGTCGATGAGCCTCTGATAGCTGAGGGCTATCTCGATTGGATCCAGATTCTCCCTCTGGATGTTTTCCACGATGGCCATTTCCAGCATGCCCTGGTCGTCAGCTTCTCTCACATAGGCGGGAATCATGTCCAGGCCGGCCATCTTGCAGGCGCGGAAGCGGCGCTCGCCGCTGATTATCTGGTAGCGGTCCTGGCCGGATTTGCGAACCGTGATGGGCTGGATGAGGCCCAGGGTGCGGATTGAATCCGACAGCTCCTTGAGAGCCTCCGTGTCGAAGGCGGTTCTGGGCTGGAAGGGGTTGGGCTCGATCATGCCGACGGGGATGCGGAGAGCATCCGCAGTTGTCTGGGGCTTGCTGCCGGTGGCAACCTCCTTGTTGATGTAGGTGACCGGTTTGCGCAGTTCGCTCAAATCGTCGCTTCCCAGAAGGGCGCCGAGGCCTTTGCCAAGGCCGTGCTGTATCTTGTTGTTAGCCATTACTTTCTTGCGAGTTTCTGTCAAGGACTTCCTTGGCAAGGTTAAGGTAATTGGAAGTGCCGTTGTTCATCACGTCATAAAGGATGATGGGCTTTCCGTGCGAGGGGGCTTCCGACAGGCGGATGCTCCTCTGGATGATGGTGTTGAACACCAGATCCTTGAAATGCTCCCTAAGCTGCATCACAACCTGGCTGTGCACTTTGGTGCGGCCGTCGAACATGGTAACAACGAAGCCTTCGATAGTGAGGCTGGTGTTAATCCCGTTCTGCACCAGGCGGATGGTCTGGATGAGTTTTGCCAGGCCTTCGAGGGCGAAGAATTCCGGCTGCACCGGGATAATCACGGAATCCGCCGCTGCGAGGCAGTTCACTGTGATAAGGCCCAGGGAAGGGGAGCAGTCTATGATTATGAAGTCGTAATTGTCGCGGATAGGGGCAAGGGCGCGGCGAAGTACGCTCTCGCGGGATTCCCATTCCAGCATTTCGATTTCCGCGCCCACCAGGTTGATGTGCGAGGGGATCATGTGCAGGTTCTGGAGTTCCGTCTGGATGAGGGCGTCTTCCGCTCCGATGCGGCCGATGAGAATCTCGTACAGAGTGCGCCCGCGGTCGTCTTCCGGCGAGAAATTAAGGCCGGAAGTGGTGTTGGCCTGAGGGTCTGCGTCTATGATGAGAACCTTCTTTTCCAGCACCGCGAGTGAGGCTGCGAGATTGATGGCGGTGGTGGTTTTTCCCACGCCGCCTTTCTGGTTTGCAATCGCTATTACTTTTCCCATAAAACTCTATTTGCATTGGCCGCCCGTGTGTACGCGCAGCGCATAAGTCTGCAAATATACGAATTATTTCCGGAAATGCTGCAAAAAATGTTCCTACACCGGGTCTACGTCGATGTGGACGCGGGCCCTTGTGCGGGCCTCGAACCCGCGGATCGCAGCGTGGATTGCCTCTTTTTTGGCGATGAGTTCCTTGTCCCTCGGCAGAGCTATCCGCAGCTGTGCCAGGTATTCTCCGGGGGCATGTTCTCCGGGAGGGGAATACGGGCCCACGGCGCTCACCGGCAGTTCCTTAGCGAGCTCCGACGCAAGGCTCCAAGCCTTCCTGGCCGATGCCTCGCGGAAGGTGAGATGTATGAGCCGCGTGTACGGCGGATAGCCGAAGAGCTGGCGCTCCTTGAGGGCGCCTTCCTTGTCATCTCGACCAAGCGAAGCGCCCTCCTTGTCATCTCGACCAAGCGAAGCGCCTTCCTTGTCATCTCGACCAAGCGAAGCGCGTGGAGAGATCTCTCGACTACGCTCGAGATGACAAAATACCGGATGCTCCGGTTCGCGGGTTTGGATGATGAAGCGCCCGGGGGTGCCGCGTCGGCCGCATCGGCCCATGAATTGGGTGAGGAGGGCGGCGGCGTATTCATCGGCCCGGAAATCCTGCACTCCCAGCACATTATCGGCCTGGGTGATGGCTACGAGGCGAACTCCGGCGAAATCGAAGCCCTTGGATATCATCTGGGTGCCAACCAGGATGTCGATGCTCCCGGCGGCAAAACTGCGGATTGTCTCCGGATCCGCGCCCGTGTCCGAGTCTATCCTGGCTATACGGGCCGATGGGAACAGCTCCCGCAGTTCCTCTTCAACGCGCTGAGTGCCGGCGCCCAGAAGCTGCACCTCGCCGCCGCACTTGGGGCACGCTCCGGTGAAGGGGAAAGTGCGCCCGCAGTAGTGGCACACAAGGTGATCCGGATTCTTGTGAAGGCTGAGTGAAACGTTGCAGGAAGGGCACTTCGGAATGTGCCCGCAGGCGGTGCATTGGAGCACCGGCGCATAGCTCCTGCGGGAGCGCAGAAGCACTGCCTGCTCACCTGCAGCAAGAGTTTCGGTGATTGCCTCTATAAGCTTGCGTGACAGCGTTCCAACCATGCCGCGTTTTCGCGTTTCCGCCACGGTGTCGATGATTTCGACGCTGGCCGCGGAGCCTTTGTAATACGGCTCGTCAAGAGTAACTTTGCAGTACCTTCCGACCTCTGCGTTATAGAGGGATTCCAGCGATGGAGTGGCGCTTCCCAGCACTATCCCGGCGCCATGGATTTTGGCCAGCATCACGGCGGTTTCACGGGCATGGTAGCAGGGAGCCGGAGTGGTTTGTTTGTAGGAGGTGTCGTGCTCCTCGTCCACGATTATCAGCCGGAGGCCGCGGTGAGGGAGGAACAGGGCCGAGCGGGTGCCCAGCACCATGTACGGGATGTCTTTCCGGAGGCTGGCCGTAACCGCATTCTTACGGCCGATGGTTTCTGCCGAATGATACACCTGAACGAAGGGGATGCTCGCGCGGATTCTGTCTTCCAGCTGCCTGGAAAGGGCGATTTCCGGAACCAGGTACAACACGTTGCCGCCCTGTTTGAGCACTTCGGCTGCAAGGGTGAGGTACAGTTCCGTTTTGCCGGAGCCGGTTACCCCGTGAAGGAGCACGGGCTTGCCGCTGGCGAGGCCTTCCCGGATGCCGTCGTATGCGCGCTGCTGAAGCGATGAGAGTTTAATGTCAAGGGTGAGTTCTTCCGGGGTGAGGGCCGGTGGAAGTGCGGGCGGGGTGAGCGCGGCTAAATCGGCCTTGAAGCGGTCCAGCTCCTGCTGGAGCGTGATTATGGTTTCGGCTTTGGTTTTTGCGCTCTCGCGGCCACGGGCGAGCTTTTCTTCGCGGGATGAGATGCTTTTGAGGAGGCGTTCACGCTTTCCTTCGTACACCTTCATCTGCCGCTCGTAGTTGAGCCTCCCGCGGAGAAGGCGCTGCTCGTCTTTTTCCTCCGCCCTCAGTGGAGGCCCGGCAAGGCGGAGCACCTCGCCCACGGTGCACATATAATAGGAAGCTATCTGCCGCCAGAGTTTAAGGTCCGTTTCCGGAATCCTCAGGGCTTCGCTCTCCACCGCCTGCACGGGATACACCTTCATCGAGGGCGGGGGAGTTGCGTCCACAACGCTCACCACGGCCACGTACTGCCGCCCGGCGAAGTTCACCCGCACACGGTCTCCAACGGCAACATCGACACCAACTGGAAGCCTGTAGAAGGGCTCCCAGTCGAGTCTAAGCGGGATGATTACCTGTATGTATCGGCAGGCTTCCGACACCTCTTAGTTGATGAGCTTCTGGTACCAGGCGCCGTCCTGTTTGACGAAGTTAAGGACCTCATCTCCCTCCGAACCGTCGTTGTACTTGATATGTACTGTGATGGAAGCGTTTTCGGAGCCGATTTCAGTGTCCGTGAACTTGAAGCTCTCGATGCCGCCGCAGTGACCGAAATACTCCTCGCCCATCTCCTTGATGAGGCCGCCGAAGAAGTTCTTTTCCGTTTCGGAGAAATTGAATGTGTCGATAAAACTGTCGTAATCTCCGTTCTGGAGTGCGGTCATTGCCTGCTTGGCAACTGCTACCGGGCTATTGGGATTGGACTGGCAGGAAGTGGCCATTCCGATGGCTGCCGCCACTGCCACTGCGATGATGATGTGTTTTGCTTTCATATCATTTTTCTATTTCTCCCGCAAGTTAGGAATTTTTTGTATTTTTGCAAAGTATGGGAACCGTACTGATCATACTTATCACCGCGGTAGTGAGCGTGTACTGCTTCTCCAAACCGGAAAAGCTGGACGCGCTCAAGTTCAACGCCCCCATGGTGCTTGAAAGGAAGCAGTGGTACCGCATGTTCAGCTACGGCATTGTGCACGGCGGGTGGGCCCATCTTATTTTCAACATGCTCACCCTGTTTTTCTTCGGAATGGTGGTGGAGCAGTATTTCTCCGACGTGTGGGCGGATGGAGGCGCGCTCATCTACCTCCTCTTCTACATATCGGCACTGGGCGTATCCACGGTGGGGGATCTTATTCTGCATAAGGCAGATTACGGATTCAGTGCGGTGGGGGCCTCCGGGGCGGTATCGGCAGTGCTTTTCGCCTCCATCCTGTTCGAGCCGAAGATGGGAATTTACATTTTCATGATTCCCATTCCCGTTCCGGGGTATATCTTCGCGCCGCTGTATCTGCTGTACTGCTGGTGGATGGCTAAGAGGAAGGTCGATAACATCGGCCACACAGCCCACTTCATCGGCGCGGTATACGGCATCCTTTTCCCGCTTCTTCTGAAGCCCTCGATTTTTATGCATTTTCTTTCACAATTAGGCATATGAAAAAAGTTCTTATCATTCTTGGTATTGCCGTTCTGATGGTCTCCTCCTGCGGAGTTCTCAAACGCAAAGCTGCCAGTAAAGTGAGTAGCGGCGCCAGTGTTACCAATTCCCTGTACAACAACGCCGCAAACAAGGACAAACAATTCACGTTCAGGAGCCTTCCGCAGAACCTGGAGCAGCTCCAGGCCATGCCGGAGGCCGATTTGAAGGATCCGTACGCAGTTGCCGCCCTCACCGTGGCCGTGCTCATGCGCTACGAGAGCTCTCTGGACGACTGCTACGAAATGCTCAATTATCTGAAAGGCCCGGAAGAACTGTCGGCTTATGAAAAAGGTTTCCTTCGGGACCGCTTCGAAGGCAAGAAATATTATAAGGTGCGCTCGTTCTTTGCGGGTGCCACCCCGGAGAACGACTACACTCCCGCAGCGCCGTACATGGTTAAGGTGCGCTCCAACTCCACCTCCTTCCAGGCCGATGGCTGGGCCACCCTCTGGCTCTTCTCCGGCGGGGCGGACACTCCCCGCACGATCAAGCTGCGCCAGAAGAAAAGCACCGGGCAGTGGTTCCTCAGCGAGATCCAGTTCCTGTCGGACATCAGGCTGCCCGCATCGGCGGATCCCTGGAATTAAGGCTGTTGGAAGGGCGCAGGTTTGGAAGGGCGCAGGCGCATAGAGGTGGTTGCCGCCATCATCTGCCGTGACGGAAAAGTCTTCGCCACGCAGCGCGGCTACGGCGAGTGGAAAGACTGGTGGGAATTCCCCGGCGGCAAGATGGAGCCGGGGGAGAGCCCCCGTGAAGCCCTCGTCCGCGAAATCCGCGAGGAACTGTCGGCCTCCATCGAGGTGGGGGAACTCCTCCACACCGTGGAGTGGGACTATCCCGCCTTCCACCTCACCATGCACTGCTTCCTTTGCACCCTTGCCGGTGCCCCGTGCACGGAATGCGTCCCGGACGGTGCGCCCGGCCCTGGCTCACACGACGCGCCCATTCATCTGAACGAGCACGAATCGGCCCGATGGCTCGGCCCCGCAGAGCTCCGCTCCGTGCGCTGGCTCCCCGCCGACGAAGGCCTCCTTCCCCTCATCGCCGCCGCCCTTGCTCAATTGGGAAATAATTGCTATATTGCAGGGAAAATGAATGAGATATGAAAAAGTTATTGATTATTGTTGTGGGGCTGATGGTGGCAATGATTTCCGCCAATGCCCAGTACATTAGCGGGCCGGCTCCTACGGACCCTGCCGAACAGGCCGCATTCATGCAGAACATCAATTACATCCAGCTGCTGAATAAGGAAAACAAACAGCTTAATCAGCGTATTATTGCTTTATCTATTGCAATCGGTGGTTTTTCCTTGTTGGAAATTGCAACCACTTCCATGACCACGAGTTATAATGACGGTTCAACCAGGTTCACCACTTTGGGCAGCGTCTTTGCCGTGACCTGCATTTTGAGCGGAGTGGTGGGCGGCTCCTGGTTGATTGCCAACGAATACGAGCTCATTCAAACGCGCAGGAAGATTAACGATCACCTGATAATGCAGCTCACTCCTGAAGGAGTAACCCTAACCTTCTAGTTATGAAAATCATCACTACCATACTGGTATTTTGCATCTGCCTGCCGATGACGTGGGCATGCAGGAAGCAGCGCGTTGAGGGCGAGATACAGGGGTACGAGTATGCGCGGCACGGTATGAGGGCGGATCCGGAAGAGTACTATAAACTGGAACGCAATGCCGAAGGTACGCTCATCCTAAAGTATACTCATTACGAGCGTATTCTCAAGGTTATCAAGGCGCCGGAAGATGCGCTGGAAAAGATCGACGGCTATGTTCGCAGCGCCAAGATGTGGAACATCAAGGAGATGTATCCCAATCCGCCGTACGTGAGGGACGGCCACATGTGGAATCTCAAGATCACCTACGAGCAGGGGAGCATCTATTCAAGCGGGAGCAACAATAAGCCATCGGCAAAAATCCAGGGCGCCATCGATGCTATCAATGCATACCTTCACTGGCTCACGGACAATGTTAGCGAAGCGGATATAATCGAATATGTACCTTATGAATAAAATCATCAGAATCATGGCAGTAGCCGGAGCAATTACGGCCGCTTCGTGCGCGCCGAAAGCCTCTCAGAAGGTTCTTGTACTGTATTATTCGCAAACCTCCAACACCAAGGCCGTGGCAGAGCAGATCGCCGCGGCGGTGGGGGCCGATATCGAAGAGATCGTTGCCGTGAACCCGTACGACGGCGACTTCAAGGCTACCATCGACCGTTGCCTTGCGGAGCAAAAAGATGGCATCCTGCCCGAAATAGAACCCCTTAAGGTAGATGTCGCCGCATATGACGTCATCTTCCTGGGCTATCCCGTGTGGTTCGGCACCTACGCCCCGCCCGTGGCAAAGTGGCTTGAAGGCGTATCCCTTGCGGGCAAGAAGATCGTGCCCTTCTGCACCTTCGGTAGCGGCGGACTGGACTCCAGCGTTGCAGCCCTTGCCGCAGTCCAGCCCGAGGCAGAAGTGCTTCCCGGCTATGGAGTACGTGCCGCACGTATGGCGGCAGTGCCGCGTGAACTGGACCGTTTCCTGAAAGCCGGAGGCTTCATAGAAGGGGAGTACACCGCACCCGCGGAATTCCCTGAGCAGCAGCCCGTCACTGAAGAGCAGGCGGCAATCTTCGACGCAGCCGTGGACGGCTATCCCATGCTTCACTGCAAGGCGGTCACAACCGCATCCCGTGAAGTCCCGGACGGCATCGAGTACCTCTTCGTAGCGGAAGACCTTCCCCGCGAAGGCGCTCCCGCGGACCTTCCTCCCGCAGGCCCCATCAAGGTATATGTTTTGGTTGAAGAGGGCCAGGCCCCCGTATTTACACAGGTTTTGAGATGAAAAAGTTAGCTTTGGCGCTGGCACTTGCACTGGTTGCGTGCGCGCCCAAATCGGCCCGTACAATTGAGGCCGGCCGCGTGGAAACCGGCTCCATCGACAGTAAGATCCTCGGCGCGGAGGTGCAGTACAATGTGTATCTCCCCGCTGGGTACGACATCTCCAGTCGCACATTCCCCATCGTGTATCTGCTGCACGGCCTCACGGACACCTACACCGCGTGGGTGGAAAAAGGCAATATGCAGGAAGTGGCGGATTCGGTTATCGCCAGCGGCGATGCCTGCCCCATGATCATCGTCATGCCCAATGCCGGCGGTCCGGATACTCACAACACCTGGAACGGCTACTTCAACATGCCCGGCTGGGCCTATGAAGATTTCTTCTTCCAGGAATTGATGCCCGCCGTGGAAGCCAAGTATCACGCATCCGGGGACAAGGGTCACCGCGCGGTGATGGGCCTTTCGATGGGCGGCGGCGGATCGGCAGTTTACGCCCAGCATCATCCGGAGCTCTTCTCCAGCTGCTATGCAATGAGCGGCTGGCTGGACAACAAGGGCGAAGAAGTGAGTAAAGGAGATTCACAGGAGAAAGACTGCTTCTACTACGTTTGCAAGGCTGTCCGGGAGAATTCCGCCATCGACTATGTGCTCAAGGCCGATGACGCCACGCTTGAGGCTCTCCGCTCCGTTTCCTGGTTCGTTGACTGCGGCGACGACGACTACATCTTCGACCTTAGCGTTGATTTCTACCGTGCGATGCGCTCCCGTGAAGTGCCCTGCGAGTTCCGTGTTCGCGACGGCGTCCACAACTGGGACTACTGGCACGTCTCCCTTGCCCAGGCCCTTCCCTTCGCCACCTCCCACTTTATGTCCCGCTAACATTGCGCGGTGGGCCGTTTGTGGCAAACCCTCTCGGGAGGCTCTTCGGGGCCTCCCTTTTTCGTGCCGGTCCGCATTTTCGGCCTGTTTCTGCTTGTCGACCCGGCATTTTGCCCTGCCGGTCCGCATTTTCGGCCTGTTTTTGCTTGTCGACCCGGCATTTTGCCCTGCCGGTCCGCATTTTCGGCCCCAAAATGCTGGTGGGCTCGAGGTGCCCTGCGAGTTCGGATCTGCGACTGGGTGTACATAAAGAAAACCCGACTCACTATACTTATTAAAATCGTAAAGAAACTCGAAAGAGAATGATTTTTAACGATTTTGGACAAAGTTTGAACGGATAAGGACGGGAAAGTGCGGAAAGTTTGGTATATTTGTAAATTGGGAAAATCTGAAAAAACAATATAATACATGGAAACGAAACGCAATTACGAGGCGCCCGTGGCGCAGGTAACCGATGTTGAATTGGAGGCCACCGTCCTGTCCGGCGAGCAGCAGAACTCTTCTGCCAGCCGTGAAGGGTATGGCGAAGCGTATGAACTCTAACGGAGGAAGGCCGATGAAAGCAAAAGCACTAATAGCAGCCCTCGCCCTGCTCCTTACCGCCGGGTTCACCGCCCGGGCCGTGGATGGCTGGAGCGTCTCCAACCCTACCGGCAGCACGTTCCGTATTACCCGCAGCACTTCCGGTACCACTGAAATGGTAAAGTACCGCACCGTGAACCTCAGCGCCTACGCCGGTCAGCATTACACCGCCATAAGCGGCGAGGTTACCTTTGGGCCCAATGATACCTACAAAGATGTGACCGTCATCGAGACGACTCCCGGCACCGATGCCTTCAAGTATCAGTACGGCGCCAAGCGCATGTACCGCTTTGATGTCACCGACCTGGGCGGCTTCTCCCTGGCTCACTGTGACCGCGAAATCACCACCGGCACCAGTTTCAGCGGCAGCTATGTAAACAAGAGTGTCACCGACCTGGTGTATTTCCAGAGCGGTAGCGTTAAGAGTGGCAGCGGTAATAAATACCTCGATGTTGCTCATAGTGGCACCAATGGCACCGAGAAGATGATTGACGACGGCTACGACTACAACGATAACACACTATGCACTGTCTCTACCGGCAATCTATACAATAATAATAGTGACCTACGTACTTGGCTCAATAGCCTCAGCTACAAGATGTACGCAACCGTTTACTTCCAGCAGCGCGAGGAGGACGACGGTTACCAGTACATCCAGATTCTGGCCGACAATGCTTCTACATATGACGGTAAGGATCCTGACGGCAACGTTAATACGCCATCGACCTCCCTCTACAAGGCCGCCTTTATCCTCACCAAGACCGAAGATCATCTGAACAGCTGGAAGTACCAGGCCTTCCCTCACAAGTCCGACGACCACACCAGCTCTACGGAGTTCGACTATGGCGACAGCTATCTATATGCCCAGGCATTCAAGAGTTCAAGCTACCGCGCCACCACATCCGGTTCGCTGGTTCTCAATCCCACGGTAAACGACATTAACGTGCGTTTCGATGCCAATGGAGGCGGCGATGATACCTGGTATCTGAAGAACCTTAAAGTACGTCTGGCTTTGGTAGATGCCACGGCTCCCACCCTCCTCTCCAACAGTATAACTGTGGTTCCTGGCAGGCATTCCAAGGGAAATACGGTGTATGTGAGCGTGGCATTCAATGAGATTGTCAAGGTGACGGGCACGCCCACGCTGACCACCACTTCCAGCAACAAGTGGGGGTCACTCACCTATGTGGCTGGCGATGGCACAAACGTGCTTACCTTCAGCGGAGAAATCCCCGCCAATGCCTCTGGCAGTCTTAATATCACTGGGCTCAGCGGTACAGTCAAGGACCTCGCTGGCAACAGCCTTACAGGCAGCAGCGTCACCGCCAGCGGCCTGTGCTCTCTCGACGCCAGCTATGCTTACTCCATTAGCTACGACCTGGCCGGTGGAACTCTGCCGGACGGATATCCTGCCACATATACATATGATGCAGCCGTTACGCTGACCAATCCTTCATTCCTGGGTTGTACATTCAACGGCTGGACGGGCAGCAACGGCAGTACGCCTCAGACTACCGTCACAATTGCCCAGTACTCACACGGCAACAAGAGCTACACTGCAAACTGGACGGACCACTGGGATACCGCACACGGGGCTAACGGCTCCAGCACAAACCCTTACACCATAACTGATGCGGCCGGTATGATGTACCTGCAAGAAATTGTCGAAGGTGGCAATCTTTGCAATGGCGTTTATTTCCAGGTCGGCAGCGATATCGACTTGAGCGGCGTGCAGAGCACGTTCAATGGTGTTGGGGGCAGTGGTATCAATAATAAGTTCTCTGGCATCTTTGACGGTAAAGAGTACACAATAAGCAATCTTCACATAGAAGGTACCAGTTCTTACGTCGGCCTCTTCGGATATATCTATGGAGCGACCATTGAAAACGTAATCATTGACGGAGCTACAGTACAAGGAAATGAAGAAATCGGCGCTGTGGTGGGAAGGATAGGCGGCGGTGGAACCGTCCAGAATTGCTTCGTTATTAACAGTACAATCAATGGAAGTAAATATGTCGATGCTATTGGATATGTTTACAGTGGCTCTGCATCAGGCAACCACTATCGCAACTGCACAATCAACGGCACAGTCTCAAGCGATGTGTTCACGCTCACGGTGCCATCCGGTATAACCGCCACCGTTACGCCCACCGTTAGCTACAATTCAGTGGACTACTTTGCCGCCGGCACTGCAGTCACCCTCAGCGTGCCCTCCGGGTATGTGATGCAGAACGTGGAGGTCAACGGTACGGCTGCAACGGACAATGGCGACGGCACGTGGGGCTTCAATATGCCCGCTGCCGATGTTACCGTCACCGCCACCTTGCTGCCCATCGTCTCTTACATCGACGCCGACGGCACGGAGCAGAACTGCACCAACTACACCGTCATCGAGAGCAGCAACAGCGACGTGACACTTGGTAGCAGCAGCAACAGCCAACCCGCTTGGTATGTCGTGCCCGCAGGCACCGTCACCGTCAACGGCAAGCTCTGGTTCTACGACCCCGACGTCCGCCTCATCGTCTGCGACGGTGCTACGCTCAACGTTACCCGCAATTATGGCAACGCCATCCAGAGTCACGGATCCTTCACCATCTACGGCCAGTCCCAGCAGAGCGGCACCCTCACCGCAACCGCCACCAGTAACACCGGCAATGCCATCTGTTCCACTAACAGAGACATCAATAACATCACTATCAACGGCGGCACCGTCAACGCCACCGCCAATAGCTACGCCATAAGAGCTAATGTCGGTAGCATCACCATCAACCGAGGCAATATCACCGCCAACTCTCGCGACAATGACGGCATCTACGCCCATCGCAGCAGCAACAACGTCGGCGGCGACGTCACTATCAATGGTGGTACCGTCAGCGCTACCAGTAACGGTACCGGCTACGGTATTGATGCTAATGGCACCATCTCCCTGGGCTGCCCCACGGCGGCAGACCGCATCACCGCCAGCAGCTATCACGGCACGGTGACCATCGCCACCGGCCAAACCCTCACAGACGGCACCGCGACCTATACAGGCACGCTCACCAGCGAGGAGATTGCTGCCATTGCCGGCAAGACGCTGCAGTCGGCTGCGGGCGCCGTGTTCTACATCGATGCAGATGGTGTTCAGCGGGTCTGTGTTGGCGCCACGCAAATTACATCTAGCGGCTTTTACGGAAGCAATTCCAATGCTGAAGGCTGGTATTATGTAAGCGGCGAAGTTTCACTAAACAGTCGTTTGGTCTTTTCTGACCAAAATGTCCATCTTATCATCTGCGATGGAGCTAATCTCATTATAGACACCAGCAATAGTAGTAATGCTGCCTTAGTCTTCCTTGAATATGCTTCGATTTACGGACAGAGTGGCGGAAGTGGCAGTATTACTATTACCTCAAAAGACAACGGAATTGGTATTTCTGCTAGTATTAGTACTTTTTCCATAAACGGCGGTAATATTTCAGTTGTTGCTTCAGAAGGAAGTGGTATCTACACGAATGGCGATGTTCTTATCCGTCGTGGAACTGTAAACGTCACAGGTAGTTATGGTATCAGAGGTGCCAACATTTCCATCCTTGGCGGCAACGTAACTGCTACCGGGACCGGAACGACTCAAGTCGGTATTTACAGTAGGTCGAATCTTATCACTCTTGGCTGGAGCGAATCCGGGGACAGTATCACTGCAAGCAGTTATGTTTTCCCTAGCAATACGGATGGTATTCTCCTCATTGCAACGGGCCAGGCGCTCACCGACGGCACAAATACTTATACTGGTCTCCTGAACACTGAACAGATAGCCACCATTGCCGGCAAGACGCTGAGGCCGGCGGAAAACCCTTCAGATGACAATCTTGGTCTGACTGCGCGGAAATCGAAGTTTGGAGGAATTAGCAAGTATTTCACCACTTTCTATCATCCTACTAAGAATTATAAGCTCTTGGATGGCGCTCAAGCGTTCACCTTGAATGGGAGCAAGCAATTCTACCTTGTTGGCGATGGCAGCATCGTCCCTGCGAACTGCGCAGTAGTCATTTTTGCCGATAAGCCTGCGGTTTCCTTGACCGCCATCGACATCAGCAATCCACCTTCGCCCGTGGGTACAAATATCCTCCAGGGTGTGGGTGTTGCCACTGCGGCATCGACACTGGTAACAGGAACCCAGAAGGTGTACGTGATTAGTGGTAACAACAATAGCATCGGCTTGTATGAGTATACGGGCACAACCATTCCGGCTTATAAAGCATATATTGTTGAATAATTCGTTCGAAATGACAATGAAAAAATACATTATACTTTTTGCAGCCCTTGCGGGCGCGATGCTCTGGACAGGGTGCCAGAAAATGGAAGAAGACATTGTTAAGGACGAGCCCGTGGAAGAAGCTCCGCAGCTCTTTACCCTCACGGTGCAGGCCGTTAAGGACGTGGATACAAAGGCGCTGGAACTTGACGGAAGCACGCTCAATGCCTATTGGGTAGATGGAGAACAGGTTGCGGTGTATATTTCCAACACAAGAGCATTCCTTGGTATGCTCACCGTGGATGCCGACGACACTAATCGTACCGAAGCCACGCTATCCGGCACTCTGTCCAGTGTAGAGGGAGTGACCGAAGGCACACAACTATATCTTCTATTCCCCCGTACCGAATGGGACTACACCGGGCAGGATGGCTCTGCTCCTTCTGCGGACGGTACCCTTGCCAGACAGTACGACTATGCTTCATCAACGGTATATGTTTCTTCAATGGATAATGGAGTAATATCTACTGAAAAGGCATTTTTTTCCAATGAGCAGAAAATCTACCGCTTCGGCTTCAAAATTGGCGGATCGGGCGGCACGGCCGTCAGCGTGAAGGAGTTTACCGTAGATTCTAATAGCGGCTTTATTGTACAAAAGTACGATTATTCAAGCAACGAAACCACACCTGGCAGCCTCACGGTTAAAGTGTCCGGTGATGCCACCACGGACCTGCTTTATATGGCTATCAATAATGTTGATCTAGGCTCTGACCAGACCTATTCCTTCCACGTCATCGACGGCGGTAACGCTCTATATATCGGCAGCCAAAGTATTCCTTTTCAAACCAACTCCGACCTTCAGAATGCCAGCTTCATCAGCGCCAAGAACGTGAGCGTGAGCCAGGCTACCCTCACATCCGCTTCCGCCACCACCTCCGAAGTCTGGTAAGCGCTCATGACGGTACGGGCGGCAACGGGCGCGGATATCGGCGCGATCATGGACGTCCTGGAGGCGGCCAAGGGGATAATGCGTGCGAGCGGCAACGCGGGGCAGTGGGTGGACGGGTATCCGTCCCGGGAGGTGGTGCGCTCCGACATCGACCTGGGCCATGGCTATGTGGTCCTTGCCGATGACGGCTCTCCCGCAGGCTACTTCGCCTTCATTCCCTCGCCGGAGCCCACCTATGCCCGAATTTTTGAAGGCCGATGGCTGGACGACACCCTCCCGTACCATGTGGTCCACCGCATCGGCAGTTACCCCCACGTGCACGGGGTTTTCCGAACCATAATGGACTGGTGTTTCGCGCATGATGGCAACATCCGGATAGACACGCACCGCGACAACCACATCATGCAGCACTGCATCCTCCGCTACGGCTTCCGCTACTGCGGCATCATCTACCTCGCCTCCGGCTCCGAACGCCTTGCCTACCAGCTACTCTCCTCAGGCTCTAGCTGAGGCCCAGACGGGCTTCCACGACGTTCATCACGTAGTCTCCGGTCTTCTCGCATTCTGCGATAAGGTCGGACAGGACTGTTCCAAGCTCGTAGCTGTACACTTTGTCGTCCAGGTTGGAGATGTTCTGGTCTTTCAGGGAATCCCTGAGGGCATTGATGCGGTGTTCGATCTCGAAGGATGTCTCCACGCTGAAATCTGCCCTGTGGCCGCCCAGGACTCGGTTCATCTGCGAAAGAGCCTCATCCACGGTGGCATACATCTTCAGGATGCTGTCGTTGAGACTGTCTTTGAACCACACCTTGTGCGAGCGCTTGCGGCGCATGATGCGCGCAAGGTTGAAGCAACTGTCGCCGATGGACTCCATCTCCCCGATTTCGCGCATCATCAGAAGGATAGTCTGCTTGGTCTCGTCGGAAAGGTGGGCCTTGCCGATATCGCCCAGATACTTGCCGATCTCGTTTTCCATCCGGTCGGAAATGTCTTCACCCTTCTTGATGCGCTCGAACAGCTTGTCGAATTCTTTCTCGTCCTGGGTGCTGTAGAGGTCCGTCACCAAGCCGAAGAGGCGCTGCATGCGCTCGCCAAAGGCCACAATCTCCTTCTGGGCCTGCAGTACGGAGAGTTCCGGGGTTTTCATGATACCGCCGCGGATGAACTTGAGGCTGAATTCGTCGTCCTCATCGGCCTTTCTGGGCTTGATGATGAAGCATACCAGTTTCTCTATCTGAGGGATGAACCAGATG
>JAEEGH010008909.1_pt1 | contig 23585 bp, 26 predicted proteins | sample 9134181 | NCBI WGS metagenome assembly JAEEGH01 (sample SAMN16246544, study PRJNA631951) | gut metagenome | biome: gut microbiome; feature: rumen; material: DP-attached | host: Bos | place: Iran: Karaj | collected 2018-10
ATGCAGTGTGGATGAGCCAGTTCCTGGACTGCTTTTCCTTGAAGCAGGTTACCAAGATCATTAAGAAAGTAGTGTCTGCTGCAGGGAATAATACTGATATCTTTGTGCTGGAGCCCTTGTGGGACTGCCAGAAGTTCCAGGCCTCATCCTACTCCCTCCAGGCCACATCCATATACTTTACCTGCATGGCCAACGGAAACAGCAAGATGTACCGCTATCAGGAGCTGGTAGATGCCATAGAGGCCGGCGGTGCCAAGCTGGAGACAGCCCACCACAACCTGGGCTCCAACAGCTATTCGCTCCTCCGGTTCAGGAAAAAATAATGGAGCTTTATATCAACCGATGGGCCTTTTGGGCACCGCCTTGTGACAACCAAGCCGCCTCGCCGCCCCTGGACTATGTCCCGCCTCTATTAAAGCGCAGACTCAGCCAGCTGACCAGGATGACCATAGAGGTTGTGCACCAGGTGCTGGATGCAGCCCCTGAAAGCGGCCTGGTCTTTGTCTCGTCGGGCGGCGAGTCGGCCCGGCAGCTGCAGGTTGACAGGATGCTTATAGAGGATGGCGGCATACTGCCGGCTCCCTTCTCCCTGTCAGTCTTCAACGCCTCTCCGGCCATGGCTACCATAGCACTGGGTATGAAGGGAGGCTACACCGCACTGTTCCCGGCTCAGAATCTTTTCCAGGAAGGACTTGTATACGGGGCTGCCCCTGTCATGGCTGGAGAGACAGAATCTGCGATTCTGGTGTTTGCCGACCAGCAGCTGCCGGCCGAGTATATGGCCATTGCCTCTGCAGAGGACAAAATTCCACCCTATGCAGCCTCCTTCGTCCTCTCTTCTGTAAAACAGCCCGGCGGTATGGCAATAACTTTGAATCCCGAAGCTGCCTGCATCGGGGAAGCAGTTCCTTACTCATCCCTGGAGGAGCTTATAACCATGCTCAAGGGGGAGGCTTCCAGTGTCTAAGCTTCTCCTCTGGTACCGTATTTTTGTGAAGCTCTTCCTCTTCTTTGTCTTTGGAGTCGGCAGCCTTGTCCTCATAACTGCAGTGTTTCCCACAATCCGCCTTTTATCGGCATCAAATCAGGCCTTCAAGCGGAAATCCAGGAAGGCTATGTGCAATACCCAGAAGTTCTTTGTATGGCTTGGAACGCTGATGGGGGGCTTTGAGCTGAAGGTGGATGACAAGGAATATTTAAGCCATCTTTCCGGCAAGATAGTAGTGGCAAACCATCCGTCGCTGCTGGATGTGGTTATGCTCCTTTCTGTGATTCCCAATGCCGACTGCATAATCAAAGCATCCTTGGGACACCATAACATTGTAAGCAACATAGTGAACACCCTCTATATTTCCAACTCTCTGGATTTTGACCACCTGACAAAGGAATGCACCAAATCGCTCCAGGAAGGCAACTGTCTGATCATTTTCCCGGAAGGAAGCCGTACCAAAGCTGACGGAGTCCACCACTTCCAGCGGGGAGCTGCCCATATCGCCCTGTCATCGGGATGCAGCCTGATTCCGGTGTGTATCGGCGGTACTGATAAATATGGGCTTAGAAAACATGATCCGATGCTCTCCTATAATCCTAAGGAGAAATTCATCTATACACTCAAGACTCTTCCCGAGGTGAATCCTGCTGATTATGCAGATATTCCGGTTCCGGCAGCGGCTCGGAGAATCACAGAGAAGATTAAATCTGACATAGAGGCTGAGCTGAATCGTTGACAAAGAAAAACATTCTTAATATAAATAGATTATATTTCTGAAAAGGGGAATTCATTTGGCAAAGGAAGAAGCGATAGAGATAGAAGGTATTGTCAAAGAGGCACTGCCAAACACCATGTTCAAGGTGGAACTGAAGAACGGACACATTATTCTGGCACACCTGTCAGGAAAGATGAGAAAGTTTTACATCCGTATTGTTCCAGGCGACAAGGTTAGAATAGCTCTTTCCCCATACGACCTGACCAGAGGAAGAATCATCTTCCGGGAAAAATAATTATTTTTTGACTGCAACCCAGACAGCTCCGGAGCCTCCATCAGCAGCCCCGGGAATTCCATGCTTTCCGGCATAAGAGGAATGCTCAATAAAATCCATAACTGCTTTCTTAAGCTTCGGCTCTTCTTTTGAGTGGATTCCCTTTCCGTGTATGATAAGCACTTTTTTCCATCCTTTTTTATGCGCTTCTATAAACAAGCTGTTAAGCTGTGCCTGTGCCTCGGCCACTGTAAGCCCATGGAGATCGATGGTGGCATCTGCAGATATTTTCTCATAATTTATTGAACGCCTCGGTGCCTGCGGCTGGGACTCTTTTTCTTTTATCTGGGCTTCCGCTTTTTTTGCCTCCGGGGTTTTTTCCCACTGGGCAAAGATATCGGCAAAGCTTTTTTTCTTAGGATCTGTAGTCTGCATTTTCCTTCACATAGGCATAGGAGAGGTCTGTTCCCTTGACTTCAGCACATCCTTTTCCTTTATCAGAAAGCTTATACAGAACATCTACAGTCATGTTATGCTCGGGGTAGGTCTTGTGGTCTGAATCAAAGGAGCGCTCTTTCATATATTTGGATAGCTTGTCCTCCTTGCGCCTGTCGATGCAGAAAGAGCCCTTGTCGAATACCAGCTCCTTCCCAAGCCAGATGCTCATCTGGTCCTTGTCGAAATCCAGGCCGTTGTTGCCCATGAAGTCTCCTACGCTGGAGACCAGGCGGCCTACATTGGGGTCGTTGCCGAACACGGCGGTGGTGACAAGGGGAGAGTTGATCACGGCCTTGCCCACGGCCTTTGCAATATCATTGTTCTGTGCCCCGGTCACCTTGACTTTTATGACATGGCCTGATCCTTCGGCGTTGCGGACAATATCCTCGGCCAGTTCGGTGCAAAGCTTAAGGAGGGCTTCCTCAAAAAGCTTCTCATCCACTGCCGGCTTGGCTGCGGAGCTGAGGAGAATTACAGAGTCACTGGTGCTCTGGTCGCTGTCCACTGAGATGCAGTTGTATGTCTGGTCTGCAACTCGCTTGAGGCACTTCTGCAGGAAGCTCTTGCTCATTGAGATGTCGGTGAGTATGTAAGAAAGCATGGTGGCCATGTTGGGCTCTATCATGCCGGCCCCTTTTGCCACAGCCACAATGCGTCCCTTTCCCACCTTTATGGAGCGGAGTTTCGGGAATGCATCGGTGGTCATTATACCTTTGGCCAGCTTGACACCAGTACCTCCCTCAAGGGATGCTACCAGCTGGGGAATCTTATCTTTCATTGCCTTGATGGGGAGCCGCCAGCCTATGATTCCTGTGGAGCAGGGAAAGTATTCCTCTGCCTTGCCGCCGGCAGTCTTGGCCAGTGTCTCAAGGAGGCTGATGGAATCCTCTATTCCGGTTTTCATGCAGACATTTGCAATCTTGTTGTTGATCAGGATGCCCCGGATCTGTCTGGCTTTAAGCCTTTCTCTTCCGATTATGACAGGAGAGCCTGGGCATTTGTTGCTGGTGAATATGCCGGCAAAACGTGTTGTCGGTTTGTCCAGCATAATAAGTGACATATTCATGGGAAGGGGGTTGATAAGTTTTCTTTCTTCAGGGAAAAACGACAGGGGAAGAACAGCAGTCTTGAAGCCTTCCGGAAGCTGTCCCCGCTTTTCCAGGGCAGCTATATATGCATCATAAGATTCATATTTTTCCATAGCTTAAATTTATAGAAATTAATTGAGCATTGCAAGATAAAAATTGGCCAAAGCAATATTTTCCCTTGCCGGCTGATAATCAGGATTTATATCAAGGGCCCTGCGGAAGAATTCCTTCGCTTTCTTATAATCCTTGCGGCGGAAAAAGATGGTGCCCATATTGTTGTAGAGCACATCGCTTTCCCCTTGCTCAAGGGCTTTCTGAAACAGCGCTTCCGCCTCTGTGTCCCGTTCTGCCTTAAGATGGACTGTCCCCAATGCGGTGAGGATATCAGCGTCATCACATTTAAGGGCAAGGGCTTTCTCCAGATAGAGGCGGGCATCATCCAGCCTCTCCTGATCGGAGGCAAGAAGACCCAGATTATAGAAGGCCAGATGGTTTGAGCTGTCTGCCTTGGCTGCCAGAAGGAACAGCTCCTCTGCCTTCTGCATATCATCTTCGGCCAGAGCGTCGGCACCTTTCATCATAAGTTCCTGTGAGTCCATAGATTAAATATAGTGATAGTGAAAACGTTTGGCAATCGGCCTATAATATGTTATAATCAATAGATGGGGAGGATGCTTTGATTAACCTGCGCAGATTTTACAAGGAGAAACAGCTCTACATAATTGTTGTGATCGCAGTTGTCCTTCTTTTCTGCTTTGTGGGATATATCGCCACCTCCTTCTTCAATATGATGCAGGACAACATGGTGCGCCGTGTGGAGAGCAGCAGCATCTATGAGCAGTGGCTCCTTACTAAATCGTCGGCCGAGATCTTCCTTACCTCGGGCAAGCAGCCGGAGCTTAAGACAAATGTGAACATGAACATAAGGGCTCTGGACAAAAGCTTTGCTGTCCTGGAGGGAGAGACTGCCCAGGTGTTCCTTGGGGATGACGAGTTCAAGGACAAGGTCCCCAGCTTGCTTCAGAACTGGAACTATATTAAATATTACCTGTTTGAGATTGTAAGCAACGAAGACAGCTACCGGAATTTCGAGACCCAGATATTCTGGCTTTCCAACGACACCAACCGTTTCTCCAGCGAGCTCAAGGATCTCGCCTCCTTCATGGATCAGTACCACAGAAGGCAGCTGAACATGCTGTGGAAAGTCTTCCTGGGCCTTATATTCCTGTACCTCTCCTTCACTGCTATCTTCATCTTCTTCTTCAACCGTTTCAGCAAGACCCACAGGGCAGAGCAGGAGTACAAGCAGCTCCTGGCAGAGTCTATGGAGAACCGGGAGATAGAGAAGCAGAATATGGTGCTGGAGATTCACGATACTGTAATCCAGGATATGGTCTATTCAAAAATGCTCTGTATGGACCTGGTGAACCAGTATAAAGGAGACCGGGGACAGGAACAGATCATGGCCCTGACCAATAAGCTGGCCGGAGCTCTGCAGCAGATGCGTGATATCTCCTATGGCATAAGGCCTCCGGAGCTGGAGAAAAACCTGGATGAGATTGTCTCCAACTATGTGAAGAACTGGGAGATCAAGACAGGCAGGAAAGCTGAATATTCTGCCATTGGCCTTGAGTCTGTCAAAGTTAAGAACTCCCTGAAGCTCAATATCTATCGTATTATCCAGGAGCTTATGACCAACATCGAGAAGCATTCCGATGCCACTGGAGTAAAAATAAATATAATCATTTCCTGGCCAAGCCTGCTGCTAAAGGTGTCGGATGACGGCAAGGGCTTCAACCTGGAGCAGGCCCTGGAGAAGTCGGACGGCAAATCCCATTCAGGACTCCGGGGTGTCATGGAGCGGGTAAAGATATCAAAGGGAACAATAAAAATCAAATTCTTGCAGGAACGGGGTACTGTGGTGAATATCACATTCCCATTGGAGGATATAGATGACTGATGTGATCAATGTAGTTATTATCGAAGATCACGCCCTTATGAGGGAGGGGATCAAGGCTATCATCAGCCGGGATGAAAAGATAAAAGTTATAGGGGAAAGCGACAATGTGGATGAAGGATATGATGTGGTCATGAACTGCAATCCCGATATCCTGCTCCTGGATATAGCGCTCCACGGAAGCTCCGGCCTTGTGCTGGCAAAACGGCTTCTGGCCGCAAAGCCTGGCCTGCTCATCATAATCATTACTGCCTACTCCAAGATAGATTATATTCTCGAGGCAGTAGAGAGCGGCGTCAAAGGATATATCCTCAAGGAATCCTCCCCCGAGAACCTGGCCGAGGCCATAGAGAAAGTATATGCCGGAGAGATTTATATAGACAGCTATATATCAAACAAAGTGATAAAATCCCTTATCACCAAGAATGATGTGGAGATTGCCGAGGACAACAAGTCGGCCTACAGCAAGCTGTCCCTCAGGGAGCAGCAGATACTCAAGCTCCTTATCGACGGTGTCCCTATCAAGGATATAGCCGAGGAGCTTTTCATCAGCTCAAAGACAGTGGAGAACCACAAGGCCAGCATCATGGTCAAGCTCAAATGCAAGAACATGACCGAGCTTATCCGCTACGCCATAAGCATAGGACTTATTGATGTTTAGAAAACCTTTATTTTCCATCCTTCTATGCCTGCTTCTCTTCTCCTGCGGCGGCAAACAGGCCAATGTGGCCATATCCAAGCCTATGCTCACCATCCGGTCTTCTTACATGAATACCCCCTTCTTCCTGGCCGGTACAGTTCTGGAAGGAATCATAAACTACAACACTAAGCTGCTTTCTGTGAACGAATCGGAGAATACCAATGGCAACGAGAAGATAAAGTCGCTTATGGAAGGTACTGCAGATCTGGCAGTTCTTTCAGGGCCAGAGGGATATATGGCATTCAACGGGCATCCTAACTACTGGTCAGCTCCTCAGAACATCAGAGCTCTGTTCGGCATCTTCCCCTCGATATATACGGGATTCACCCATATTGAGGACCTGAATAGCATATCAGATCTGATAGGGCACAGAATTGCACTGAACACAGAATCGTCGGTATCGGGAGACCTGCTGTTATATTTCCTCAAGCTTAACGGAATCAACACAGACAACACCAAGATATTAAGGGTGGAGCAGAGCGAAGGAGAGAGGCTTTTCTCCGAGGGCTTTGTGGATTTCATATGGTACAATATGAGCTATAAGTATACCTTTGCAAAAAATGTTCCTCCTGATATTCCTATCCGCCAGTATAATGTGACTCCATTCACCTTCAAGGAGAAGGATAAGCTGCGGGAATTCCTCTCTGTCTATCCGGTGTTCTATACCGAGAGCATGGTGGATGTGAGCGAGGATAAAGAGGCAGAGCTGGATGAGAAGACCTTTGCTTCCTCCACCTTCATCGCCTGCTCCGAGAATATGGATGAGGAGACTGCCTATACAATCACCAAGGCGTGGTTCGAGAACATCGATTATATAAAAATATTCTTCCCAAGCTATAACGAAAAGACAGCCCAGGTCTATTTCCAGCGCCGTGTTCCGGTTCCTTTCCACCCAGGGGCAATCCGATATTTCAAAGAGATCGGTTTTATGAACTGATACTTTTTTTTCCCGATTAGAACCGAAAAATAGGGCTTTTCCCAACTTGAAAACCACTCTTCTCCTGGTGATAATGAAAATGTAATATTTCTTTTCATCCTCTTTTGGATATGTGATCCCCCATTACATATTCGTACATTTCAGCTGCACTTCCCAGTGCAGCTTTTTTTTATTATAATATATGCGAGGTCGGTGTATGGAGAAAAAAGAGTATACTGAACAGCTTATGGTAAATTTCGGAGAGGATGGAAAGACCCTGCTTCCTGTGGTAACTCAAGACTGCCGCACAAAAGAGGTGCTTATCCTTTCTTTCATCAACAAAGAGGCCTTTGAGGAGACCCTGCGCAGCGGCTATGCCACCTACTGGAGCCGCAGCCGGAACGAACTGTGGAAAAAGGGGCTTACCTCCGGCGACATGCTGAAGGTGGAGGAGATCCGCATCAACTGTGAGCAGAACTCCTTCCTGTTCCTTGTGACACCAATGGGCAAAGGGGCCTGCCATGCAAAAAGGGAAAGCGGCGATGCTCATACCTCCTGCTATTACCGGCGCCTTGGAAAAAACGGCAGCCTTGAATTTGTGGAGAAGTGAGGATAACTATGGAAACTAAAGATAAACTTATAATCGGAATGCCTGCCGGTTCTCTGGCCAACCCTACCCGGGGCGGCAACCTGGTGGATCTGCTGGCAAAAGCTGGATTCCCTGCCAAAGGCTACGACGCAGGCGGTCCTACCGATTTCACATCTGTGAACTTCCTGTTCGGCTGGGACGGCAGGCCCCAGGAGTTCTGCACACAGCTGGCCCTTAACGAGCTGGATATAGCTATTGCCGGGGACGACTGGATGCAGGAGCGGATTCTTGAGATGAAGATGGCTTACGGCATAGAGCTGGCTCCTGAGAAAGTACTGTCGCTGCACAGGGGCAACATAAACCTGGTAGGAATTGTGGACGGCTCTTTCCCTGAGTCAACCACCGAAGAGTTCCTTACAAACCTTATCAAGCGCAAGGATCAGATAACTGTAGTGACAGAGCTGCCATACATGGCTCTCAACTGGATTCAGAATAAACTCAAGAAAATCGGGGCACCGGAGAAGTTCCAGAAGTGGTCTATCCAGAAGTACAAGACTCCTGCGAAAGAGGGCTGCGGAATTATTATCTACGAGACCTGGGGAAAGACCGAGGCAAAGCTTAAGAACGGCGGCGCCGACATCGGTTTGGAAATAACCCAGAGCGGCAGCGCACTCCGCAACTACGGCCTTAAGATCCTGGAGTGGGTGTTCTCCTCCGAGACAGGAATCTGGATTTCTTCCGACCTGCGGAAGTCCGCACCTAAGATGGAGCTCCTGAAGATGTTCCTCATAAACCTGTACGGAATTATCAACGCAGAGAACAAGGTTATGCTCTACTTCAATGTTCCATCCGGCAATGATGATGAAATCAAGGCTTACCTCAAGGCCAACAACCTGTTTGCCGAGGAGCCTACCATCATACAGGGGCAGGAGTTCTCCCAGTACTGCATCCAGCTTGAGTCTGCCAGCAAGGAGAAGCCTATAGCCATGGTGCGCTACCAGCTCCTTAAGCTTGGGGCAAAGAGCATCGAGACTGTCCCTATTCTCTCCTCTATCCCGGATCTTCAGGTTTTAGGCTTATGAAATATTTAAGAGTTCTGGCTCTGGCTCTGGTGCTGCTGGTCTCTTTCAGCTGCACTGTAAAGCAGGATCTTACCATCAAGAGCGGAAAGGATGGGGAGATCTTCATAGACCTTGAGCTGAACCCTGTCTTTGTACGCTACATAAACGATCTTTCCGAGACCACAGGCAAGAGTGCAAAGAGCGGTATCTTCAACACCGAGGAGATAACCAGGGAGCTCAAGGAATATCCTTCTGCCCGCCCTGTATCTGTAGTCTCCCCGGAGCCCTCAAAGCTTATCCTTATACTTAAGACTGAGAACTACACCAAGCTGCTGCCTGACAAGTATGTCCCTTTCATCCGTATCTCCGATTCCGGCAAGGTGCGGAAAGTGACATTCCACATTGGAAGGGACAACTACAAAGCTCTGGACGAGATCTTTGAGATAAGCGACAACCCTATTCTCTCAGGCCTGGCGCCGCAGATAGACAAGCCATATTCAAAATCGGAATATGTGGATCTGCTCCAGTATGTCTTTGAGGATTATCTTGAGAAAGGGGAGTCGGCCCAGAAGATCCTGGACAAATCCTATGTCCAGCTGAACATCAAGACATCGGGAAAAGTGCTTTCCTCCGACAAGGGCTCCTTCAAGGGAAACAGCCTTTGGATAAAGCTTCCGCTGGTGGATTTCCTTACATTGGAGAAGACAGTGGAGTTCAGTTTCACTTATTCTATCTGAATTTCAGAATAGGCCAGCCATGCTTCTTGGCGCAGCGGGTCAGCCTGAAATCAGGGTTCACAGCCACCGGGTTTCCAACTTCCATGAACATAGGATAATCGTGGATGCTGTCTGAATAGAAGGAAGAAGCTGCAAGATCGATATTGTTCTCTTTTATATACTCGAGGACTTTTCTTCTTTTCTCTTCCCTGAATGCAGGCTTGCCCTCGAACCGTCCCAGGCATTTACCATCCTTGAATGCGAACTTTGTCGCGATGATGGCATCAACTCCAAGGTAGTCAGCCAGAGGCTTTATGATAGTCTCCATGGAAGAGGTGGCCAGGATGATCTTTTTATTGTTGCTCTTCAGGTGGTCTATGTAGCGCTTTGCATCTCCGTAAACCTTCTCCTTCTTCATCATGTTGTTGAAATTCTCCACGGCCAGTTCATCCAGGAAGGACTTCTCTATCCCCACCATCTCGTCAAAGTGCCGGTCAAAGTGCTTGTCTGCCATGTGGCCGAACTTGTAGTTCATGCATATATAGGGAATGTGCCGGAGTATGGTTATGGAGAAAACTTTACGCTTTATAAGGAGCAGCAGATAGCTGAGAGATGTGATATTTTTTGTAATTGTGTGATCCACGTCGAAAATTTCGGCGCCCAGTTTCTCTTCCATTGCTTTTAATATAATAAGTTGTAATATTTTCTGCAAGTCTTGATTATTTATTGATTTAATATATATATTGTAAGTATGAAAGGTGTAATTATCGCCGCCGGATACGGCACCCGTTTTCTGCCGGTGACCAAGACGGTTCCCAAGGAGATGCTTCCTATCATAGACCGTCCTGCCATAGATTTTATTGTCTCTGAATTCATACAGTCTGGAATTAAAGAAATTCTTATTCTCACATCACGCCGCAAGAAAGCCCTGGACGATTACTTTGACCGGGAGACAGAGCTTGAGGAAGTATTTATGCGGGAAGGAGCTGCCGCAAAGCTTGCGAAGATAGCACCCCCCGAGGCTGATATCTTCTTCCGCCGCCAGAGCGAGATGAAAGGGACAGGCCATGCCCTTCTGCAGGTTAAGTCTTTTGTAGGGAATGAACCTTTTGTTGTGGCTTATCCTGACGATCTTCATACCGGCGATATGCCTCTGGCTGCCCAGCTTATAAAAAAGTATGAGGAGACAGGATGCAGCGTAATGTCTGCACTCCATAACCCGCCCCATCTTGAGCGGTATGGAATATTGAAGCTTGATTCTGACAAAGCCCATGTGGTTGATATAGTTGAGAAGCCTGCTCCAGGCACTGAGCCCAGCCAGGAGGCATCCATAGGGCGCTATCTATTCACTCCCGACATCTTCCCGTTCCTTGAGGAGGGCTGGGAGAAACATTGCCAGGCAGGTAATACAGGGGAATATTTCCATGTCTATGCTCTTAAGAAGCTGATGGACCAGAAAAAAGTTGTATGCGCAGTAATCAAGGGGGAGCGGCTTGATACCGGAACTCCTGCCGGATACCTGAGCGCAATAATCAGATATGCTTTTGAGAATCCAGAATACAGGAAAGTGATTCTGGAAGAAGTGGAACGCCTTGAGGGGAAGAAGAAATGAAAAAAGCAGTTATAGCCTTGATCCTTTTTGCTTTTGTTGCCTCATTCCTTTTCGGCAGCGGGGCAAGGGAACTGGGAAGAAGCGACACCAAGACCCTGACCGACAACATAATAAAGTGGAAGAACCATGATATCAAATCCTACTCAATCACAGTGGTGTATGCTGCTGCAAACAGACCCGACACACTGTTGGAGCTGAAGGTGGAGAACAAGAAGGTTGTCAGATGTCTGATGAACGAGATTGAAGTCTCTGATTTTTCCGGGGCTCAGCTGTACACCATTGATGCCATGCACGAATCCACCAAGAAACTGGTTCGCAAAAACAAGAAGAATGCCCCGATGCTCTATATTGTCAAGTATGATGAGACATATGGCTATATAACCAGTCTGGTACGGATCTATAACCCCAAGGCAGAGGCTGCCATGGCTCCCAACGATTTCAGCTATAGAATAAAATGTTATGACTTTGTTCCAGAGGAGCCGGTAAAGAAATGAGGAAGTTCATCCCTCTTCTTCTGCTATTGTTGATATCCCCATTGCTGTGGGCCGCCTCTCCCAAGCCTGGTTCCGGGCATACTCATGACGGAAGTATAAGACCAGATATGGAGGAGATGGGGCTCTATAGTTCTTCTGATGGAGTAAAGCGCACCTCTGCCATGACAAAAGCTGCTGTCAGCACCACAGGGAATAAAAAGATTCTGGTCATCCTGGCCGAGTTTAGAGATTATAAATTTAATAAAGCAGGCACCTCGGCCGAACATTCACTGGCCCATAATAAAAAATATTATGAAGACTTGCTCCAGGGCAGCTTTGGGCTTACTATGAAAAAATTTTATGATCAGCAGTCCCGGGGAAACCTGAACCTCTCCTTCCAGGTGCTTGGGCCATATACGGCCGATAATGATGATTATTTAGGATATAGTTATTATGGGGAAAATGATACAAAGTATGAGAATGATAAAAGACCTGGAACCCTGGCTCAGGAGATGATGAAGAAGGCAAAAGGCAGTGCAGATGCCGACCTGGACAATTGTGCTGTGATCATAATCCATTCCGGCCCAGGCGAAGAAGAAGGCCGATCTTTCAGTAATTTTATTTGGTCCCATAAGAGTTCCCTGACAGATCAAAATAATAGTGTATATTATCCATACGATGTTAATCTTTCTCCTGTGGAAATAGTCCCGGGTAAGTTATTTGATACTTATATCATTGTGCCGGAATATACAATCTGGAATGCAATAGGTGCACCGCCGCCCGAGGCAACTGTAGGGGTAATATGTCATGAGTTCGGCCATGCCCTTGGGCTTAAAGATGCCTATGATACCACTGGTGCCACCGCAGGCGTTGGACAATGGAGCCTTATGGGGGGCGGCGAATGGGGAACCATGGGAACTTGTGGAGTAGCTCCTGGTGAAGATCCTACTCCTTTCATGGCTTGGGAATTGGCTAAGCTGGGCTGGATTACAGAGAAGGATATAACCCCTGCTGTCGGAGAAAGTAAATATTATGAATTTGACAATATGAATGAGTCATCAGAGGTCTACCGTGTCAATTTGAGCAATGATCAGCATCTGACCTTTGAAGGGATGGCAAAGAATCTGTCAGGTTCCGGAATGGCAGTATACGAGACAGGGCTGCTTATCACCCAGGTCCATGAAGGAATAATTGAAACTTATATTTCAGCGAACCGCATCAACAGCACCGGTTACAGACCCCACGGCTCAATGGTGGTGGAGGCCAAGGCATCGAACTACAAGGCCAATGGTCTGGGAGACCTGTGGCGGGGCAGCAGAAACACCTACCGTGTTACAACTACAGCCCTGTTCAGAAGCGATACATTGACCTCTGTCGGCCCTGTCAAGAATTCCGAGGCAGAGCTGCCTGTCCTGCCTCTTTTCATCAGCACAATAATCGGCTCCGGTGTGGCTATATTAATTCTTCTGTTATGGTACTATGGCCGGAAAAAACTGTGCTTTGCTGTAGCATGTGTCGCTTTCGCAGCCTGTTTCAGCATGTCCTGTTCTATCAGCGGCGGCGGTGGCGGAGGTGTATATGACGGCGGTCCTAACACCAACTACTATACCAACATGTCAAATGTTCATTCCAAGACAGGAAATTCGGGCATAACAATCTACAATATCAAATGCAACGAAGATGGAAGCGGCAGCTTCTGCGTCAAGAAAGAGTAGAAATAAATCTTCTTCCAAAGAGTATTGTGAAAAGAACCAGAAGGGGAACGAATGCCCAGCAGGTGGACTGAAGCCCCACCATCAGAACAAGCAGGAACACCACGCACATGACTGCCATGAAGGCAGAAATCCATTTGAACCGGAATAAGATAGATAACGGACAGCACCATAGGAGATTCAGGTTCCACTTGGTGGCGGTGTGGTCTGAGATAAACCACAGATAGAAGATCAGAATCCCGGCTAGGAAGTTCAGCGTAACCAGGGTGTATTCATAGCAGCTTAAAATTCTTTTTGCCCAGCCCTTTTTCCTGATGCAGCCCAGGTAGATAAGTAGCAGTTCAACCACCAGCAGAAGAATGGCAAGGAGCAGAGGCAGGCTGATTTTTATCGGGTCATTTTTCAGGTCATTTAAAGGGTCGGTTATCGGGTCAGCAGTTGACCTGAATAAGACTTCGTCGCTGACCACCAGCGGCCTGCCCTCGTTTAAAGTGCTGCCTGCAATGATATCGTGCACAAGGGCTGGGAGGAAGAAGCTGTCGGAAGGAAGCACCTGCTGATCAAGAGGCATTCCCAGCACCAGCTGGATTCCCACATCAAACCAAGGGGATTTCTTCAGATGGTACCTGATATAATCCCTGTAGCTTTTTTCCCCTATTTTTGCAATGACAGCCTGATCATATATGATGTCGTTTCCAATTGTTTTATCCAGTACAGATTGGATACGGGTGGAACAGTTGTCCTTGATGAAGTCATATTTATAGTAGCGGTTTTCTGGCATCGCGTTTTCTGTCAGGAAGGCATATATCCGGGCAATTTCCTCAGGAGTCAGGTTCAGTTTCTGTTCCACTACGCTGCGGTTCTCTAAAAGAGTATAGTTCTTGAACGTCCGCCTGAACTTCACCACCCCAAGGAAATAATCCAGCTGACCATGGACAAACTTAGGGACGAATTCAGGATCCTGAAAGTCGAAGGTGCCGAAGTTATAGAGAATATCGATGTCATTATCTTCATCCAAATAGCGGAATGCGGTGTGGCCGAAGGCAGAGTAGATGGCATTTCCTGGGTAAACGGTGATAAGGCTGAGCTCCGGCTGCGCAGAGAGAGCGAGGGCAGAAAAGAATAGAAAAAGGAAAAAAAGTCTAAAGCCTTTCATCTTTTACAGTATACAACCATTAAGAGAATAAATCTATTATTTTTTCTGCTGCCCGGAAGGCGGTGGAGAAGCAGCCCTGAAGCAGATAGCCACCGGTGGGGGCCTCCCAGTCTGCCATCTCCCCGATTACAAAGGAGCCGGGCCTGGATTTAAGCATGAGGCTGGAGTCAAGCTGAGAGAGGGCGACGCCACCGGCCGAGGAAATGGCCTCCTCCAGAGGGCGGCAGCCAGTTATGGCCAGGGGCAGGTTTTTGACCTGGGTGAGGTCGCCATCCGGGGAGAGCTCCCGGAACAGCAGATAAGGGAGGCCTGTAAGGCCAAGGGTCTTGCGGGCATAGTTGGAGAGGGAGCTCTTCCCCCTGGGCTTGGAGAGGCGACGCTGAAGCTGCTGGGCAGACAGGTGGGGCAGGAGATCTGCAGAGATGGTGCATTTGCCAGACTTTGCCAGCTCCTGCCGGATATACCAGCCTATGGAATAAACCCCGCTCCCCTCCAGACCGTACCCGGTCAGCACCACCTCGCCGGTGCTGGGGCTGCCACTGCAGGTGAGGGCGATATCCAGGCTGGTGCCTGGGCCAGGGACGTGGCCCGCAATGCGCTCCCGCAGGAGCGGCGACCAAGCCGCCTCCACCCCGCAGTTGGCAGCCCGGAGGGGAGCAACCTGGATGCCGGCAGCCTGGAATGCATTCACCCAGGCTCCGTTGGAGCCGGTCTCCGGTCTGCTGCCGCCACCCAGGGCGAAAACAGCGTACTCAGCCTCCAGCCCCAAAGCGCTCTCCCCCTGCCGGAACATAAACTGCCCCGCCTTGCTTCCGAAGCCGGTGAATTCCCAGTTTCCCTTGAATGTGAACAGAGGCGAGGCCTCAAGCCTTTCCAACCAGGCAGCAAGCACCTCCTGGACCGGAGCCTTGGTAAAAATCTTGCCCCCGTTGCCCACAAAGGTGTCAGACCCTATTTTCTTGTACCATTTAATCAGATCATCAGGGGAGAAATCCTCCAGAAGCCCCTTGAAAAGAGCTTCGTTGCCATAATACTTAACAGATAGTTCTCCGGGAGTTCCCCTATGGGTGCAGTTGAGCCCTCCGCTGGAGCCTGCCAGCAGAAACTTCCGGCCCGGAGCTGACATCCTGTCCACAAGAAGCACAGGAATACCGGCCTCCACAAGGCGGTATGCACAGAAAAGCCCGGCAGGGCCTGCTCCAACTATCAGAACTCTCTTCTCTTTCCCCATGCCGATATTGTCCTTTCTTAAGCCCGATTAGTCAAGATTTCTTTTTTGTTGCCAATTTATTATTTATATCTTAAAATAGAAACACAGGAGTAAATAATGTATCCACACAGAACATTCCATTTCTTGGAACCTTTCAAGGGAAAGCTATTCAATGGAGATATTCCTACCCTGGCAGAGCTCTTCCAGGTTGCGGCCGCCCGCTACCCGGACAAAAAATGTCTTACCACCTACAACCCAGACAAATTTGTCCTCACCTTCCGGGAGGCCCGGGATAAAATTCTCACTCTTGCCGCTTCCTTGGTGGAAAAAGGGGTCAAGCCTGGGGACAGGGTAGTCCTGACAGGCAAGAACCGGCCGGAATGGGCTGTGGCCTACTATGCCATCGCATCAGCCGGAGCAATCATTGTTCCTCTTGACTATACCCTCCACGAGGATGAGCTCAAGAACCTCATCGACTTCAGCGAGCCGGTGGCTGCTATTGTGGATAAAGAAAAATACAGCATGGTGAAAGGGATGCTGCCCGATGGAGCCCCTTACTATGCTCTTGATCCGGCCAACGACAACTATGTCCTCTCCTTGGAGAATGCACCGCTGGAGAAGCCGGTGCCCCGTGAGGTGAAGGATCTGGTGGCAATCCTCTACACATCTGGAACCACAGGAATTCCAAAGGGAGTCATGCTCTCCAACTCCAACCTGGTGAACGACTGCTTCCTGGCCCAGATGAACATGCAGATTTATCATACCGACGTGTTCTATGCCCTCCTTCCGGTACATCATGCATATACTATGCTTTCAGTCCTGGTTGTGGGAATTGCCCAGAGCGCCGAGGTTGTATTTGCCAAGCGCCTTGTGGTCAAGGAGATGCTCAAAGACCTGAAGGACGGCCAGATAACTATCTTCCTGGGTGTCCCCATGCTCTTCAACAAGCTGATCGCCAACATCATGAAAGGGGTCAGGGAAAAGGGAATCGTGCTCTACAGCATAGTGCGGTTCCTCATGTTCATAAGCGGAATCCTGAAGAAGTGCGGCATCAAGATTGGAAAGAAGCTGTTCGGCAAGATGATCCTGGACAAGGCGAACCTCTCCAGCATCCGTATATGTATAAGCGGCGGCGGACCACTTCCAGCCTCCACATTCCGTATGTTCAACCAGCTGGGTCTTGATTTCGTGCAGGGCTATGGCCTCACCGAGACATCTCCGATTGTCACACTGAACCCAATCTATCACTTCAAGGTCAAGTCGGTAGGTCTGGTTCTTCCTGAGATTCAGGTCAAGATCATCAACCCGGACAAAGAGGGACGGGGTGAGATTGCCCTCAAGGGACCTACAGTGATGCAGGGTTACTATAAGAACCCATCTGCCACCGACGCTGTGATGGACTTGAACGGCTATTTCTACACCGGCGACATGGGATATCTGGACAAGGAGAACTTCCTCTACCTGACCGGTCGCAAGAAGAACATCATTGTCACTGCAGGCGGAAAGAATGTATTCCCGGAGGAGATCGAGGACCGGTTCCAGCTATACCCCGAGATCGAGCAGATTCTGGTAAGGGGCTTCTTCATGGATGGCAAGAAGAAACAGGATATCGGCGAGATGATCGAGGCTCTGGTCTATCCTTCCGAGGAGCTGAGGAACACAGGAGATCCGGATGGAATCCAGAAGAAGCTTGAGGAGATTGTGAACACCGTGAACCGGCAGCTTGCAAGCTATATGAAGATTGCCCGGGTGCGGGTTGTGGATCAGCCATTCGAGGAGTCTTCCACAAAGAAGATAAAACGGTATAAAGTAAACGCATAATGTTAGTCATTCCAGCAATAGACCTTTTGGGCGGCAAGTGTGTCCGCCTTTACAAGGGAGATTACAGCAAAGTCACAGTTTACAGCGACGACCCGGTGGCAATGGCCCGTGGTTTTGTGGATGCAGGAGCAAAACGGATTCATCTGGTGGACCTGGATGCAGCCCGGGGCGGGGTGAACAACCGCTACGTTATTGCCAGGATCTGCCGGGAGGTGAATGCTCTCTTTGAGCTTGGTGGCGGTATCCGCACAGAAGATGATGTGAAGGAGATCCTTGATATCGGGGTGGACCGTCTTATCCTGGGTACAGTGTTTGCGAAAGACCCGGAGTGCGGCGCCCGGTGGACAGCCCGGTATGGGAAGAAGTTCATAGCAGGAATAGATGCTCTGAAGGGCGAAGTGAAAGTATCAGGCTGGCAGCAGGGCTCAAGTATCTCGGATGTGGACCTGGCAAAGAAGGCTGCTGAGTGCGGCATGTGCTCCATCATCTATACCAATATTGTGAAGGACGGTACTCTCTCGGGCCCCGATACAGAGCGCACCCTTACAGTTGCCGAGGCCTCCGGCATTCCGGTGACAGTCTCCGGAGGTATAAGCTGTGAGCAGGATTTTGCCGATATAGTTAACAACCCGCGGTGTGCTGGACGCATCGGCGGCATAATCACCGGCAAAGGGTTCTACGAGAAGAAATTTGACCTTGCCACTGTGATTTCAAAATACCAAAAGGATGAAGGAATTATCTTCTGATGAAAATTAAGGATATCTTGCAGCAGAATAAAGTGACTATCTCTTTCGAGGTTTTCCCTCCAAAGAAGGCGGACGGCCTTGAGGCGGTGGAGAAGGCTACCGAGCAGATTGCCTCCCTTAAGCCCGATTTCATGAGCGTGACCTATGGGGCCGGGGGTTCCACCAACAAGATGACACTGGAGATAGCCTCCAACCTGCAGCATAAACATGGTGTGACAGTGCTGCCTCACTTTACCTGCGTGGCATCATCCAAAAGCTATGTCCGGGAAATGGTGGGCCAGATCAAGGCCCTGGGCATCGAGAACATCATGGCCCTCCGTGGTGATATCCCCCAGGATGGGGTTGTGGGGACCGACTATAAATATGCCTCCGACCTTATCAGGGACATAAAGGAGCAGTCTGACCTGTGCATCGGCGGCGCCTGTTATCCCGAGGGACATATCGAGTGCAGGCATAAGGAGGATGACATCATCCATCTCAAGGAGAAGGTGGAGGCAGGATGCGACTTTCTCACCACCCAGATGTTCTTTGACAACAATATCCTGTACAACTTCCTCTACCGCATACGGGAGAAGGGAATCACTGTGCCGGTGCTGGCAGGAATAATGCCTATAACCAACGCCCGGCAGCTGGAGAGGAGCGTGGCTCTCTCCGGCACGCACGTGCCCCAACGGTTCCGGGCCATAGTGGATAAGTTCGGCGACAACCCACCTGCTATGAAGCAGGCCGGAATCGTCTATGCTGCCGGCCAGATCATCGACCTGATCGCAAACGGCATCACCCATATACATGTCTACTCCATGAACAAGCCGGAGGTTGCAGCCGGTATCTTGAACAATCTCTCCAGCGTCCTCCGATAGGTGCAGTATGTCAGAAATACCCACAATACTCAAAAAGCTGGAAGGAACATCTGAGCAACAGATCCTTGTAGAGATAGAAGCTGCTTATGAAAGGATTACTCAGGAGCAGAAGGGCTGGTATGAGAAATCAGGCTTCCTGTGTCCCCAGGGCTGCGGTGACTGCTGCTCCCATTTTGAGCCAGATCTTATGGTTTCGGAAGCACTTTATATGGGAGCCTGGCTTTTAGAGCATCAGCCTGTCATAGCACACAGTGTTGCAGAGGAAAAATTCCCCTTTTATGATAAAGAACATTGCCAGTTCTTCAACCCCGATTCCTCATTGCACTGCTCCATCTATGGAGGCAGGCCTTTCATCTGTCGCCTTTTCGGGGCCAGCGGTGTCAGGTCAAAGTCCGGGGAACTGGTGTGGAAACCCTGCCGGTTCTATCCATCGGAGCAGCTGGCAATGCATATTCCCCCTTTGATGCATAGGCAATATTCTTCAGAAGAGCTTATAAAGATCTTCGGGACAGTTCCCCCTAATATGGGAGCCCTTATGTCCGGGACAGATGCCGACACAGCTCTGATCAGGGATATCCTGCCTAAGGTTATCAGACATCTCCTTTTTATAATTGGAATGAACTAATCATTTTTTCAGATTGAGTTCAAGCAGAATCGGGAAGTGGTCACTGCACCCCTCGCCGCTGGCCTTGTCATAGGGTCTCGGATGATCCTTCTTGCTGGTGTTCCACTGGGTCTTCACGGTCTGGAATCCGGCAAAATAAAAGCCCTTATTGTCAGTGAGGTTTGATCCCAGGAAGAAGTTGTCTATAGTCTCCCAGCGTCCCCGGTAGATATAGCTCCCCGGCTCCTGGTTCTTGTCCCATAGCCACGGGGAGAAAAGGTACTTCTGGTTTTTGTTCTGGTCATCTCCGGTTATCCGCAGGTACTGGAACCTTGAAGGCAGGTTTACCTGGGCTGGCATTATGGCTCTGATTGCCCCTTTGCCTTCCCTCTCGTACTCGTCGGCACATTCATTGAAGTCACCTAAAAGAAGAACCTCGGCCTTGGGATTCTCGTCGTAAATCGCCTTGAGACGGGCGTTGACCACATCTGCGGCGCACAGCCTCTTAGGCTCGGTGTTCTTTCCCACCTTGGATTTCCAGTGGTTGTTGAGAATTATAAGCTCATGCCCGTGAATATCGAAGGAAACCTCCACAATCTGCCGTAAGTCATGGCCTGAGTCAGCCTGGGGAGCATGATATTTCACATAGTTGAAAGGATATTTGCTTATGAAAGCAGACTGGATTGCCGAGTTTCTGTTCTCCGATATAGCTATATATTTATAGCCGTAATCCTTAAGGTAGCCCTTGGTCAGCTCGGTGAGGATACCCTTGTTCTCAATCTCCTGGAAGCCAATGATGTCCGGCCCGTCAGGAGCGGCATCGATGGTCACCCGGCTTATCTGGAGCAGCTTGCCCATGTAGTCCTTCTCGGTCCAGTTGCCGTTCTTTGGATTGTACTTTGCATACTCAGACCCCTGCTCTGCACCGTCGAACATGTTCTCCACGTTGAAGGACATGACCCGGATGGAACGGGGCTCCTTGGGCTCTGGCAGAGGGCTGCACTTGGTCCATGAGATAAATACTATGGCAAAGACAAGTATCAAAGATTTTTTCATGATACTTGATATACTCAAAAAAAGTTCATTTTGATTTAACTTTTGGAAAAAATTTTTCATTTTATTTGTAAAACCAGATCCTTAAAGGAATTACCGCGGTCGAACTCGTTCTTGAAAAGCTCAAAGGAGGTGGCTCCCGGGGAGAAGAGAACTATATCGCCGCTTTCGGAACCCTTGTATGCAGCATCCAGGGCCTCTGCCAGTGTGCTGTATGGGCCGTTGTATTTGCATCCATGGGTATCCAGTTCGGCAATCATCTTGTCGGTGGCACTGCCCCTGAGCAGGTATATCTTCTTGGCTGCCTTTGCAATCTCAGGCAGCAGGTCGAACATCAGGTTCTTGTCTGTGCCTCCGGCGATAAGCACCACCGGCGCCTCAAAGCTTTTTACTGCAGCCAGGCAGGCCTGTGGGATGGTGGCAGTGGTGTCGTTGTAGAACTTTCTTCCGTTGAACTCCCGGACGAACTCAAGCCGGTGGGGAATCCCCTTGAAGTCGGCCAGCACATTCATAATATCGGTGCTCTTGAAACCGTAGAGGTACATGGTGGCGGCAGCAATCAGCAGGTTTCTCCTGTTGTGTTCTCCCGGGATAAGAAGCTTTTCCGGCAGTATCTGCTCTTTCTTTCCATTCAGTTTTATGTAGCCTTTCTTCCCCTCAAGCCAGATCTGCTCATCCTTGCCCATGTCGGAACCGGAGAACCAGATGGGGTGTGCCGGAGTCTCGTCAAAGAACTGCTTTCCGTAGTCGTCGTCAAAATTGCAAAGGGTGTACTGATTCTTAGCCTGGCTCTGGTAGATCACCTTTTTGTCGTCGGCATACTCCTGCACCGAATTGTACCGGTTCTGATGCTCGTGCATTATGTTGGTTATCACCGAAACCACCGGCTTCAGAAGTCCTTTCCCCCGGATATCAGCCAGCTGCCAGGAGGATAGTTCCAGGATCACCAGAGACTTATCGGTCAACTGCTCAAGGAAGGAAAGAGGCGAGATAGTGATATTGCCACCTAGGAAAGTATCGCTTTTAAGCTTTTTCATGCCGTGGAAGATGGCAGATACAGTGGTGGATTTTCCCTTGCTGCCAGTGACTGCAATGACATCGCCCTTGAACTCAGAGAGGAATATGGAGATGTCGGTCTCAATCCGTTTTGCCTTTGCAAGATATGGGGAAGTGAGTGGTACGGCAGGGTTCTTGATTACGATATCAGCATTCTCGAAATCGGACATCTCGTGCTTCTCAAGCACGTAACGGATATCGTATTCAGAGAGCATATCCATGGAAGGCTTAAGTATCTGGGCAGAGCGCAGGTCGGTGACTGTCACCTTTGCCCCCTTGGAAGCGAAGAACTTGGCTGCCGCCATGCCGCCTCCGTTGAGTCCCAGTCCCATTATGGTGATTTTCTTGCCGGTGTAGTCTTCCATCTGTCCCCCTCCTAAAAATCAGTATATCATAATATAATTTTGCATAAAAGAGTGAAGATAAATCTTGACAATTGTATTTACGAAAGTATATACTGAAATCAGAGGTGATTACAATGGTATATACAAAGGTTTTTATAAGTGGAAATAGCCAAGCTGTCAGGATTCCAAAAGAATATCATATAGATGATTCAGAATTAATAATAAAAAAAATCGGAACAACAATTATTTTATCCCCCAAAGACAATCCTTGGGAACTTTTAGAACAGGGTGTTGCGGAGTTCACTCCTGATTATATGGCTGATGGTCGTAATCAGCCAGAAATGCAAGAGAGAGAAGGTCTTTGATGTATTTGCTTGATACCAATATCTGCATCTTCCTAATAAGAAATAAATTGCCCTATCTAAAAGAGCGGCTTATAAAGTGTGATCCTGATCAGGTGTTTATTTCTGCTGTAACAGTTGCTGAGCTGGAATATGGGGCATCAAAAAGTCTCAATAGAGAAAAAAACAGAGAAGCTCTTTTAAAGGTCTGTGCAAGTTTTGGTAATATTCTTGATTTCTCAAATGCCGATACTGAGGCCTATGGTATAATCCGTGCTTATCTTGAGAAGATTGGAAAACCTATAGGTCCCTATGATATGCAGATAGCTGCTCAAGCCATGACTAGAAATCTTACTGTTATAACGCATAACTATGATGAATTTTCCAGGATTCCGTGGATAAAAGTTGAGGATTGGACGAAGGAGTAACTGATGCTGATTGATGCTCATACACACATTGTTCCCGCCTCGAATGACATAACTGCACTCTGGAACTCGGTGACATCTGCCGATTGGGAGCGCATTCCTGCAAGCCCGAATATCATCCCATTCTACGGCATACATCCGTGGCATGCAAAAAGTTGTTCAAAAATTGAACTCATGGCTTTAGGGCAGTTTATCAAGGAGAAAAAGGCAGCAGGCGTCCGGTTCGGAATAGGGGAGACTGGCCTTGATAAAACAGATAGAAATCCCGATTTTGAAGACCAGAAAGGCTTTTTCGCCTTCCATCTCTGGCTGGCTCAGCAGTATCAGGTGCCAGTTGCTGTACACTGTGTCCATGCATGGGGAACTTTTATGGAAATCCTCTCGGAGGTGCCGGATAATCTTCCTGTCTTGATGCACTCCTATTCAGGATCTTTAGAGACAGCGAAAACCTTATTGAAACGCAACACATGGTTCTCTTTCTCCCCGTCGGTACAGCGCATCGAAAAACAGACCGAAGTGCTCCGGCAGATTCCTCTTGAAAACATGTTCCTTGAGACCGATTTTACCGAGATTCCATCATCAGGTTACCGGGAGACTTTAGAAGAGCTTTATAACTTTGCCGCCGGGGTAAAAAATGTAACTCCCGAAACAGTAAAAAAATATATTG
>JAEEGH010008912.1_pt1 | contig 23583 bp, 14 predicted proteins | sample 9134181 | NCBI WGS metagenome assembly JAEEGH01 (sample SAMN16246544, study PRJNA631951) | gut metagenome | biome: gut microbiome; feature: rumen; material: DP-attached | host: Bos | place: Iran: Karaj | collected 2018-10
CCGTCTCCACATGCTCGAAACTGAACTTGTAGGTAGGCAGGACGGGCTCCTTGAAAACCACGGTGTACTGCCGTTTCCACTGTCCGTCCTGCGAAGTAACGGTATACGTGACAGGCCCAGCCGTAAAATCCTGCATAGAACCGTTAGCCGGTTCAATGGTAGCCCCGTCAGTCATCGTGAAGTTGACGGGAATCTGTTTGGACAGAGAGACAGTAGAACGGACAGTAAAGACGATCTCCTTCTCTGTACTTGAAATGTTGTCCACATGCATCTGGGTAGGATTGTCGAAATAAACCTTGTACTCATCACCCTCTACCCACGCAGAAGTGATGTCACACTCGTTGTTCAGGGGTTCATCCTTGATGCAAGAGGTCAGCGTCATCAGCACTGCTGCTGACGCAATCATCATCATAGTGATTCTCTTTCTTTTTACCATTTTTTCAATTCTTCAATTATTTCAAATCTTCAATTATTTCAATTCTTCAATTCTTCAACTTTTCAATTCTCAATAGTCTGTATCGTCTTGTCACCCGGCTTGAAGAACAAGCCAGTGCACTTCTGGGCATCGGCCTTGTAAGCTTTCATCTCCACTTTGTCCCACTGTATCTCGTCAGTACGCTGGGCCAGCGGTGCGTGAGGAATCAGGGAACCGTCGCGCACCAAGATAACAGCGGGAATCTCGCCAGCCTCTATCCTTTGCCAACCGCCATCATACACCTTGCCGCTCTGGTAGTCTATCCACTTGCCACGCGGCAGGTAAACGTCACGCTCCGTGCCACTCTCCATGAGAGGCGCAACGAGCATCTGAGAGCCAAACATGTATTCGTCTTCTACAAGCCATGCCCCCTTGTCTTCGGGGAACTCGACCAGCAAGGCGCGCACCATCGGCAGACCACGCTCAGAGCAGTCCTTGGCCTGGGCATAGACGTAAGGCATAAGCCGGTATTTCATCTCTGCAGCCTGACGGAAGGCCTTGGTGAACGACTCAGAGATGAGCCACGGCTCCGTCGGAGGTGCGCCATGGGCACGGGTGTGCGAACTCAGGAAGCCAAATGGTAACCAGCGACGGTAAATATCTTCGGGAGAAGCTGTCACAAAACCACCCATATCGTGACTCCAGAACGAGAAGCCGCTGAGTCCGAAGGAGAGACCACCACGCAGGTCGCCTAACAGACCTGTATTGGTGGTAGCAGCGTCGCCTCCCCAGTGCAGGGCATAGCGCTGTGAACCAGCCCAAGCAGAGCGGGCCCAGATGATTCCCTCGCCAGGGTACTGCTGATTGACAGCCTCCCACAGGGCCTTGTTGTAGCGCAGCGGGTAGAGGTTATGTTCATAGCGTCCGCCGCGACCGTTATGGTAAAAGCCGTCGTAGGGGGCAGCCTCGCCGAAGTCGCACTTAATGGTAGATACGCCCTGGCGCAGCAGACCTAAGATTTTCTGCTGATACCATGTGACCGTCTCAGGATTGGTGAAGTCGAGCACGGCATCCTCATAGGGCATCCCCCCGTCAGCATTCTTGACGTGAAGACCCTTTTCCACGATTTCCGGGAAGAAGCGGTTCTTGGGTGTGAAGTATGGCAGTTGCCACAGACAGGTATGGAAACCGTCCTTCTTCAACTGCTTGAGCATACCGACGGGATCCTTGAAGCGGTCCTTGGCAAACTCATAGTCGCACTGCCAGTCAACACCGAACCAGCCCGTATCGAAATGAATAACATCAGCAGGTATGCGGTGTTTGCGTAACTGACGCGCTATGTCGAGACCCTCTTCTTGTGAGAAGTAGGTGATGCGGCTCATCCACGTGCCAAACGACCACAGCGGCAGCATGGGCGAACGACCCGTGATGCCTGTGTACTCATACAGGATGTCTTTGGGCGAACCAAAGAAGACAAAGAGGTCAACCTGCTCGTCAGCCATAAACAGTCGCTGCGCACCGATATAAGATGCCCCGAAGTCGGCAGTGACAGGAGCAGAGGTGTGCATGAAGATACCGTAGCCACGGTTGGAGAAGTAGAAAGGCACGGGCTTGTATTGGCCGTCAGTCTCCGGACCTTGCGGGTCGGTCACCGAAAGATGTACCTTCTGGCCAGCCTTATTCAACGAGGTGAAAGATTCACCACAGCCGTAGATACGCTCGCCAGGAGCCAGGGTGAAGACAGGATTGACACTCCGCGAGTTGTCTGCGCCACGCTTGATGAACGAGAACGGCAGCAGTTTGACCTGTGAACTGTCGTTATCAATGATGTGGCGCGTCTGCGTCAGCACTTTTCCGTTAACATCCTTCAGCACGAGGCGGAAGGGGTAGCGCTGTATCTCCAACGTACCATAAGCCGTACGATATGTGACGGTACCGTCGCCACTTGCCGAACGCCAGGCAGAAGATACGGGCACGGGGCCTGCTAACATAGGACTGTCACCATCCTGACGGACGGCGGGGACGGGCGACGTCTGCATACGAATGCGCACGCAACGGTCGCTGACAAAGTCAACCTTCAACAGCAGGTTGGGGTCATTGTCATACTGGGTGTCGGGGAAGTCAAGCATCTGCATACGCACAGGCCAGTAGCCATTGAGGTTAAAGGCCTGACGGGGCGTCAGCCGATAGCGCTTCCAGTTAAGCAGTCCCTCACCACGGGCCACGTCGAAAGAGGCCACTGAGTCAGCCAGGAAATAGGTATTCGACAAATCGTTGAAGTCGCCCGACATATCCTTGGGCATGCACTGCAAATACTGCACACCGGCATTGGTCTGTAACTGTGCATGGCCAGCCGTCTGAAAGGCTGTCAGCAGTATGATGGCATTTAGAAACTTCTTCATATTTTCAATTCTTAATATTAATGACAGCGGGAGCAAGCATGGGCGACTTAGCCGTGATGGAGCCTTTGCCCTTGAACACCACCATACAACGGCCGAAGAAGGCTTTACGGCGAGGCGAGGTGAAACGTTCCATCGAGGTCTGACAACCATTGTCGGAAGCCAATATGCCACCATCACCCTCACCAATGAAAGTGATTTCGTCCTCAGCCCACGGACAGCGGTTGCCATCCTTGTCGACGACCTCTACAGAAACGAACGTCAGGTCCTTGCCTTCATAATCTTTTGTCAGTTTGATTTTCTCAGGATAGCCAGCGGTGCGGATGGTCTGCTCACGAACCACTTCTCCGTCCTTACGTGCCACCACCTTAACCTCGCCTGGTTCAAAGATGACACGCCACATGACATGATATTCCGTAGCAGTGACAGGTGAGGACTGGTCGGGAAGCTGCGCGGCTTTGCGGCGAACACCCTGGCTCTTGCCATTGATGAACAGTTCGACCTCGTCGGCCTGGCTGTAATAGCACCACATGTCAATCTCTTCACCGGGAATCCAGTTCCAATGCGGGAACAGGTGCAACACGGGCTTTTCAGTCCACTCACTCTGATACATATAGTAGATATCCTTAGGTTGACCGGCAAGGTCAATGATGCCGAAATAGCTGCTGCGTGCGGGGAAGCCGTAAGGCGTAGGCTCGCCGATATAGTCGAAGCCCGTCCAGATGAACTGTCCGCTGACGTAGGGGGTGTGCTTCACCACGTCCCATGTCTGCTCATGGGTACTCGACCACGACGCATGCATGTTGTCGTAGGCAGAGCACATAAAAGAGGGGTCAGTATAAGGCATCCACCACTCCTTGGGGGCTTTGAAGATGTTGTCTGACGGCATCTTATAGAAACCGTTGGTCTGCAGCGCCGACACACTCTCTGTCATGATGAACGGACGCTTGGGGAAGTTCTTTGGCACATCTTTAATCCACTCATGGTGGTAGTTGAAGCCGATGATGTCAATGGCCTTGCCCCTGAACAGGTGGTTACCGGGCGAGGGTTCATTGCAGCCGGCAGTGATGGGACGCGTAGTATCGTAGCGGCGCACGATGTCAGCCAAGTGGTCAGCCAACAGCGTGTTGACACTCATCTCACCGTCCTTGGCCAGCGTCGAGGCATCATGACCGGCATTCAGGATAAGGTTGGCCTGTTCCAAGGTCAGCGTGTCAGCCTCGGCTGAAGACCACTGCTCCAGCACCTCATTGCCTATCGACCACATCAGGATGCAGGGATGGTTGCGGTCGCGCAGCACAAGGTCTGTCAGGTCACGCTCATGCCACTGGTCGAAGAAGCGGGCATAGTCGTTCTGGGTCTTGCGACGACGCCACATGTCAAACGATTCGTCCATCACGATGAATCCCATCGTGTCGCACATGTTCAACAGTTCGGGAGCCGGAGGATTGTGACTGGAGCGGATGGCATTGACACCCATCGCCTTGAGTTTTGTCAGTTTGCGGTGCAGGGCATCCTCATAAACAGCTGCACCCAGACAGCCGAAGTCATGATGCTCGCAGACACCGTTGATTTTCATATTCTTGCCGTTGAGCCAGAAACCCGTCTTGGCATCGAAGCGGAAATCGCGGAAGGCAGTCGTTGTCCATACTTGGTCGACAACGGCGCCATCGACCATCACTTGCGTCAATACCTGATAGGTATAAGGGGTCTCAGGCGACCACAACTGCAGGGACGAACGCGGCACATTCAGCGTGGCACGGACACCCGTGGCCTCAGCGACCGCTACACCCTGACCGTCGTACAGGGTATGCTTGACCTGGTAGTTTCTGCCTTCCACGTCAACCTTTACCTCGGCACGGCGCTTCTTGGCATCGGTCACCACCTGTACGCCCCAATGCTTGACATGCGTGGCATGCGTCATGGTGAGCCAGACGTGACGATAGATTCCACAACCGCTGTACCAGCGCGAATTGGGCTGGTCGCTGTTGTCAACGCGGACGGCAATGACATTATCGCCACTGCGCAAATAGCGGGTGATATCGTACTCAAACGAGCTGTAGCCATACGGGCGGAAACCCAATTGATGACCATTGATATAGACGGTAGCATTCATATAGACCCCGTCAAACTCAATATAGTACATACTGGGATAGCCTATTTTGAAATGCTTGCGGTACCACCCCACCCCTCCAGGCAGTGCGCCACCGCCTGCGCCGGAAGGATTGCCAGCATAGAAGTCACCCTCTATAGCCCAGTCATGTGGCAGGTTGAGCCGACGCCAATGACTGTCGTTATAGTCAAGTTTAGACATCTGTGCCGAGTCAGCTAATAGAAAAAGCCAGTCAGCGTCAAAGTTCTGACGCTGACGGGCTTGAAGGGTTGAGAGTCCGCACGCAAGGCAGACCCAACATAAAAATCTTCTCATAGTTTAACGCTAATAGACTTACCACTATAGGTTACTAATGTACCTTCGGGATTATCGAGATTAAGGGACTTACCCTCTTCCTTTGTCACCAGTACGATATTAAAGCGACGCTGCTTCAACATACCATTGAACGAGCCCTTACGCTGACCGATGGTGACCGTCTTCGAAGCATCGTCGTAAGTGATGTCAATCGTACTGAACTTGCCCTTCTCATAATTGTAGTTCACACCTTCGTCCTCATAGAGCTGGAACTGCCCGTCACTGCCGGCATAGACATAGAGGTTGATGAGCTCAGCAGGTTTCTCGTCGCAGTATTGGATTTCCGGACCGAACGGGATGATACTGCCTTCACGGACATAGACGGGGATACGCTCGTAGGGGGCATCGACGACAAGCGTCTGTCCGCCATTGATATGTTCACCAGTATAGAGGTCGTACCAGCCACACTGTTCGGGGAAGTAGACCGAACGGTTGCGGGCCTTATAATAGCCTACGGGACAGGCCATCAGTGCCGGACCGAACATCCACTGGTCCTTAATGTTCTCAACTTCACGGTCGCCGTTGAAGTCCATGATTAAGCCGCGCATCATCGTATAGTCCTTCGTGTGTACCCAGCCTGCCATAGAATAGAGGTAGGGCATCAGGCGGTAGCGCAGCTTATCGTAATAGACAAACGACTGGTAACAGGGATGACCTTCCGGTGCAACATTCCAGATTTCGCGAGTCGGCCACTGACCATGAACGCGGAACAGCGGGATGAAGCAGCCAAACTGACTCCAACGGGTCTGCAGCTCGCGCCACTCCTTCAGGTCTTCGTTCTCCACCTTCGTGCGGTCATAGAGCTGCTGGGCAGCCACGTAACGGTTTTCCACGCAGAAGCCGCCCTGGTCCATGCCCCAGAAGGGAACACCTGACATCGAGTAGTTCAGTCCGGCCGTCATCTGGGCACGCATGTCCTCCCAACGGGTACCTATGTCGCCACTCCACGTAGCCGTCGAGTAGCGCTGTTCACCGGCAAAGCCACTACGAGTGAGCAGAAACACGCGAGGCTCGTCCTTCTTGCCCTTCCATACACCGCGCTGACCGTTGTAGATAGCATCGGCATTGACGGTAGAGTAGGCATTGAAATACTCGGTCGAGGTGCCGAGAGCCGTCGGGCCACTGAGTGCCTTGCGGTACCACATCGGCGTGCAGTCGCGGACATTAGGCTCGGAGGCGTCCATCCACCAGGCATCGACTTTACGACCAAGATTCGTATAGAGATTCTCGTCCATCTGCCGCCAGAACATCTTGCGGGCCTCGGGGTCGTAGGCATCGTAGAAGCCGTTCTTGTAGCCGGGGCCTATCCAGTCGTGAATATCATCGGTGGGCGACTGGTTGTACATCCAGCCCTTGGCGTCGAGTTCCTTGTAGTTGTCGGTATTGACGTAGAACTTGGGCCATACGCTAATCATGAAGCGACCGTGCATCTGGTGAACATCATCGAGCATCTGCTGCGGATTGGGATAGCGCGAAGCCTCAAATTGATGGCTGCCCCACTGGTCCTCGGGCCAGTAGTTCCAGTCCTGCACAATGTTGTCGATGGGAATCTGGCGCTTACGGAACTCGGCCAATGTCGATACCAGTTCCTCCTGCGTCTTGTAGCGCTCGCGGCTCTGCCAGAAGCCCAACACCCACTTGGGATAGAGCGAGGCCTTGCCCGTCAGCGTGCGATAGCCGCTAATGACTTGGTCAAGGTTCTCACCTGCAATGAAGTAGTAGTCCATGTCCTTCGCCATCTCACACCAGATGGTGAGGGCATTGCGGTCTATCTCAGAACGTGGCTCAGCCACCCTTAGGCCACAGTACGACTCGCCGCCGTCGGGTTGCCACTCTATTCGCAGGTGGGTCCGCTTGTGGGGTTCCAGCCGCGCTTTGAACTTATAGGCGTTGGGGTTCCAGGCCGTACGCCAGCGCTCAGGCACCACTTCCTCGCCGCCGATGAAGACTTTGATGTAGCCGGCATAGTAGAGGATGAACTGGTAGTTGTAAGTGTTTGTTACCGGAGCCTCAATAAAGCCCTCATATACCACCTTTGCGCCGGCCAGGTTGAAGCCCTTCGGCAGGTTCTTGATGCCACCGTTGTCGGTCTTCAAGGCAATCTCCGACTTCGCGGGCGTACCATATTCATAATAGATAGAGTCCTCATCGCGCACCAGTTTCTTGCCTCTTGCGTCGATATAGGTTCCTGTCAGGTGGCCTTCCCTACCCTGCTTGTCGTAGAGTTTGAAGGCACGGTTCAGCTGCAGATAGTCCTCCGGATTGCCAAAACGGCAGTAGGAGTAGGCATCCCACAGCAGGCCGTAACATTTCTTGGTAAGCCTGTCGGTGGAAAGCACGAAAGGTATCGACACCTTAGTATTATATTGAAAGAGGTCTTCATTCTTGCCACGCATATTAAACTCCTCCGACTGGTGCTGGCCAAGACCATAGAACTGTCTGTTACCCAACGGGTTATCAAATGTCAGCTGCCACGTAAGGCCGTGCTTCTGCTCCTCGGTGGGCTGTACACCGCCCTTGATACCCAATTCGCGCTCAGGAACGGTGTAGTCCCAGAACTGCTTGCCTGTCAACACCTCAGTAAAACGGTCTCTCTCCGGAATGTCCTCCTTCCTACGTTCAGGAACCTCCTTGGCCAGCTCGATGCCCTTGCTGTCGAAGTATTCGATGTGGCCCGTCTTCTTATCAACCACAGCCTTCACGTTCTTGGCAATCACGCTCACCTGCTCGCTTGTTTCCTCGATGCTGTAGCTGCCCTTGGCGGGTGCCTGCTGCGGCACTATCATGAGGCTCGCGGGCTTCACGGGCAGTTCATCCTTCGGCGTTGCTCTGACGCGGATGATGTTGTCGTTAATCACTTCAAGGCATATCACCTTCGCTTGTCCGCCATCGGGGCGGATGGTCACCTGGTTACCGATGGTCTTCACGTCGGCAGCCTGAGCCATGAGTGCTCCAGCCAGCCACAGTGAAGAGGCTAAAAACTTGGTACTTTTCATATCGTAATTTTATTCTTCGTTAATGATTACTGCTTCCTCGATGGGTGTGTAGTCGTCCTCCGATTTCACGACTTGGATGGGCAATTGGATGACAAACACCGTCCCGCCGCCGGGATTGTCTTCGGCACGGACGCTGCCGCCGTGCAGTTCGGCTATCTGCTTGATGACATCCAGTCCGATGCTGGGAGAAGTGCCCGGCTCGAACATAGTGGCACGTGCCTGCTCGGGAATACCGAGTCCACGGTCGGCCACACGTATTTCGGCCTCCAAGGGCGTTCCTCCGAGTGTCACCTTAATACGGGTGCCTGTCAGGGCGAACTTCACGGCATTATTCAACAAAGTGTTGAGCATACGCGATATTAGGGCTGGGTCGAAGCTCATGGTCAAGCCACGGAACGGTGACTTGAAGGACACCTTAATCAGCTTGCCGCCAGGCACCTTGTAGTGCTTCACCTGCTGACGGATATACTCAACGAGGTCAAGGGTCACTGGATGATATGACAGTCGCTCGGGCTCCACCTTCTCCTCCGTGAAAGTCTTGCCGCTCTTGATGTCGGCTATCAGTTGGGCACGCAATTGGCTAGCCCATTGCTGTTTCTCCATTTCACGCGACATCTGCGCTATTTCCATACGCTCGGTCTGACGGCGCAGGAAGATGCGACGCCACCACCACACACCAGCCAGCACGGCAAGGACGTAGAACAGTAAGGCCCAGCGGGCACGCCAGAAGGGAGCGGTAATGGTGATGTCAAGCACGCTCTCGTCCTCGCCGAGGGTGCCGTCATCGTTAAGCATACGTACCCTCAGTACGTAGTCGCCATAGCGCAGCGACATGAAACTGATGTTGGGGTTCAGTTCCGAGGTCTTCACCCAGGTCTCGTTGAAACCCTCCAGCATGTAGACAAAGCGCGAACGGTTGTGGATTTCGCCGCTGCTGCTTCCCAACTGCACGGTGAAGGCATCGCCGTAGCGCAACTTCAGCCGTCGGCACTCGTTCAGCGATTCTTTCAGGATGACGCGACCGTCCACCTCCTCGCCTACTGCCACATCGCGATCGGAAATCTGTAGTCCGCTGAACAGCGGAATCTCCTTCGAGCGGCCCTTGCTTAGGTTACTGGGGTTCAGCGCATCCAAACCACCCTGGCCGCCCACCAGAATAATGCCCGGCTTGGTGCGGCAGATGGAGCGCTGGTTGTAGGGGCCGTTCTGCAGTCCGTCGCGGTTGTTGTAGCTGCGCACGACAAAGGTGTAGCGCCCGTCATCCATCAGCTGGGGGATGACGTTCGAGACACCGTGGTCGGTGACCACCCACATCGAGTGGTTCTCGTCCTCGACGAAGCTGTTGACCGTCGAGCCGAAGAATCCCGACCGCATATCAATCAGATAGACGTGGTCGCCCTTCCTGTCCCACACGGTAGCACCCGCCGTCGATGCCTGCCAGATCAGCCCTCGGCTGTCCTCCATAGCCATCGTCGACATTTCGGTGATGGGCACATTGTCACGGTTGTTGGTGATGTCGAAGTTCACCACCTTGAAGGTCTTCGGGTTGATGAACGACAGAAACTTGGAGTGAGCTACCAAGAGCCACCCCTTCTTCGTCATCGAAATGCTCGAGACATAGTCGCTGGGCAGCGTAGAGTTGGCCATGTTGATAGTCCGCATGCGACCCATACGCTTGTCGATACGCTGCACACCGCCGCCCAGCGTACCTATCCAGATGTTGTTCCACTGGTCTTCGCAGATGGTCCATACGTTGTTGTTAGCCAAGCCCAAGGTGTCGCCCGTGGCGCGGTAGTTGGTCACCTGTCCGTTCTTGATGTGGATAAGTCCACCCTCATAGGTGCCGAACCACACGGAGCCGTCAGAAGCGGCCCAGGAGCCCACCATGATGTTCGAGCCGATGCCGCAGTTCTCCTTCGTATAGGGCACCTGTTCCTTCGTGGTGGTGTTGTAACGGATGATACCCACATCGTTGGTGCCCAACCACGTGTATCCCTCGCGGTCGAAGCAGATGGTGTTGATGATGCCAAGCTCAAAGTTGCGGAAGCTCGACGTGTTGCCGACACAAAGGTTCACACCGTTCATGTAGGAGCCTATCCACATACGTCCCAACTGGTCCAGATAGAGGTTGCGCAGGGTGTTGTCGCTGATAGTGCTCTCGTCGAACTTGCTGGTCAGGAACTGCTTCATATCTTTGTCCCTGAGGTCCACCACGTAGAGGCCGCCGTGGTCGGTAGCCAGATAGATACGGTTGCGGCTGTCCTCAGCGACATCCCAGACGGACATCTCGTCAGGCAGGTTATCGAGGCCCCACGCCTTGAAGGCCGACTGCACCGTGTGGTGCCAATGGCCAGTCTTCTTCTCCCAGATATAGACGATGGGCTGGGTGATGACCCAGAAGTTGCCCTCATGGTCGATACGCAGCTTGCACATCTGGTCGTGTGTCAGTCCGTTCTGGCGCAGGTACATATCTTTTCTGGTGATGATGTCGCGCTCGCGGTCGAAGCAGAGCACCTCACCGTTGTTTGAGGTCAGCACGACCAAGTCACCCACCTCGGCCATAGACGATACACCGATGTCGGAATTGAAATCCTGCTCGCCGTAGCCGAAGTTATAGTGCTTCAGCTTCTTTGTCTGGGGCGAGAAGTGCCAGAAGCCGTTGTTGTAGGTCTTCACCCAGAAGTCCTTCTTACTGTCGATATAGAGGTACTCCAGGCCGCCCGTCACTCCTTGCTCCTCCAACCAGCGCTCGGGATGGCGGTCACAACGCTCGGTCACAGGGTCGAACAAAGCGTAGCCCATACCCTGCTGCAGCCACAGCTTGCCGTCGAAGGCTTCATAGATGGCATCCACATAATTGTTGCGCAGGGTCGTGGTGTCGCGCAGTTCCGAGTAGTAGGTCTTGACGCGGTAACCGTCGTAGCGGTTCAATCCGTAGGGGGTGCCTATCCAGACGAAGCCCTTAGAGTCGCGGTAAACGGAGAGCACCTGCGAGTTCGACAGACCGTCGCGGGTGTCGAGACGGCGGAACTTCATTTCAGGAACAGTGGCCTGTAAGGCCAGAGGCACCCACAGGATAATGGCAAATATAGTTAATAGTCTTCGCATGTTATACTCTTAAGTTTTCAGTTGATGATGCAAAAATACGCATTTCTGCTGAATTGGCAAAAAAAAGAGCCATGTTTTTATCAAACACGGCTCTTTTTCATCGTTTACGCTGCCCGTGAAACGCTTTTTCTGCGACGCCACCACCAGTAGGCGGCCAAGGCCAGCAACACATAGCAGCACCATGCCCACCACGACCAGTACCATACCTGACCGATGGTAATCTCCAGCTCATTCTCCTGCTCGCCGATGGTTCCGTCATCGTTCAGGATGCGGACGTAGAGGGTATATTCGCCTGGCGACAAGCCCATGTACGTAATGTCGGCATTGCCCTCCTCGGTTTTGATCCACTGGTCGTTAAATCCCTCCAACCGATAGACGAAGCGCGACTTGTTGGCCACGCCACCGTCGTCGGATGCCATCTGAATCGTAAACTGGTTCTCATGCTGCTTCAGCGTGATGTGCTTCTGCAAGTTGAGTGCCTTGCGCAAGATGACGCGGCCATTGCGCTCTTCGCCCACCTCAACCAGTTCTCCGAAAAGTTCGAGACCGCTGAAAACGGGCTTCTCCTGAGTATTCTTCTCACCCAGACGGACGGTATTGATGATGTCCACACCGTCCTGACTGCCCACCAACAGGTGGCCGTCACGCGAACAGTAGATGGCCCGCTGGTTGAAAGGCCCCGGACTCAAACCGTCACGATTACTATAGCTGCGGACGATGAAAGTCCAGGTGCTGTCGGCCTGCTGCTGGGGGATGATGTTCGACACACCGTGATCGGTAGCCACCCACATCGTGTGGAGATGGTCTTCCACCACAGAGACAGCATTCGAGCCGTAGAGTCCCGACTTCATGTCAAGCAAGGTCGTGTGGTTGTGCTTGCGGTCGTAGATGGCCACTCCTGCCGGTGAGCAGAGCCACAACAGGCGGCGACTATCCATCACGGCCTGCGACGTAGCCGACGACACCGTGATGGCTTTCGCGCTGCGCGATGCTGCCAACGTACCGTTGACCACCTTCATCTTACCCGGATGTATCATGGCGTAATATTCGGAATTGCCTAACAGTATCCATCCGTTGGGAGCCGTCGTGATGCTGTTCGTCCAGACGGTCTGCAACTTGGAATTATCAGTCGTAAACGACCGCTGCCTACCTGTACGCTTGTCGATACGCACGGCACCGCCGCCCAGCACGCCAACCCAGATATTACCCCACCTGTCCTCAGTCAAACCCCAGATGTTGTTAGTCAGCAGCGCACTGCCGGGATCCGACGTCCGGTAGTTTGTCCAGAAGCCGTTCTTGTATTGCAGGATGCCGCCCTCGTAGGTACCGAACCACAGCGAGCCGTCCTTCGCCGCATAGCTCCCGACGATGATGTCGCTCGGCACCCCGAGCATCTGCTTATTGAACGTCTCGACAGGCTCCAACGTCTGCGGGTCCATCTTGATGATACCACCGTCGTTGCGGCCTAACCAGTAATAGCCCTGCTGGTCCTCACAGATGGCATTGATATCGCCGACAGCCAGGCTCACGAAGTTTGACATAGCCTCCGAGCACATGACAGCACCGTTCTTATAGGTAGCCACCCACATACGTCCTAACTGGTCCAAATACAGATGCTTGCAGGTGATGTCGGGCAGCGACGTCTCGTCACCCTTGATGTTGGTGAACTGCCGCCACTCCTTGTTCTTGAAGTCGAACACCAGCACGCCCTCATGGTCGGTAGCCACCCAGAAGTAGCCCTTTATATCGTAGCAGATTTCCCACACCTGCACATTCTCAGGCACATCGCTGAAACCCTTGGAACGCATCACCTCAGCCAGCGACGTATACCAACGGCCCTCTTTCTTGGCATAGACATACAGACTCGTGGAGTGAGTGATGACCCAGATATTCTCGTCATGGTCGATGCTCACCCAATAGTCGTTATAGGCATCGAGGGCACGCTTGACGTAGTCCTCCTTCCAAAGCACTTGCCCCGACTCGCCGTTGATGCACACCAGTTCGCCATACGTCGACACCAGCACCATGCCCTCCTTGCTCTCAGCACAGGCCGAGATGCCAAACTCCTTGGGAAAGTCATGGGGACCGTTGCCAAAGTTGATATGGGTCAGCCGTTTCGTGGCCGGGTTCAGGTAGTACAGGCCGTCGTCATACGTCTTTACCCAGTAATTCTTCTTCGAGTCGATGTGGATATACTCCAGACCGCCCACCACGCCATACTGTGCCAGCCAGCGCATGGGGTGACGCTCCACCGACTCGGTCTCGGAGAAAAACACCGAGTAGTTCATGCCCTGCTTCAGCCATAATTCGCCCGCGTGTCCCTCCTGTATCTCGTCAATACGGTTATTGCGTAGCGTCGTAGTATCCTTCTCATACGAAAAGAAAGTACGCACGCGATAGCCGTCGTAGCGGTTCAGACCATAGCTCGTGCCTAACCACACATAGCCATTGCGGTCGCGCAGAATGCTGTTCACTTGTGAGCTGGACACACCTTCACCCGTTCCTAACCGCCGGAACTTCAGGTCGGGAATGGCAGCAAAGGCAGCTACAGCAAATAATAGTGTCAGGTTACATAGTAAATAGGCTCTCTTCGTCATTGGTATCGTATTTAGGTCTAAGTCGAATATTCTATTTCGCCGCTGCCGTAGCAACGATAGTGGCGGTCGTCGTAGATGACGCAGAACTGGCCGGGTGCCACGCCATGGATGGGTGCGTCGGCATGCACCATGTAACGCCCCTCGCCCAGCGCCTCCAGCCGGGCGGGCAGGTATTCGGGCGTGTGGCGGATTTTCAGCGTCACGCGCTCACCCGGCAGACAACCGTTGATGCTGTGGAAGTCGCGGATGGGGAAGTCCTGCTTGTAGGCCGTCATCGGGTCGTAGCCGTGCGATACATAGAGTATATTCTGCTGCACGTCCTTCTTCACTACAAACCACGGGCCGCCGCTGAAGCCCATACCTTTGCGCTGGCCGATGGTGTGGAACCAATGTCCACGATGCTCGCCGATACGCCGTCCGGTCTCCAACTCCACCACGTCACCGGGCAGTTCGCCCAAATAGCGGCGTATGTAGTCGTTGTAGTTGATTTTCCCCAAGAAGCAAATGCCCTGCGAGTCCTTCCTGCGGGCACTCACCAAGTGTTCGCGCTCGGCTATCTGGCGCACCTCGTCCTTCACGTAATGCCCAATCGGGAACAGCGTCTTCTCCAACTGCCACCCATATATCTGCGCCAGGAAGTCCGTCTGATCCTTCACCGGGTCAGGGCTGGTGCAGAGCCAGAAGACAGACCCCTCCAACCTCCCCTGTTTAGGGGAGGCTCCATGTTCTCCCCCTAAACAGGGAGAGCCAGAGGGGGTCTCCTCTTTCTGCGCATAATGCCCGGTGGCAATGAGGTCGTACTCATGGCCGCGCTTCTCATAGAAGGCGCCGAACTTGATGAGACGGTTGCACATCACGTCGGGGTTTGGCGTCAGGCCTGCGCGTACCTTATCCATTGTATATTTCGTCACCTGATCCCAGTACTCGCGATGGCAGTCCACCACCTCCAACCGGCACCCGTATTTATGCGCCACCGCCGATGCCATCTCCATATCCTCCTCCGACGAGCAGTCCCATTCTTCATCCTCCTCCGGACCTATCTTAATATAGAAGCAGTCAGGCTTCAGTCCCCGGCTGGCCAATTCATAGACCACCACCGACGAGTCCACGCCGCCCGACAGCAGCACAGCAATCCGCTTATCTTCCAGTTGGGACCCACCCCCAGCAGTATTGTTATTAATCATATCAGCTTTCGTCTTACGAGAAGTTCGCCTGCAAAGATACGACTTTTTCCGGGAATTAGTGCACAGATAGCCCGATTTTTTTATCGTAGAAGAGGAAAAACAGTTGCTATCTCCGAATAACATAACTATTGGAAGGAAAAAGATGACTCATTGAAAATTATCAGCCGAGAATTTGGGTATACGCGAACGGTCATTTGAGTATAGGCGGACGGTCGTTTGCGTATACGCAAACAGTTGTTTGGGCATACGAGAACGGCAGTTTACCCTACCCTAACTCCCTGTTTACCCTACCCTAACTCCCTGTTTACCCTACCCTGAGCTGCAGTTTACCCTACCCTGAGCCACTGCTACCCCACATCGTTGGTTGCCACGCTGTCGGACGGCAAGGAAGTGACGCTGAACAACGGCAACAGCTGGAGGGCGACGTTGTGCTAAAAAAATCTAATAATCAGGGGAAAGCCATTGCGGAATGAAATAAAGTTCATATCTTTGCGCTATCAAAATGATATCAACTTACAAACCTATTAAACATTAAAGAAGTATGGAGAACAAAGAGTTTGAATTCAAAGGAATGGTGGTGAACGGTTTCCTGATGTTGTTTGTGAACCTTGCCGTGCTGGCATTGTCGATCTACCTGATTGTGGACAGTATCATCACGCTGGACGCATCCAACGGAAGTTTCGGCGGCTGGCAGCTGGGCTTCAGCATCCTGCTGTTGGCAGTGAACATCATCATGTGGTGCGGATTCATCATGCTGGAACCAAACGAAGCCAGGGTGACAACGTGGTTCGGCAAGTACGGGGGCACCTTCTTAAGGACGGGCTACTACTGGATCAACCCATTCTACGGAACTAAAAAGGTAAGCCTGCGCGCACGTAACCTCGATGCCGAGCCTATCAAGGTGAACGACAAGACGGGTAACCCCGTGATGATTGGTTTGGTATTAGTGTGGAAGCTGAAGGACACCTACAAGGCCCTGTTTGAGGTAGACTCGCAGACGATGGCCAACACCTTACAGGGACAGGTGGGCACCGACGTTCGCTCGATTATGAACGCCTTGGAGCGTTTCGTCCGCGTACAGAGCGACGCTGCCCTGCGCCAGGTGGCCGGACAGTATGCATACGACGACGAGGATAACAAGTCTAACGAGCTGACGCTGCGTGGTGGCGGCGAGGAGATCAACGACCAGTTGGAGCAGAAGCTGAACGAGCGCCTGGCACTGGCCGGCATCGAGGTGGTCGAGGCCCGCATCAACTACTTGGCTTACGCTCCAGAAATTGCTGCCGTGATGCTGCGCCGCCAACAGGCTTCGGCCATCATCACCGCCCGCGAGAAGATAGTGGAGGGTGCCGTGTCGATGGTGAAGATGGCGCTCGACAAGCTGTCGAACGAGGACATCGTGGAGTTAGACGACGACAAGAAGGCCGCTATGGTCTCGAACCTGCTCGTCGTGCTCTGCGGCGACGACTCAGCACAGCCGGTGGTGAATACAGGAACGTTGAATCATTGAACGTGATTGATGGCAAAAAAGGAGACGAAGAACTTCATCCTGCGCGTCGACAGCGACACCATGGACGCGATAGAGGCCTGGGCTGCGGACGAGTTCCGCAGCACCAACGGCCAGCTACAGTGGATTATCACCGAGGCACTGCGGAAGGCGAAGCGTCTGCCGAAGAAAAAGAAAGGAAGCGCCAATGAAACAGAAAGAGAGACTGAAGATTGAAGTACACCGCACCACCGAGGGCACCATCTTCGAGGTGGCGTTCGCCATCCTGGCCGTCACCGTCTGGGCACTCATCATCTGGATGCTCAGCAAGGCTCCCGACGTGATTGCCACCCACTTCGACGGCAACGGCCGTCCCAACGGCTACGGCTCACCGTGGGGACTGCTGGTGCCCTGTATCATCACGACGGTGGCAGGTGCAGGTCTGCTGGTGGTGGCCTATCGCCCCCACCTTATCAACATGCCCGTGGAGATGAAGAACCTGCGGCAGTACGAACTGGCCATCCGCTCGACGCGCATCGCAGCCCTGCTGCTCTTGCTGGTCACGCTGGCCATTCCCGCCACGCTGTTGACCTCTATCAGTCCGTCGCCCTGGTTCGTTATCGGCACCGTCGGACTGCTCTTGATTGACATCATCGTGTTCTCCGTGCTCATCCACAGGGCGAGGGGGTAACTACCCTATCAGCTGCGGCAGGAAGCTGGAGATGATGAGGACGGCAATGCCGCAGATAAGGACGGCAATGGTCTTCTGCGAACAGCCCTTCCACTCCTTCAGGATGATGCCCCAGACATTGGAGAACACCACGTTCAGCGCCATGAGGATGCAGAACGACAGCGTGTCCATCGTGCCTCCCGTCTCGAAGAATGAGCGGCCCAGGCTGAGTCCGAAGAACTGCGAGTACCACAAGGCACCCGCCAGCAGACAGAAGAGCAGGTTGTTGCCCCAGACCGAAGTCTTGGCATAGTCGCCCCACGTGTGGTTCTTCTGGTTCTGGTAGAAGCAGTATACGGCGTTGGTGAGGAAGCCGCCGAACGTCACGAGCAGGGTGGCGGGCAGGGTGCGGAACATCGGGTCGGTCAGTTCGCCGAAGTTGATGTCCTTGCCGAACTCCAGGCCAACATTGAAGCAGCCGCTCATGAAGCCAGCCAGCAGCGCAATGGCCAGTCCCTTGGGGAAGTTGAAGTCCTTGACGGCCGCCTTTTTCTCCTCCTCGCTCAGCGAAGCCGACTTCATGCTTCCGGCAATGCCGATGATGGCAATACCTATCAGCGTGACGGCAACACCCAGGATGACGGCGAAGGTCAGCTTGTCGAGGGCGTTCAGCTCAGGGAAGAAGATGTTGAGCAGCACGGGGCCCATGATAGTGCCCAAGCCGGCACAGGTGCCGAGGGCTATCGACTGTCCGAGGGCCACGCCGAGGTAGCGCATCGAAAGTCCGAACGTCAGTCCGCCGACACCCCACAGCACACCAAAGAAGATGGTCATCCAGAGGTTGAATGACGGTGTCTGGCCGAATAGCCCGAACAGCGACTGCCCCTCGGGGACGGCTAACAATGCGCCGAGCAGCGGCAGCACGAGCCAGGCGAAGACCCCCTGCACAATCCAGTAAGACTCCCACGACCAGTCCTTAATCTTGTTAATAGGTACGTAGCACGACGACTGACAGAACGCGCCGACGGCAATAATCAGTAATCCGATAATAATTTCCATTGTTGTTAGTATTTAATTAAGTTATTCATTTATTTCGTTGCTAAATGAAGCTGCTATGACATATATTCCGTTTATACCAAATCTTGAAGATGGGGTCTTCAAGATAGACGTTGTCTTTGTCAAAATCAATCATTTCTTTGTCTTGCAGCGCCGTCTTGATGCGTGAGATGTTCGACTTGCTGCCGAGATTATACCTTTCAAGTATCGCTTTGCTGCCAAAGTCGGAAGTCACACCATCGCACAACGCACGCAGGAAGTTCATCTGAAAACCTGTCAGTCCTTTTAACTGCTCTTCAAAGAGGGCTGAACATTGAGCCAGCAAAGCATCTACTCCATGATTGAAATCCTGATCCGTGGCCACCTTCTCTGTCTCTGCCATCACATTCCAGGCAAGCTGCTGCACATACGAGGAGTTGCCCTCCACCGTCTCACAGATACGCTGAGCAAGCTCTTCGGATATTTGTTTACCCTGACTCTCGAACCTTGAACAGATAAACGGCACCCAGTCTACTGTAGGAATCTTATCTAAATACATCATCTCTCCAAACTGATAGAAAGGCATTTTGCGATGCTGGAAGAGTCTGGTCATCAGATGCTTCTTACTGCCAAAAAGACAATACGACACATTTCGCTGATGCTGCCATATCCCACGCAGGCGTTTCTGAATAGTCAGGGAGTCGGGCATCTCGCCAATCTGTTGGAACTCGTCGATACACACTACGATATGCACACCCTGAACCTTGCCTATCAACTCGGGTAATTGTAGGATCTCTTCCGGCTCGTAATTCTGCGGTGTGATGCCCAGTGACAGCGAAAACTCAGACATCGGCTCTGGCGAAAAAGCAATCTTAGGAGTCAGCCTGACCAAGAACCGCTTAATGTTCTCTACCACTTGTTCTGTTTTAGTGGCGGTCTGTTTCAACAATTCAGAAGCAAAGCGGTTATAGAAATCATACTCGCTGCGGCAATCGTAGATATCCATATATACGGTCCTTATCTTCGGATCAGTGATTTCATTCATGACTTTCCGCACGATGGAGCTTTTCCCGATTCGACGGGGAGAAACGAGGATGACATTGATGCCATTTTCGAAGTCCATTTTCAACCTTTTGGTCTCCTTCACCCTGTCTGTGAAGTTATCACCCTCTACAGACATACCATATATAAATGCCTTTTTCATATCAATCCATTTCTATCTGGGTGCAAATATAAGCAAAAAAAACGAAGTACACAAGTTTGTGGTCCACAAACTTGTGTACCAATATGTTTTTTATGCTTGATGGCGACATACTTTTCTTCTGGACTGTTACTCCACCTTTCGGCAGTAGTTGATGGCGAGGCGGTCGTAGAGTTGCATCATGCGGGGCAGACGAGCTCTGAAATGATCGAAGTCCTTCTGCTCGGGCTGGCACCACTGCACCTCGCTGATGGCATCGAGACGCGGCAATAGCATATAGAAGAGATGCTGGGGAGCAGCAATGTACTCCGTCCACAGGTTCACCTGCGGGCCGAGGATGTACTGCTGTTCCTCTTCGGTGAGCTTGCCGGGCACGAGAGGCTCGAACGAGTAAACCTTGCTCACGGGCACGTAACCACCGATGGCGAGGGGTGCGTTCCACGTTTCCTTCACCTGATAGTAGTCGATGTAGCAGTAGTCGGTGGGAGTCATGATGACGCGGTGATGCTGGCGGGCAGCCTCGATACCGCCGTTGACACCCCGCCACGACATGACGACGGCACCCTCGGTGAGTCCGCCCTCCAAGGTTTCATCCCATCCGATGAGGTTGCGGCCGCGGCTGGCCAGAAACTTTTCGACCTCGTGGTTGATGTAGGTCTGCAGCTGGTTCTCGAGGCTGTGCTGCCCATCATCCTTCAGCTGGAGTTCCCGGATCTTGACCTGACACTTGGGGCAGTTCTTCCAGCGAACCTTGGGGCACTCGTCGCCGCCGATGTGGATGAGCTGGGAGGGGAAGACGTCGCAAAGTTCACCGAGGACGGTCTTGATGAACGTCAGCACCTCGGGATTGCCGGCGCAAAGCACGTCGTCGCTGCCACCCCACACCTGCCAGACGGGATAGGGACCGCCCGTACAGCCGAGGTTCGGATAAACGTGGAGGGCGGCCTGCATGTGGCCAGGCAAGTCAATCTCGGGGATGACGTTAATGTAACGCTCAGCAGCGTAACGAACTATCTCGCGGCACTCGTCCTGCGTGTAGTAGCCGCCGTAGGGCTGACCGTCGTAGATACCCGTATTGCGACCGATGACCGTCTGCTGGCGGATGCTGCCTTTAGCGGCGAGGTCAGGCAGCGCCTTCACCTCGAAGCGCCATCCCTGGTCGTCGGTGATGTGCCAGTGAAACTGGTTGCAGCCGTGCAGGGCCAGCAGGTCGAGGTACTGCTTGATGACGGCGACGGGGAAGTAGTGGCGGGAGCAGTCGAGGTGGACACCGCGGTAGCTGAAGCGGGGATGATCGGTAACAGTAGCGAAGGGCAGTTCGACGGGGCCGTCAGTCATGGGCAGGCTCTTGCGGAGAGTCTGGGCGCCACGGAAGATACCGGCGGGCTGCGGAGCGGCGATGGTGATGCCGGCCTTGGTGACGGTCAGGGTGTAGGCGTCGTTATCAGCGGTGGAACCGCTGACTACAAGAAAAACGGCGGCTTTCTTGGCGGCGGGCGTCAGCTGCAGGCGGAGGCCCGTCTGCTGCTCTATCCACTGGCAGAGCATCTGCGCTGTGCGGGCTACCTCGGGGTTGGTGGCGTCGTAGGCGATGCCCATGCCCGACAGCAGGGTGAACACCCGTGTCGTATCGACCTTAATACTTTGGGGCAGCGGGATAACGCGATAGTCAGCACGCCCCGCCAGGGTGGCGAGGGGCATGCTGACCATCAGAAGGACAGAGCAGAGAAGGTTTCTCATGCGTTAACGTTTCGACGTGACGTCCTTCTCGTACTGCTGGATAGCGGCGATAAACTCCTCGCCGACAGGCACGTTGTTCTTCAGGTTGAAGTAGTCGAATACGGCACCGAAGGGCATCGACTTAGCCTCTTCCATCAGGGCGAGACGCTCGAAGAACTGGCCGTTGTCCTCGTACTCACGCAGCTTCTGCTTCGGCTCTAAAAGGGCCTGCAGGATGCACTTCTGAGTCGCGCGCGAACCTATAATATACGCACCGATACGGTTGATACTGGCATCGAAGTAGTCGAGGCCGACGTGGGCTCGGTCGAGGGCGTCGCTGCGGACAAGCTCCTTGAAGAGGTCGAGCGTCTGGTCGTTCATGATGGTCACGTGGTCAGAGTCCCAGCGTACGGGGCGGCTGACGTGCAGCATCAGTTCGGGAACGTACATCAACAGCGTCGATACGAAGTCGCTGACGTTCTCGGTAGGCTCGTAGTGGCCGGTGTCGAGGGTGTAGATGCACTTGCGGGTGGCGCAGTAGGCGGTGTAGAAGTCGTGCGAGCCTACGGTGTAGCTCTCCAGTCCGATGCCGAAGAGCTTGGCCTCGAAGCAGTTCTTCACGCCGTCGAGCTTCTCCTCCATGATTTCATCGAGGGCAGCAGCCAGAATCTCACGATACTTCTTGCGCTGCACGGGGATGTCCTTCATGCCGTCGTGTACCCAGATGTTCATAATACAGGGGTCGCCCTGAGCCTTACCCATAGCGTCGGCAATGCGGCGGCAGCGCTTGGTGTGCTCAATCCAGAAGTCGCGGATGCTCTTGTCGGGGTTAGCTAATGAGAGGTCGCCCGACTTGGGGTGCGAGAACGAGGTAGAGTTGAAGTCAAGCTTCATGTTGTTCTCCTTCGCCCAGTCAATCCAGCTCTGGAAGTGCTTCACTTCCACCTGGTCGCGGTCGACGAACTGTCCGCCGAAGTCGCCGTAAATCTCGTGGAGGTTCAGGCGGTGGTTGCCGCCGAGCAGGGTCTTCACGAACTCGATGTCCTGGCGCACCTCGTCGATGTTGCGGGCACGACCGGGGTAGTTACCGGTGGTCTGGATACCGCCCGAGAGGGCTTCGTTGCGCTCGAAGCCGACGACGTCGTCGGTCTGCCAGCAGTGCAGTGAAATCTGCTGCTTCTGGAGCTGGTCAAGTACTGCGTCGGTGTCGACGCCAATGGCTGCGTAGCGGTCTTTCGCCACCGCATAGGCCTGTTCAATCAGATTTGCTTTCATAGAACTTTGAATCTTTTGTTATTGTAACTTGTTTGTTGTTATTTCTTTCTTAACAAAAATCATCACAAATCAGACACGAAATCTCTTCTCTTATTATTTGTGTGAGATTTTTGAAGATTTTTGTTCCTTAATTAACCAGACATATTATTGTTGTTTCTTATATATTCATAACTCCCTTTAATGAAATCATAGAGATAACGCTCGGAAAACAGTCTCTTAGGGTGACCAAAGTTAATGAGGACTCCTGCATAGGCATCTGTAATTCGAAGGTAGTTAAAGAGTTGTCCTCTATGTTCATTGTTCAGTTCGGAAACTGCCTTGACTTCAACAATCAAATCCCCATAGCAAACGAAGTCCGCTATATATTTCTTTTTCAATTCCTGACCACGATAGAACATTTTCAGAGGTTTCTCCCTTTCCCAAGGAATTCCTTTCTCTGTGCAGGCGATAGACAAACATTCCTGATAGATAGGTTCTGCCAAACCATATCCAAGCTCATTATAGACCTCCATAGCGGCACCTATGACTTGATACATTTTGTTCAGATAGTCTGTCTTCTTCTCTTCCAGCGTCATAACTATTCTGTCAAAAACAAAAATCATCACAAATCAGACACGAAATCTCTTTCTTTTATTATTTCTGTGAGATTTTTGAAGATTTTTGTTCCATTCTTTTATTACTTTACAATATTTAGATACTTCTCGTAGGCTTTATCCCAGATGTCCTTATCCTGCGGCTCATAGCGAACGAGGTCGATGCTGTTGGCAATGATGGCACGCATCTGCCAGATGTCTTTCACCAATCCGGCGGCCTTGGCCTGCAGCATGATGTTGCCGATGGCAGTACACTCCTGCGGGCCGGCGAGAACGGTGGCACCAGTGCTATTGGCCGTGAACTGGTTGAGGTACTTGTTCAGCGAGCCGCCGCCAATGATGTGGAGCACGTCGAGCTGGAAGGGTGCAAACTCCTGGAGCCAGGTGAAGACCTGACGGTAGCGCAGGGCGAGTGAGTCGAAGATGCAGCGGCATATC
>JAEEGH010008913.1_pt1 | contig 23578 bp, 22 predicted proteins | sample 9134181 | NCBI WGS metagenome assembly JAEEGH01 (sample SAMN16246544, study PRJNA631951) | gut metagenome | biome: gut microbiome; feature: rumen; material: DP-attached | host: Bos | place: Iran: Karaj | collected 2018-10
AACCTTAATCCGCACCTTACTTGTTCAGCTTCTTGAGAAAATCACTGTTACTAAATGTTGTGGAGCGGGGGCAAAGAAAGAATGAAAGATCTTTTAAAGAATGTTATTATCATGGTTCTTTTCTGTGTTGCTGCAGGTATCGGCCTTGGTGCGGTATATGCAATTACAAGCCCTCTTATTGAAAAGAATAATGTAGAAAGACTTAAAGCTTCTCTTGCTGAAGTAATCGAAGCAGAAAACTTTGATGCTCTTGATCTTGATGAAGATGCAATAATTTCCGCTTTGGTAGATGCAGGTATCGAAAAAGAAGCGGCTAAAATCAATACTGTTTACGTTGCTTCCGATGCAAGCGGTGAAGTAGTAGGCTACGACTTTGATGTGTCTGAAATGGAAGGTTACGGCGGAGAAATCAACTTTATCGTTGGTATCGATAACGAAGGTGCCGTTACAGGTATCTCAATCCTTTCAATCAACGAAACAGCAGGTCTTGGTATGAAAGCAAAAGAAGCTGATTTCAGAGACCAGTATGTTGGTAAAGCGGTAGAAAGCTTTGTTGTTACAAAAACAGGAAAAACCGCTGACAATGAAATAGATGCAATCAGTGCTGCTACTATTACATCTAAAGCAATGACGAAAGGCGTTAATGCCGCAATCGTTGCATTTAATGTTGTAGGAGGTGGAGTAAATGAATAAGTATTTGCAAAGAATAGTTGCGGGTATTATTACAGAAAACCCAACCTTCGTGCTTTTGCTTGGTATGTGTCCGACTCTTGCCGTTACAACAAGTGCAATTAACGGTGCGGGCATGGGTCTTTCCACAACTATCGTTTTAATTTGTTCAAACGTAATTATTTCTATATTTAGAAAAGCAATACCTAATAAGGTTCGTATTCCTATTTTCATTATAGTTGTTGCTACATTTGTAACGATTATACAGTTCCTTATTTCAGGTTTTGTTCCGGCTCTCAACGATTCATTGGGCGTTTACATTCCTTTGATCGTTGTTAACTGTATCATCCTCGGTCGTGCGGAAGCATTTGCCAGCAAAAACGGTCCTGTGCTTTCACTCATGGATGGTATCGGAATGGGTATCGGTTTCACATTTGCCCTTACTGTATTAGGTGCTATTCGTGAAATCTTAGGTTCGGGTTGTGTATTCGGTTTCAGAATCTTACCTGAAGATTACTCGATTTCAATCTTTGTTCTTGCTCCGGGTGCATTCTTCGTACTTGCTATCCTCGTTGCAATTATGAACAAAATAAAAATGAAAAAAGGCAAACCTGTTATTACAACAGATTGCAAATCTTGCGGTCTTTGTGCGGGTTCGGAAGCTTGCGGAAAGGAGAGTGCTAACTAATGAATGCTTCAACATCTATTATTGTAATTATCATAGCATCGGCATTATGTAATAACGTTGTACTCAGCCAGTTCTTAGGTCTTTGTCCTTTCCTCGGTGTTTCGAAGAAACTTAACTCGGCTTTCGGTATGGGTATTGCGGTTATTTTCGTAATTATTATTGCCGAAGTTATTACATGGCCAATCAATCACTTCATTTTAGAGAAGTTTGATGCCACATATTTACAAACTATTGTATTTATCCTTGTTATCGCATCACTTGTTCAGATAGTGGAAATGTTTATCAAAAAATACAGCCAGTCACTGTATGCATCACTTGGTGTTTATCTTCCGCTTATTACAACAAACTGTGCGGTACTCGGTGTAACTTTAAACGCTGCTTCTTATGGTTTCAACTACCTTCAGGCAATAGTTTATGCGGCAGCAATCGCCATTGGTTTTATGATTGCTATTTGCATACTTGCGGGTATCAGAGAACAGACAGAGGACAACACAAATGTTCCTAAGTCTTTCAGAGGCATGCCTTTAACTCTTCTTATTTCAGGATTAATGGCAATTGCTTTCACAGGCTTTTCGGGACTTGTATAGGAGGTGTAAGTTATGGATACCGGAATTCTTATAGTTGCACTTCTTATCGTTGGTATTGTAGGTCTTGTGCTTGCTATTTTGATTAATGTTTTGTCTAATTTCTTATATGTTAAGGTGGACGAAAAAGAAGCTGCCATTCGTGAATGCTTGCCGGGCAACAACTGCGGTGCCTGCGGCTTTTCCGGATGTGACGGTTATGCGGCTGCAATAGCTCATGACGGAGCACCTATTAACAGTTGTCCCGTTGGCGGTCCCGCAGTTGCGGACGCTATCGGTGAAATTACCGGAGCAAGTGCCGGAGACAGTGTTAAAATGGTTGCTTTCGTAAAATGCAGCGGTAATGTTAACAATGCCACTGACAAATACATTTATTCGGGAACAAAATCCTGTGTTCAGGCAATGAGTGTACCGGGTTCGGGCTCAAAGCTTTGCGAAAATGCCTGTCTCGGCCTTGGATCTTGTGTTTCCGTATGTGACTTTGATGCAATCAGAGTTTGCAACGGTGTTGCCGTTGTAGACAAAGACGCATGCGTTGCCTGCGGTAAATGTGCCAAGACTTGTCCTAAACACATAATCGATATGGTTCCTTATGCCGCTCCTATCAGAGTTGCCTGTGCAAACACATCAAAAGGTAAAGCTGTTATGGAAGCTTGTAAGGTTGGATGTATCGGCTGTATGCTTTGTACAAAACAGTGTGAATTTGACGCAATTCACGTTGAAAACAACATCGCAATCATTGATTACGAAAAATGTACAAAATGCGGTAAATGTGCAGAAAAATGTCCACGTAAGATTATTACAATCAACAATTAATAAATTTTACGGCTCTTTATCAAGAGCCCGGGTGGAATAATTGCCTATCGGGCGGCACTTCATGTATTGAGGCGCCGCCTTTTTTTGTACATTTTATTTATCAATTGTTGCTGTAAAAGATCTGTTTATAGACGAATACCGGTTCGGTATTATGAATGATAACAGATAATGTTTACAATTTATTTAATAATTGTTAATATTTAGAGTTTAAAATTAATTCGTTATCAGTTGAATCATCAATTGAGATTGGGGGTAAAAATATGAGTTTTAAGAAATTTGCAAAAACTTTTTCCGCATTGGCATTGGTAGCAGTTCTTGCTTTGGCAGTTGTTGGTTGTGAAAAAAAACAAACAGATAAGGAAAACGATGTTACAACAGCACAAACCGGGGTACTTACCGGTGGTTGGGATATTTACGGAAGTACTATAATGGACAAGATGACAGGCGACGAATTGGATGAGTTTTTTGGAGCTGTAGGAGAGGATAACAACTATCTGACACCGGTTTTGGCACTTGCATCACAATTAGTTAACGGATATAATTATGCAACACTGGCAGTGGGAGACATAAGCAGTGATTATGTCGGTTGGAATATAGTTACATATAATGTTGATTTAGAGGGAAAATCTTCTTTAATTTCTATAGTTCCGTTTGATATTGAAAATATTAAAACAGTCGAAAATCAAGATGCGGAAAGCGCTCTCGGCGGTTGGACGATAGTTACTCTTCAAAAGTCGTTGCTTGACGATGAAAATGAGCAAGATATATTTGATAAAGCCATGGAAGGTTATGTGGGACTTAATCTTACGCCTATCCAAACATTGGCAAGACAAATTGTTGCCGGAACAAATTATATGATAATCTGTACAGGCTCGCCTGTAACGGCAGATCCGGTTGAGGGAATCTATGTAGTAAATATCTATGAAGATTTGGAAGGAAATGTTGAAATAACATCTGTTGAGCAAGTTGATTTGACTGCTTATATCGATAATTAAATAATATTCACATCGGCGACGTTTGAAGATTTGAACGTCGCCGTTTTTGTGTACACGACGAGGAAAATGCAGAGAGCAATATCATAGACGTAGTCTGTGATGCCTATCCGGCGAGGATTGCTTTCGCGCATTTGACGACCGTGATACAATCCCGAAATGTCGCTTATGCGACTTTCGGTGATTGTTTTCTGATTATTAATTTACATAACACAACAATTTGTAGTTGTATTAAATTTAGCTCCACAATATATAGTAAAATTTTTGATTTTTTTTAAAAAATCTGCTAAAGTATTATTAAAGTTTTGCCGATATATAATACAGAGTTTTTGCGTACATCTGTCGGCACTTCGATTTGTGCGTAAAATTGCGGTTTTAAATATATTTATTTTAACAAACAACTCTTAAACGATTAATCGGTAATGTGACGACATTACAAAAGAGGAGCGGGTTATGAAAATTTTTATTAAGTTAATTAAAAAATTGTTGAGAAAGAAATGGAAGCAATGCGCAATTATTGGCGCCATTGCCGTGGGCGTTATTTCCAGCTTTATTATTGTTGCCGCTGCAGGCGAAAGTTTGACTTTCTCCTACAACCAAGAAGGTACTTATCACGATGGAACGGAATATCATGTGGGTACTGCAATCAGTGGTACCATCAACAAACATATTGTAGGTGATACTTTCAATATTCGTGTTGTTGCCAACGATGGTTCACAGGATTTGGATCCGTCTAAAATACATTGGACATCGGGAAATACCAATATTTGTACAATTACAAATACAACAAGTGATCCCGCAACACATTTTGCTTATGCTACTTTAACGCTTATTTCTCCGGGTACTGTTACCATTTCGGCAGAGTGGAATGATGGCGTTAACTCATATTCATCATCATTCAACTTGGATGTTGACTTTATCATAACCTCTAATCAGGCAAATCCTATTAATGCATCCGTTTATACAACGGCAGTTTTGAGTATACCGGGCTTATCGGGTATCGTAACTCCGACATGGGATATAGAAAATACGGATGTAGCTTCTATAACATACCAGGCAGGCGGAGGTCTTATTTCCAACTTCCATGCTGGTTATACAAAAGCTACCGCAAGTATAGGTACTTATTCCCATGATTATGATGTTTATATACGAGCGATAGTGGATCGTCCTCAAGCACAGGCCAACGGCTATTATATGTCGGGTGTTTACAAATTAAGTCAGGGTACTTCACATGTGCTTGAAACCAATGTTTTGGATAATTCATTCGTAAACTTTAATACAAGTGATGCAAGTATTGTTTCAATCGATAATACGGTTGAAAAAGGTAACATGACGGCAAATTCCGTTGGTACCGCAAAAGTATACTTGATGCTTAACAGGGATGCGGACGGACAGAATCTTCCTATCCCGGATGCTGCTACGTACGACGAACGTTATGGTGACTGCATAGATATCGTTGTTCCTCTTGAAATCAAAAACGGCGACGTTGTAATGGGTGTGGGCGATACATTGGAGCTCGAAACCAACACTACAGCAGCTCAGCAAGCAAGTGTTAGTTGGCGTATTGATTCCGGTACGGGTGTTATTACTCTGGATCAGACAACAGGTCATGTTGAGGCCAAAAGTGCCGGTACGGCTGTTGTAACGGCAACTTATACAGATCCTTACAATAACGTTTATACAGATACCATAACGGTTTCTGTTTACAATGCATTTACGCTTAATAAATCCGCAGTAACAATGGAAAAAGGCACAAAAGCCGATATTACAGCTATTTTGGCCGATCCGAGTTACCAGGATTACTATGATATAACCGTTACATCCTCAAATTCATCCGTTGCAACGGCTGCGCATAAGTCCGGCGGAGAATGGGGAGATTACGAAATCAGCGGTAACGGAACCGGTACGGCGGTCCTTACGTTTACATTAAAAGAAAACGGTTCCGGTATTAGCGACGGAACAATAAGAACCGCAACCTGTACGGTTTACGTTAACGACGGTGTTACAAGCATGACCGTGGATCCAAACGAAGTCAGCCTTATTGAAGGCGATACAGCTTTGGTAACCGCTCATCTTTTCTCAAACGGTGTTGAGCTTGACTACGGAACCGTTACTTGGTATACACTTGATTCGAATATTGCTACTGTTGAAGTATTGAGTGACAGAACCGCCATGATTACCGCGGGTAATGTCAGCGGTTCAACTCAGATTGTTGCCATGAGTGAAAACGGTACATATTCATATGTTACCGTTTATGTAACAACAAATATTACGGAAGTTTACTTGGAAGATGCCAAGATTATAGTAAGCTGTCAGACTACTCCGGATGGCTATAAATACCATGATGCCTGCGATGGTGTAGGTGTGTTCCGTCCCGGTAGTACGGATCCTTCCAAAGAATCCGCTACATACGAAATGATTTACAGTGTAGGTCCGGCGGGAGCATCGACGGAAGGCTTTCCGATGAGTTGGCTTTCAACCGATCCAAGTGTTTGTACGGTTGATTCAAACGGTAAAGTAACATTTACCGGATCGGGCACAGCCATTATATCTTTGACAATTAACAATATCACCGCAATTTGTACGGTTGAAGTTCGTGAAGAAGTAACAGGTGTTGAACTTGATCAAAGCGAAATCGAACTTAAGATTGACGATACATTCCAACTTAACGCAACGGTTATTCCGGAAAATGCATATAACAAAGCCGTTACATGGTATTCTTCAAACGAAACCGTAGCAACGGTTGATGAAAACGGTGTTATTACAGCCAAAGCTTCCGGAAATGCAATTATCACTGTTAAGACAGATGACGGCGATTACAAAGCAAACTGTATCGTAGTTGTTTATCAGCCGGTTGAAGCATTGCAACTTAGCGAAACGGAAAAAACAACCAGAAAAGGTTCGGTATTCTACCTATATGCAAAAGTATTGCCGGAAAATGCAACCAAGAAGGACGTTGTTTGGTCATCTTCAGATCCTACAATAGCTACAGTTAACGAATACGGTCGCGTTGACTGTATCGAAGCAGGAGAGTGCGTTATTACCGCAACAAGTCTGGATACGGGAGTTTCCGCGGATTGTATTTTAACGGTTACTCAATCCATTGAAAGCGTTTCGTTAAATTACTCGTCTTATACACTTGAAAAAGGCGAAACATTCCAGCTTATTCCGACGATTACGCCGGATGATGCGGATGATAAGACCGTTAGATGGACATCATCGGATACATCCGTAGCAACGGTTGATGAAAACGGTGTTGTAAAAGCCATTGCCGGTGGTGTTGCAATCATCACATGTACAACAAACGATCGCGGACTTATAGCAAGTTGTGAAGTTACGGTTCATGAATATGTTGAAGGCGTTGAAATAACCGGAAATCCGGGAAGAATGAATATCGGTGATGAGATTCCTTTGGGAGTAACAATCACTCAGCCAACAGCTTCCGACAAGACGGTTTCATGGACATCTTCGGACCTTAATGTTATTACCGTTACTCCTAAGGGTGTAATTAAGGCCGTAGGTGAAGGAACGGCGAGAATTACCGCAACCGCAACCGATGGCAGTGAGGTTTACGATTTTATAGATGTTGAGGCAATCAATCCGGTAAGACATATTTCAATCAATCCTAAAACATTGACTCTTTACGAAAATGAAACCGGACAGCTTTATGCAACAATCGATCCGGGAAATGCAACATATAAAGATGTTGAATGGAAATCGGAAGATGAAAATGTAGCAATTGTTGACTTTAACGGTACCGTATATGCGGTTACGGAAGGTCGTACAAAGGTTACGGCAACATCAACCGACGGAACGGAAGTATACGGACAGGCATTTATTAATGTTAAATCATTGGTTAAAGCCACGAGAGTAACAATTAACTCTTCGGATATAACAATGTTCCCTCATCAATCAAGACAGCTTACCGCAAGAGTATTCCCATATAATACTACGGAAAGCTTGTCCTGGTACTCGACGGATACCAACATTGCAACGGTTGATCAATACGGTAATGTTACAACCCATTCCGCAGGTGAGGTACAGATTGTTGCCATAACATCCTACGGTTCGGTGGAAGATGCTTGTACAATTCATGTAGTTGCAATGAATGCCGACAGAGTTACAATCGAGCAATATGACAGCTTTGATCTGGATGTATTTGGATCCAGCGGAACAATCAGATGGTATACGGCAAACAACAGAGTTGCAACCATCGATGCTCGTGGTCATATTGTAGGCAGACTTCCGGGAACAACAACGGTTTCCGCAAGAGTAAACGGCAAGACTATTTACTGTACAGTAGTTGTAACCAAGATGAATCCGTTAAAAAAATAATTAACTGTTAAATTATAAGACGCAGTTTGTATTAAACAGGCTGCGTCTTTTTGTATATCGCGAATGGGGCTTTCGTTGATTGAACTGCGATTGGTCAGGGACCCGTTAGAAATATTAAAAATATTGAAACTAATATCTATTTATGCTATTATTATTTAGCTAAGCTGATATTAATAAAATATCTTTTTATGCAGTCAACAAAGTGAAATTTTACTCATAATAAGAGGTATATATAGATGAAGTGTATTAGATGTGGTGCCGAATGCTCGGAAAATCAAGCTTTTTGCCTTAAATGCGGTTCTCCAATGCATGTGGTTCCGGACTTTAACTTAATAGAAGCCGAACTTGCCGACAGCGTGGGCAAATTCATGGATTCCGATGAAGAAGCGGAAAAAGACGAAAGTGTTATCGAAGAAGATGTTGATATTTACGGTAAAACGAAAAATATAAACATAAAAGAAAAAAGCGAAGATGACCTCGAAGACTTAGATGACCTTGACGATTTCGACGATTCGGAGGATTCCGACGACGATGATATTTCGGAGGAAGATCTTGAGTACATAAAACGTGTTCGTGAAAGAAAGTTAAGAGAAGAAAAAGAAAAGAAGAAAAAAATTCTTATTATTTCTCTCATAGCCGCTGCCGCAGTAATTGTGATTTTGATTCTCGTTCTTGTAATAAACGGCAATGCTAATTCCTATGAGTCACACTACGAAAGCGCAATTGAATACATAGAAAACAAGAACTACGATAAGGCGGAAAAAGAACTTTTGGCAGCAATAGATGCGGCTAAAAGCGTTGATGAAAAGATTCAAGCAAGAGAGGCTTTGTATAATCTTTATGTCAGCGAAGGAAATGTTGATAATTCCAAAATTGTAGCCATTGTAAAAGAGCTTATTGATTTAAATCCAAATGAAGATAAATATAAAGAATGGCTGTTAAAGTATGCCAAAGATATTCCGAGAGCCAGTGTTTCGAGCGGCAGTTATGATGATGTAATCACCATCGAGCTCAGTGCGGAAGCGGATGATATTTATTATACATTGGATGGTTCTAAGCCAAACAAAAACTCAACTCATTACACGGCTGCTTTTAAGATTGAAACAGAGGGCAAAACGGTCCTTAAGGCGATTTCTTATACCGATGGCAATGCCAGTGAAATAGCCGAGTACACTTACGAAATTTCCTTCGGCTCGGTTGAAGCACCTGTTATTAGTCCCGAAGGCGGTTCTTATTCGGAAAATACCGAAATAACCGTAACCGTTCCGGAAGGATGCAAAGTTTATTACAGCTATGACGGTTCGACACCTGACGAAAACTCACTTCTTTATGAAGGTCCTGTGGCAATGCTCAGGGGCAATAATGTTTTCTCGGCCGTTGCAATCAGTCATAACGGAACAAAAAGTAAGGTCGTTTCAAATGTATATAATTTAAGTGTTGAGGCTAATTATACTTACAATCAAGCAGAAGGCGTGCTTATAAACAAGCTTTTGGCAGAAGGTCAAATCACCGATGCATCGGGTAGTGACGGAAATGGTGGAAACTACAGCTTTAGCTACGCAAAAACAGAGAGCTTATCCGCTGCCGAGTATTATATTATTAATGTTATACATAAAGATGCCAACGGCAATACATCCGGTACTTTCTATTACGGCGTGGATACATCAAACGGAAATGTTGTGTCGGTAACAAAACAAAATAATGGCAGTTACACAATTGACTAGCCTTTTACGGTATTAAGCATAATGATAAAAATTACTATTATTTGCGTGGGAAAGATTAAAGAAAGCTTTTTTAGGGATGCAATAAGCGAATATCAAAAAAGACTTTCAAAGTTTTGCAATCTATCAATTGTTGAAGTTGCGGATGAAAAGACTCCGGATAATGCAAGTCCCGCAACAGAAGACTTGATAAGAAAAAAAGAAGCCGAAAGAATATTAAAACACGTAAAAACGGGAACATATCTTATAGGCCTTGAAATAGACGGTAAAATGCTTGATTCAAAAGAGCTTGCCGGTCATATCGACAATTTAAGCTTAAGCGGAAAAAGCGATATCGGCTTTGTTATAGGCGGTTCTCTGGGACTTGACAAAAGTGTAACATCTGCATGCGATTATCATTTAAGCTTTTCAAAAATGACTTTTCCGCATCAGCTAATGAGAGTCGTATTGTTGGAACAAATTTATCGCGCCTTTAAGATTTTGGCCAATGAGCCATATCACAAATGATTGATTTTTGTAGCTTTTCGTTGTAAAATGTTTATGTAATTTCAGTTCGGATGAGATAATTAGATATTAAGAGGAGATATTTGTATTATGGATGAAAAAAGAAGTTTTAAAATATATGATGACGGTGAACTCGGTGAAGTCAGAATAGACACACAGGTGCTTGCCATAATTGCGGGTCTTGCGGCTGTTGAGGCCGAAGGAGTTACGGGACTTGCCGGTAATATGACAAATGAGATTATCGAAAGACTCGGTATGAAAAGCCTTTCAAAAGGCGTTAAAGTTGTTGTGGGCAACAACAGTGCAAGTATTGAAGTTGCCGTATGCCTTGATTACGGCGTAAATATTATGAATGTCTCCGAAGACATTCAGGAAAAGGTTAAAACCGCCGTTGAAAGTATGACGGGTATTACAATCGAAAGCGTTAATGTTCGCGTTGCAAATGTTAACATTGAAAATGATTAAAAATGCTTTTTAACCTTAAATATGTATAGTATAATAAAAGAGTGTCATAGTGACACTCTTTTTGAATGATTTTTAAGTATATAATTTACAGCAAAGAAAGTGTAAAGGAATAGTGTATGACCAGAAGAGAGCTTAGAGACGGAATATTTGAATTGTTATTCAGAATGGAATTTCATTCTGAAGAAGAATTTGAAGAACAAGTCAGAATTTTTAATGAATTATATGATGAGAAACAAGAAGAAATCGGCGGAAAGAGTATTGACGAAGAAGATCTTGAATACATAAAGAATAAAGCTTGGGCGGTTTATTCCATGCGCGATGAAATAGATGCTTATATTAACGGTGTTTCCGAAAACTGGAAAACCGACAGAATGGGCAAAGTGGATTTATGCATAATAAGACTTGCCTACTATGAAATCAAACATGATGATGACATTCCGCAAAAGGTTGCGATTAATGAAGCAATCGAGCTTGCAAAAACATACGGAACGGAATCAAGCGGTAACTTCGTTAACGGCATTCTTGCAAAGGTAGTTTCATAAATTATGGCAAATGAATATACTGTTTCACAAGTTAATTCTTATATCGGAAGAGTATTGAAAAGCGACTATTTGTTAAATAATATTTGTGTCATAGGCGAAGTGTCCAATTGCACTTACCATAAAAGCGGTCACATTTATTTTACAATCAAAGACGAAAACAGTTCCCTTCCTTGTATGATGTTTAGCAGTAAAGCAAAAAGCGGATTGAAATTCAGACTTGAAAGCGGACAAAGCATTATTATACGAGGTTCGATTGATGTATATGCTCCTTACGGCCGCTATCAGCTTTTGGCCAATTCCATAAGTCTTGACGGTGAAGGCAGATTAAGTGCGGAATTTGAAAAACTTAAGACGAGACTTGCCGAAAAGGGTGTATTCGATCCCATGTACAAAAAGCCGATTGTTACTTATGCGAAGAAAATCGGCGTCGTTTCATCCGCAACGGGAGCGGTAATACAGGATATAAGAAACGTATCATCCAGACGTAATCCTTATATTGATATTGTTTTGTATCCGTCTTTGGTGCAGGGAGAAGATGCACCGAAACAATTGATTAAAGCAATAAAGGCCTTGGATAAAATGGGTCTTGATACGATAATTATCGCCAGAGGCGGCGGATCCATGGAAGATCTTTGGTGTTTTAATGACGAAGAACTGGCAATGACCATATTTAATGCGGATACACCTATTATTTCCGCTGTGGGTCACGAAACGGATTTTACAATATGCGATTTTGTTTCCGACCTTCGTGCACCTACACCATCCGCAGCTGCAGAGCTGGCTTTTTTTGACTATTATGAATTCGAAAAGAATTTGTCGGATTTAAAATATAAATTAAGGCAAAGCATTAATATAAAGCTTTCCGACAGAAAATCGACCCTTGAACTTTTGGAAGGTAAAATTAAGCTTTTAAGCCCTATATCCGTCATCAACAACAAAAAACAAATGTTGGATGAGTATTATACAAAGATACAAACCTTGCTTGAATTTAAGCTTATTGACAGAAAACACAGCTTGGAGTCTTTGGATAATTCATTGAAAAACAAAATGCTTGCAAAGACAAAAGACAGAAGGAATCAATTATCGATTCTTGCTGAAAAAGTTAACGGACTGTCGCCTTTAAACAGGCTCTCGGGCGGATATTCCTATGTTACGGATAAGAACAATAAAGCCATACGGGATATTAATGATGTGAATATAGGCGACGAATTGGAAATTAATCTTGTAAACGGCAAAATCATTGCCGGTGTCAAAGAAAAGGAATCAATTAAAAATGGCAGATAAAAAAGAAAAAACAATCGAAGACAATTTTAAAGAAATCTCTGAAATAATCGAGAAAATGGATAATCCGGAAGTCTCTTTGGAAGAATCTTTCAAACTCTACAACGAAGCCGTAAAGCTTGTTGAAGATTGCAATAAAAGAATAGAAAAAGTCGAAAAAGAAATTACAGTACTTGATCGGGTGGAAGACTGATGGATTTTAATAAAGAGTTGTCCTTAAGGACAAAAGAAGCGGAAAATATTATATATTCATATATTCCAAAGATAAGCGGTAAGCAAAAATATTTGCTTGAAGCCATGGATTACGGAGTTAGAGTCGGTGGCAAAAGATTAAGACCTATCCTTATATTGGAAACATTGCGTATGTTTGATGCCGACGAAAAGGCAGCTCATCCCTTTATGGCAGCCATGGAGTTTATTCATACATATTCGCTTATTCATGATGATTTACCGGCTATGGATAATGCTGATTTAAGACGCGGTAAAGAATCGGTGCATAAGAAGTTCGGCGAGGATTTTGGCGTCCTGGCAGGTGACGGATTGTTAAACTATGCATATGAGATAGTTTCGAATTATTGCGCATCGCTTACGGATGATAAGGCTTTGTTGGCATCGGTGAAAGCTCTTGCATGTCTTGCGAAAAAAGCGGGTATTTATGGCATGGTGGGCGGTCAAAGTGTTGATGTCGAAGAAGATGGTAAGCCTCTTAGTGATGAAACATTGGATTTTATTTACAGACTGAAAACAGGAGCTCTTTTGGAAGCATCAATGATGATCGGAGCAATACTTGGGGAAGCGGATGATGAAGTCGTTGGAAAAATAGAGTCCATAGCTTCGGATGTGGGCTTGGCTTTTCAAATTCAAGACGATATTTTGGATATCACAAGTTCCGCCGAAGAACTGGGAAAACCGGTTAACATCGACGAAATTAACAATAAAACGACTTATGTAAGCGTACACGGTATAGATGCGGCAAAGTCACAAGTCAAACTATTGTCGGACCGTGCCGTAGATAATCTTCATAAGCTTTATGATTTGAACATTAAAAAGAATGATTTTTTGGAAGAGTTGATATATTCACTGATTAATCGTAAAAAATAGAAGGTTTTATTATGATTCTAGAAAAAATTAACAAACCAAATGATATAAAGAAAGTCAAGCCTTCGGATTATCAGCTTTTAGCAAGCGAGATAAGAAGTTTTTTGCTTGATAAAATAAGTGAAAACGGCGGTCATTTGGCATCTAATTTGGGCGTGGTTGAGCTTACCATGGCACTTCATTTGGTGCTTGATTTTCCCGAAGATAAAATTGTTTGGGATGTAGGACATCAATCCTACACACATAAAATTTTGACAGGAAGGAAAGACAATTTTGACAGCCTTCGAAAATACGGCGGAATGAGCGGCTTCCCTAAACGAAGAGAGAGCAAGGCCGATTGTTTTGATACGGGCCACAGTTCCACATCCATTTCGGCGGCTTTGGGAATTGCAAACGGTTTCAGACTCAGTAACAATCCCGCAAATGTGGTTGCGGTTATCGGAGACGGTGCTTTAACCGGCGGTATGGCTTTTGAAGCTCTTAACAATGTAAGCGGCTTAAAAAGAAAATTCATGATTATCCTAAACGATAACAACATGTCCATATCCGAAAACGTTGGCGGTTTATCCACTCATCTTTCACAACTCAGAATTGATGAGAAATATCTTAATTTTAAGGACATGGTTGAAAAGGAACTCTTGTCCATTCCGGGCTTTGGAAACAAGCTTGTTAAGCAACTCAAAAAAACCAAAAGCGGTTTAAAACAGCTCCTTGTTCCGGGCATGATATTTGAAAATATGGGAATCAAGTATTTGGGTCCCGTTGATGGTCATAATATTTCGGACATGGTTAAGCTTTTTAAAGAAGCCAAAAAGTTTAACGAACCGGTCGTTATTCATGTTATTACCAAAAAAGGTAAGGGCTATGGACCTGCGGAGAAATTCCCGGATAAGTTTCACGGTGTCAGTCCTTTCGGAAAAGCAACGGGTGTAGCTATTTCAAAATCGGCAAAGGCCACATATACTCAGATTTTTTCAAATACTATATGTGAGTTGGGCAAAGCCGATAAAAAGGTTGTGGCTATCAGTGCGGCAATGCCTGACGGTACAGGACTTTCAAAGTTTAAAAAGATGTTTCCCAACAGATTTTTTGACGTTGGCATTGCGGAACAACACGCCGTTACATATTCGGCTGGCCTTGCTGCCAGTGGTTTAAAACCTTTTGTGGCAATATATTCTTCTTTCTTGCAGCGTGCTTACGATCAGATAATGATGGATGTCTGTATTCAGGACCAGCCGGTTGTATTTTGTTTGGATCGTGCGGGTCTTGTTGGAAGTGACGGTGAAACTCATCAAGGTATTTTTGATATTTCATATCTTTCAACAATACCGAATATGAATATTTTTGCACCGAAAAACGGAAAAGAACTTGAAAGTGTTTTGAAGTTCGCACATACATTTAACGGCCCTTTGGCAATCAGATATCCGAGGGGTGAAGCCTATGAGGGCTTATCGGAATTTAATGAGCCTATAGAATACGGTAAAAGCGAAATACTGTATCTTGAAAAAGATATAGCATTATTGGCTGCCGGAACAATGGTTGAAGTTGCGGACGAAGTAAGAAAGCGTCTTAAAGAAATCGGTTACAATGTTTCTTTGATTAATGCAAGATTTCTTCGCCCTATTGACGAAGAATGCATCAACAAACTTGCAGAAACCCATGAATATATTGTAACCATGGAGGAAAATGTTCTTAACGGAGGCTTTGGTTCAAAAGTTTTGCAATTTGTAAATGTGCAGGATTTGCCCGTTAAAGTCATAAACATAGCCATTCCGAATGTGTATATTGAACACGGCAATGTTAATCTTCTTAAAAAAGAAGCAAGAATCGACGCTGATAGTGTTTACAACAGATTAATTAATATTTTTATGAACAACAAGGAATAATATGAAAGAAAGATTGGATGTGCTGATGGTTAAAAAAGGTCTTGTTGAATCAAGACAAAAAGCATCGGCATTGATAATGAGCGGAATTGTATATGTTGACGGCGAAAAAGAAGACAAAGCCGGCACAAAGATTGATGAAAATCTTAATATAGAAATTCGCGGAAAAACTTTAAAATATGTAAGTCGCGGCGGCTTAAAACTGGAAAAAGCCATAAATGAATTCAATATCTCTTTGGATGGCTTGATATGCATGGATATAGGTGCATCCACCGGCGGTTTTACGGATTGCATGCTTCAAAACGGAGCAAAAAAAGTCTATTCCGTTGATGTGGGACATGGCCAATTTGCTTGGAAACTCAGAAACGACGAGCGAGTAGTGGTTATGGAAAAGACAAACATTCGCTATGTTACGCAAGACGATATTGCCGATAAACTTGATTTTGCAAGCGTAGATGTTTCATTTATCTCTTTGTCAAAGGTTTTAAATGCTGCTTATCATTTGTTAAAAGATGACGGTCAAATGGTTTGCCTTATTAAACCTCAATTCGAGGCAGGACGCGAAAAAGTTGGCAAAAAAGGTGTTGTCAGAGATAAAAGCACGCATATTGAAGTTATAGAAAACGTATTGGAATTTACAAAAGAATTGGGATTCAAAATATTGAGTTTAAGTTTCTCGCCCATAAAAGGGCCGGAAGGAAATATTGAATATTTAATGTACATTCAAAAGGTTGAGAATGCCGAAATCGCCTTTGCGGAATCGAATTCATTTGATATAAAAGCCTTGGTTGATGAATCCCATGAATTAAATCCAAATTAATTTTGTAATAAATTTGCTAAAAAATGAATAATTGTTTATAATATATTTATCGTTTGTTATTACAAACCGATAAGGAGCGGATTATGAAGAAATTTTTTATAATCACTAATCCCAAAAAAGATCCGGAATTTAGTGTAACTCGCAAAGTATCAGAATATTTAATCGAAAAAGGATGCAGAAGCAATACAAGCTTGTTTGACGATGCATCGGAAAAAGACAACAATTTAGCTTATACCGATTATTCTTTGGTGCCTAAGGATACCGAGGCTATTATTGTAATCGGCGGCGACGGTACTTTGATTCATGCAGCAAAAGATTTAATAAGTCTTAATATTCCGCTTATAGGTATCAATTTCGGTACGCTTGGTTATCTTGCGGAGATAGAAAGCGATTCACCGGACTCGGTAAAAAAAGCTTTGGATGCCCTTATTGATGATAATTATTCCATAGAAAACAGAATGCTTTTGGAAGCCAATGTCATCAGAAACGGGGAAGTTGTTTATAAAGATATTGCTTTAAACGATGTGGTTATAAACAGAACAGGTACTTTAAATGTCATGGACTTTAATGTATGTGTTGATAACGAGTTTTTGAATTGTTATCATGCAGATGGTGTTATTATTTCCACGCCTACGGGTTCGACGGGATACAATCTTTCCGCAGGCGGACCTGTTGCAATGCCTACAGCCGAAATTATTATGGTTACTCCGGTATGCGCTCATACTCTTAATTCACGAAGTATTGTTTTCTCGGCCGACATTACAATCGAAATAGAAGTTTTAAAAAACGAAAAAGATCTTCGTATTAAGAAAATCGTTGCTTGCGATGCGGATAATGAATGTCAATTGATGCCCGGAGATAAGGTTGTTATAACAAAAGCCGGTGAAACCGTTAGAGTAATTAAATTACACAAAACCAGTTTCATCGAATTAATGGGAAAAAAAATGAGGTAAATTAATTATGGCAAAAATATCAAGGCAAAGAAAAATTATTGAACTTATCGGCAAATATGAGATTGAAACGCAGGAAGAGCTGGTAATGCGACTTGAAAAAGAAGGCTATCCCGTTACTCAGGCTACTATTTCAAGAGATATTAAAGATTTGAAACTCACAAAAGTTCAAAGCGGTATCAAGCAAAAATATATTGTTCTTCGCGGTGTTTCAAGCGATATGAACGAAAAATATGCCAGAGTTTTAAAAGATGGTTTTGTTCGTATGGACAGCGCAATGAATACTTTGGTTATCAAGACCGTTTCCGGTATGGCAATGGCGGTTGCTGCCGCAATCGATGCTTTGGAGTGGAACGAGGTTGTTGGTTGTATAGCGGGTGATGATACGATTTTCTGCGCCATTAGGTCTGTGGAAGATGTTGAAACAGTAATGACCAATTTAACCAGAATAATTAATTGTTAATAATATCCTGTTTGTGCTTGGAGAGCGCAAAATAGGAGGACATAATGCTTACAAATTTACACGTTAAAAATCTTGCACTCATTAAAGAAGAGGAAATTGACTTTAATGATGGCTTAAACATCTTATCCGGCGAAACCGGCGCCGGAAAATCTATTATTATCGGTTCTATTAATATAGCGCTGGGCGAAAAAGCATCCAAAGAGATTATTCGAAAGGATGCTGATTTTGCGTTGGTTGAATTACAATTCGTGGATGGAAGAGATATTGTAAAAAATGTCATTAAAGAAAACGATATCGAGCTTGAACCGGATGACAGCGTTATTATCAGCAGAAAAATCACCAAATCTTCAAGTGTATGTAAAGTTAACGGAGAAAGTGTGGCTTTGTCTACTCTCAGAAAAATCACTTCACTTTTGGTGGATGTTCACGGACAACATGAACATCAATCTTTGTTAAATAAGGCAAAACACTTGGAAATTCTTGATGAATTTGCCTCTAAAAGCGATATTATCAAGCTTAAGGATGACTTGGCAAAAGAGTATAAGCTTAATAAAGATCTTAAGAACAAGCTTGAAGAGTTAAATGTCGATGAGGATGAAAGACTCAGAAACATTTCATTTTATGAGTTTGAAATTAATGAAATAGATGAGGCGGCCTTAGTGGAGGGAGAAGATTCAAAGCTTGAAGAATCCTACAAAAAGATGGAGGCTTCACAAAAAATTGTTTCTTCTCTTGCCGAAGCATACAGCGCATTAAGCGACAATAACTGCGCAAGCGATCTTATCAGCAATGCTTTGGGCGCGCTTAAAAAAATCAATTATAAGGATGAAGAAATCGAAAAAATAGAAAGTTCTTTAACCGATTTGGAAAGCATTTGCAGCGATGTTTCACATATGATTTCCCGTTATATGGACGACAACAGATATGATGAAGAAAAACTTGTTGAATACGGCAAGCGCCTTGATGTTATCAATCATTTAAAAGCCAAGTTCGGAAACAGCATAGAAGAGATTATAAATTATCGCAATGAAAAAGAAGAACTTGTTAATTCTTTGAAAAACAACGAGGAAATCAAGAAGCAATGTGAAGAGGATTTGAGACTTTCAAACCAACGCATGAGGGATATTTGCAAAAAAATATCCGAGATTCGCGTAAAATACGCCAAAGATTTGGAAGTTAAAATCATAAATCATCTTAAAGAGCTTAATTTCCTTGATGTCAGATTTGAAATAAAGATTGAAGAAAGCAATCAAATCACTTTAAAAGGATTTGATGATGTGGAATTTATGATTTCCACCAACGTGGGTGAACCTGTGATGCCTCTTGGAAAAATCGCATCGGGCGGTGAACTTTCAAGAGTAATGCTTGCTATCAAAACCGTACTTGCCGAAGTTGATGAAGTCGGTACTTTGATATTTGACGAAATCGATTCCGGAATCAGCGGCAAAACCGCTTGGATGGTATCGGAAAAACTTAATATTATAAGTCACAATCATCAGGTTATATGCATTTCACATCTACCTCAAATAGCAGCAATGGCAGACAGCCATTATTTAATCGAAAAAAAAGCCGAGAAAGATACTACCACAACGGGTATATCTTTGCTCGACAAAAAAGGTGAAATCAACGAACTTGCAAGAATGCTCGGCGGTGATGAAATTACCGATGCGGTGCTTTTAAATGCCAAGGATTTAAAATCTCAGGCTCTTGATAAAAAACTGAAATAAGGCTTATTCACATAGTTTTATACCATCAATGTCAGAATCGATGGTAAGTGAGTAGTTCGTGTGATAGATTACGAATCCCGGCTTTTTGCCGGCGGGTTTTTTAATATTTTTCTTAAGAGAATAGTCGATATCTACTTTGTCGTTTCCTCTTGATTTTGAGTAGTAGGCTGCCAATCGACCGGCTTCTTCGTAAGTTTTGTCCGGTAACTCTTTGCCGGCGGCCTTAACTATTACATGGGAGCCCGGGACTCCCTTTGCATGGAACCACCAATCTCCGCCTTCTGCAAGTTTGAAGGTAACATATTCATTTTGTAAATTGTTTTTACCCACATAAATATCATAACCGTCCGATGAAATGTAGTGGAGTGGCTTTATATTGATTTTAGCCGCTTTATCTTTGGCTTTGCGCCTTATATAGCCGCTTGAAATAAGTTCTTCTTTAAGCTCTTTTAAGTCTTCTTCGTTTTCTGCCAAATCAAGAGCGCATTTTACGGATTCCAAATGGTCTATTTCCTCTTTTGTGGAAACGATGATTTCCGTCAAAGCCTCGTAAGTTCTCTTGAGTTTTGCATATTTGTCAAAATATTTCTTTGCATTATCAATAGCCGATAAATCAGGATCCAGAGGAATGTTGATTTCTTCATTGCTGTAGTAATTAAGAACTTTTGCGGATTTTACACCCGCTTCAATATTGTATCCGTATGTGGTTAACAATTCGCCGTAAATTCTGAATTTATCACGCTTTTCGGTATCCTTAAGTTGAAGCAATTGCAAATCGTATTTTTTGTTGTTTTTATTAAGTGCGGTCTGAACGATTTGACGAAGGTCACTGGAACGCTGCCTGATTCTTGTTGAGCTTTCCTTTTTTGCGTAAAAATCTTCCAAAAGTTCACTTATGCTGTTATAGTATTCGATTCGCTTGTCCTTGTACATGCTAAGTTCGATGACGCTGTATTCCAAAGGCGTAGCGTCCTTATCAAAAACAACGCATAATTTATAGTCATTGTTTCTTAAATCATCGACAATATGCGAAAAAATATTGTATAAATGTTTTTTATCAACTTCATTCAAAGAAGAGACAGGCATGTCCGCGTCCAATCCGGCACGATAAGCGATTTCGTTTGCAATAAGCGGGCTGAAGCCGGTAATGCTTGTATATATTGCTTTGGCAATATTTAAAGGTTTTTCACAAACAATATTAACAAAGCTGTCTTCATCCACCTCAAAAGGATTCAGTTTGTCATTGGCGCCGGCAATAAAATAATCGCGCCCCGGCAAAACTTCACGAACGGAGCTGACATTGGCACCTATATGTTTGATACTGTCAACAATCATATTTTTATCGTCGGTAAAGATGATATTGCTGTGTTTTCCCATTAATTCAACTATTAAATGTTTGCGACACAAATCGCCCAAATCGTTGTAATGTTCTAATTCAATGTCTATGATTCGCTCAAGGGAGGGCTGACTGATTGAGATGATTTTTGCGTTGGCAATATATTTTCGGAGCAACATGCAAAAATTCGGAGCTGTCAAAGGACTTGTGCGGGACTTTTCCGTAAAATAAATAAGGGGAAGAGTAGCACTTGCGGAAATCAACAGTTTTCTCTGTCCGTTCTTTGTTTTGATTGTAATTAACAGTTCATCCTTTTCAGGCTCCGCTATTTTGAAAAAGCGAGCTTCTTTTGTATTTTGATTTAATTCGTTGACTATTGCTTTTATTGTAAGACCATCAAATGCCATGATATACCTCGAAATATTATTTTAATATGATTTTTGAATAACAATAATTATTGTAACTTATAGAGAGTAAAAATCAAGCAAAAAGTGCTTGACTAAAAAGACCAATGACGATAAAATAACATAGAATTAAATAAGATGCGTTATCGCTTTGAGCCCTAACAAGTAAAGTTGAGGGTGATTAGTTAAAATGAATCCGGTTAGAATCCGGAGCTTATCCGTAAGCTGTATACATGCGAAAATGTTTAACGTGACGAAAGTCGTCCATTGTGATTATCATGAGAAGGACAGTTATTCACCGCTTTGCTAGCATGTGAGCCAGAAGACTTGGTAATGTGCGAGTTCAGAAGAACACAAAAGGAATTTTTAATGGGAAATAGATCGGCCATGCACTATGTGCGTGGTCTTTTTTATTTTATACACACACACAAACTAAACTCAGTAAAAAAAGCAGGTCCACTGCTTTTTTTATTTGCTTTGAGAGCCGCAAAAAACCCCATCCAAACAACTTGTAAATATAGTGAATTTGTAGTAAAATTAAACAAATGTTCAACGGTAAAAGGCTTATTTTTTAAGGAAACATTTTAATATTATTTTTGACAGCCGGCATTTTAAGCCAAATGGGGTGGCTGTGGGAGAGAGGACAATTTGGTAAAGAGTATGACGGGCTTCGGCAGATACGAAGTCTTGGAAAATGATAAGAAATTTATCATTGAATTGAAATCGGTGAATCACCGTTATTTTGATGTAAACATCAGAATGCCTAAAAAATTAAACTTATTTGAATCCGCAATCAGATCGCTTTTGAAAGAATACGCGGAACGCGGCAAAATCGATATGTACATTACATACGAAGATGCTTCCGAAGGTGTGGCAAGTCTTAAATATAATTCCGAACTTGCAAAAGAATACTTGGATTATTACAGACTTATGAGCAATGAACTGGGTATTGAAAACGATGCCAAAGCTTCGATTATTGCCAGAAGTCCCGAAGTTTTGTCCATGGAAGAACAAACCATTGATGAAGATGAGCTTTGGAAAATTTTGGAAAAATGCATCAGAGGTGCAGCGGAAAAATTTGTTGAAGCAAGAAAAACAGAAGGTGAGCACTTAAAATCCGATCTTTTGTCAAAACTTGACAATCTGGATAAGTTAGTTGATTTTGTCGAGAAAAGATCTCCGATTATTATCGAGGAGTACAAATCAAAAATCGAAGAAAAGGTAAAAGAACTTCTTGGCAGCAATCAGATAGATGATTCAAGAATTGCCATGGAAGTTACTCTTTTTGCGGATAAGGTTTGCGTTGACGAAGAAATCGTTCGACTTAAAAGCCATATCAAAAACATGAAAGCCGAACTTGAAAAAGGCGGCGGTGTGGGAAGAAAACTTGATTTTATCGCTCAGGAAATGAACAGAGAAGCAAATACCACTCTTTCAAAAACAAGTGATATTGAAATTTCTTCCGTTGGAATCGAAATGAAAACCGAGATTGAAAAAATCAGGGAACAAATTCAAAATATAGAATAGTTCTTTCATATTAAGGAGCAAACCAATGAAAAAAGGTTTATTATTAGTTTTATCCGGTTTTGCCGGAAGCGGAAAAGGAACCATCATGAAAAGCATAGTGGAGAAATATGACAGATATGCGCTTTCCGTTTCCGCAACCACAAGAAATCCAAGACCGGGAGAAGAACACGGTCGCGAATATTTCTTTATGGATAAAGGCGAATTCGAAGAACTTATAAAAAAAGACAAACTTTTTGAATGCGCTCAATACGTTGCTAATTATTACGGAACTCCGAAGGAATATGTGGAAGAACAGCGTAATGCCGGAAAAGATGTATTTTTGGAGATAGAAATCCAAGGCGCTTTGCAAATCAAAGAAGCGGTTCCGGATGCGGTTTTAATATTTGTTATGCCGCCCAGCGTTGCGGAGCTTAAAAAACGTTTGGTAGGCAGGGGCACGGAAACGGCCGATGTTATTGAACGAAGAATGAAAAGAGCCGGTGAAGAAGCCAAGGGCGTCGACAAATATGATTATCTTTTGATAAATGATGATATTGATGCATGTGTGGAAGAATTACACGGAATCGTTTTGTCGGAACATCGTAAAGTATCACGAAATATGCCTACTATAGATAAAATGCTTGATGATTTTTCAAAAATGTAATATATTAAAAGTACTTTTTTGAAGATATAGAAAAGTTGCTAAAATCAATTGATTATTAATTATTTAAGGAGATATAACATGTTACATCCATCTTACACAGATTTAATGCAAGTAGTTAACGAACAGGCGG
>JAEEGH010008914.1_pt1 | contig 23574 bp, 18 predicted proteins | sample 9134181 | NCBI WGS metagenome assembly JAEEGH01 (sample SAMN16246544, study PRJNA631951) | gut metagenome | biome: gut microbiome; feature: rumen; material: DP-attached | host: Bos | place: Iran: Karaj | collected 2018-10
TAGACAGTACATAAACCATCCACATAAAATCAGATATTTCTCAAAAAGTGCTTTGGGCATCTGCCCATTGATATATAATACTAAAACCATTAAATACATAGTAGTAAATTCAAAATCGACTCCCAGCCTGTGACAGCGGGGAGTCATCATCATAAAGTCCCAGATCAATCTATAAATTTAGTATCCAAGAAGGTTCGGTATTATAAGACTGATAGCAGGAACGAATGTAATGAGGATAAGCGCTATGATCATCATTACATAGAATGGTAACTGAGCCTTGACTACCTTCTCCATAGGCTCTTCAGCAATAGCTGAGCCTATGAACAGAACTGCTCCTACAGGCGGAGTCAGAAGTCCTATACCACAGTTTAGTACCAGCATGATTCCGTACTGAATAGGATCTATACCGATAGATGTAGCTATAGGAAGAAGGATCGGAGTAGATATCAGGATGATGGGAGCCATATCCATTATCATACCCAGCACCAGAAGTATCACATTAAGAAGGAGGGCAATCACATATGGATTGCTTGATACTCCTGTTATAGCCTTAGCTGCAAGTTCCGGAACATGAAGAGTTGTAAGACAGTAACCAAATACGTTTGATGTTGCTATTAGTATCAAAACTATAGCAAGAGTATCTATGCAGGAGTCGATTACTTTCCATACACCTTTCCATGTAATTCCCTTATAAATATATATACTAACAAGAAGAGAATAAATAACTGCAATAGCAGCAGACTCTGTAGCAGTAAATACGCCGGCTACAACTCCGACTACTACTATCAGTATAGCTGACAGAGCCCAGATAGAAGTAGTGAACTCTCTGCCAAGTCTCTTAAGACTGAACTTATCTCCCTTGGGATAATGTCTTTTTTTGGAGATAATATATGATCCTATCATAAGACATGCCGCAAGAAGTGCTCCCGGAAGATATCCTGCAAGGAATAAAGATCCAACAGATAATCCGCCTGCTGTAGTTGCATAGATAACCATGTTGTGAGAAGGTGGAACCAGCATACCTTCTACAGAAGATGATATAGTAACTGCAGTAGAAAAATCCTTGTCATAACCTCTGTCTACCATCATAGGGATCGCCAGTGATCCAAGAGATGCTGTGTCAGCTGCTGCAGAACCGGATATTCCACCAAAGAAATATGATGCCACTATGTTAACCATTGCAAGCCCGCCTGTCATCCAGCCTACACACGCATCTGCCAGATTAAGGAGTTTTTCCGAGATACCGCCCGATCCCATCAGAACACCCATGGTGATAAAAAATGGTACGGCCATAAGTGAAAAAGAGCTGATACCTTTGATCATCTGCTGTGATAAAGTTGCAAGAGGAAGCCCCTGGTATGCAAGACATAAGATAGATGATAGAGCTACAGAATAAGCAATAGGGAATCTTAAAAATACCATTAATAGGAAACTAACAAGCAGGATGGCGATAGCCGTGGTATTGATTGTCATGCCTTATCCTCCTTTACAAAATATCTCTCAATATCAAGAACGATCCTCTCAACTTCAAAAAAGATCATGGCAACACCTGCAAGAGGAACAGGAAAATACATCCAGAACTTGGAAAGCCATGGCATACTGATATATGAACCCTTGGCACCTATTGAAACAGCATACTGCCATCCTACAACAAGCATGATAACAGCCAGTACAAGAACAGCTACATCTGCCAGAAGGTCAAGAGTAGTAATAAGATGCCTATTAAGATATCTGTCAAAAGATGTCATCCTGATATGTGCATTTCTTTTTATCGCAAGTGCAGCAGACAATACTGCCATATAAGCCATAAGTGTAAGTATAAGTTCCTCTCCCCAGTTCGGAGCAGGAATAGCTGTAATATAACGAGCTATAACGATCCAGCTCGTAATAAGGATATCTGCAACCAGCAGTACTTTACAGATATTAAGGAATATCTTGTAAACAAGCTGATATACAGTCTCTATCTTTCTAAGTTTTATAAAAATTTCAGGCATAAACAACCTCATTAATATTATTTTTTACATATATATGCCCCGGAAACCTCGTGACAATGACCTTACCTTACGATCATCATCTTTAAGATTTCCGAGGCTGCAGTTTGAACATCTAAACCGGATTATTTGGCCATATCAAGAATCTGCTGATAGATATCTGCAAGTTCTCCTGTAGCATACTGCTCTACGATTGGCTTGCAGGCTTCCTGCCACTGTGTCTTGTCTTCTACTTCGATGATGTTACGGCCATCAGCCTTGAGCTGCTCGAGTACTTCATTCTCTTTCTGCTCAGAAACTTCTCGGCAGTAGTCAGATGCGATCTTGCCTGCATCCATGATTACCTGCTGCTGGTTCTCAGTAAGCTCGCCCCATGACTTCTCTGTGATGATAGTCATCATAGCGCCAAGTGTATGACCATCCATTGTAAGGTTAGGACCTACTTCGTCAAAAGAGTTGGATGCATAGTTGACAGTAGGCTGCTCAGCACCGTCAATTGTTCCGTTCTGAAGTGACTGATAGATCTCAGACATTGATACAGGTGAAGGTGTTGCTCCAAGACTCTCAACCATAGCTGTCATAACAGGGTCATTGGATACACGGATCTTCATATTCTGCATATCTTCAGGAGATGATACTGCCTTATCAGGTGCTGTGAAGAAATGACGGAAGCCTTCTTCTCCATAGTAAAGACCCTTAACACCAAGTCCAAGCTCTGATGACTGATTAAGGAAATCCTGAGCAAGCTCAGAATTAGCAAATGTCCAGAAATGATCTCTGTCCTGGAATGTATAAGGAAGTGAAAGAAGTGTTGCCTTGTCACATCCATATGAACTAAGTCCGAAAGCTGAAATACGACAGATATCAACTGTTCCTGTTCCTCCAAGCATACCATCAAGGATGTCTGCTTCTACTCCAAGAACACCGCTGCCCTGAAGATCTATAGTGATAGAACCACCAGACATAGCTTCTACTGCTTCTTTAAATTTCATATCCATGGCACCGCAGATCGTACCCTCAAGAGGGTTAACCTCTGCCATTGTAAGAGTTACTGCAGGATCAGCTGCTGCAGCCTCATTAACTTCATAATCTGAACTTGCCTTGGATACATCGGCAACTTCTGCTCCCTCTTTAACTTCCTGTGTAGCACCCTGACCACCTTCGGTCTGGGCAGGAGCATTGAGTCCGCAGCCTGACATCATAGCAGCTACGATAGATGCGCTCATAAGTGCACTAAAAAGTTTTTTTCTCATTTTGTTCCCTCCCATTATTGTCATGTTACGATAACCGTGCTTCTACATATAGTCAGATTCACGAACGCCTTATAACCGCATCAGCACAAGTTTCGCATCTCATTGATTATTTACAAGCACATTATATAGGTGGGTAACATCAGTACAAAATAGCAATATTTTTACATCTGATAGTAAATTTTGAACTTCATACTATTATTATGTATAATTTTAATAATATTCTTTTGATAGATATGTGCACCATATACAAAAATGCACTGCCACGAAATTATGTATTTTGAAAATCATCTATTGCTGACCATGGTTATACAAAAAAATAAGTCGCCCGGACATGGACGACTTACATCACTTATATATCAATAAAGTTCTTTTTATACTATAACTATCTCAAGCTTCCCACTTGGACGGTGCAGTATCACCCAAGGCTTTGCTGGGACAAGCAGTATATAGATCATTGCCATGCTTTTTAATCGTTTTATTAAATTCATGAGCATGATAGATGGAGATTTCCATTCTTCCCGGGGTCCACCTGTCTGAGCGAAGCGAGTTTGGACCCCAGAATGGGAATCACCAGATATCATGCCATGAATTATAAAACGATTAACAGCATGGCAATGATCTATATACTGCTTGTCCCAGCAAAGCCTTGGGTGATACTGCACCGTCCAAGTGGGAAGTTTGAGTAACTATATATTATATTCACTGGTTTTGCGCTCTGAATTCACTTGGAATAACCTTCATTACTCTTTTAAATACTTTGGTAAAATAGTTAGAATCCTCATATCCCACAGCTCTGCCTATATCTTTAACACTCATTTTGGTTGTCTGTAACAGCTCAACTGCCTTCCCTATCCTGTAATCAGTAAGGAAGCTTACAAAGCTCTCTCCAAAATGCTGCTTAAAAAGCCTGCAAAAATAAACCTCAGAATATGCAAACTTCTCAGCCATAACCTGCACAGAAAGCTCATCAGCAAAATGTCCCTCTATGTATTTAAGGATCGCATCTGCTGTGCTGGACTTTCTAAGCTCCGCATCTTCAAAAGCCTCCATCTTACTACTGCCTTCATGAAGCTTTCTGACCCTTATAGCCTCTTCAACAGACAAAACAAGTTCTTTGTCATCACAAGGTTTTAACAGATATTCAAGTGCATGAACAGAGATTGCCTTCCTGGCATAATCAAATTCATTGAAAGCAGTAAGGAAGATGATGCTGCAATCACTCCCCATATGCCTTATCTCCTGCGCCGCATCAAGGCCATTCATCCCCGGCATCTCTATATCAAGGATCAGAAGGTCAGCACTATGCTGCTTAAACTTTTCTACAACTTCCCTTCCGTTTTCTGCAACTCTGATCTCGCACCTGTCTCCAAAATTGTCTATAAGCTTTTTTCTAAGAACCATTCGTTCTATCATCTCATCATCTGCTATCAGGATCTTATACATATAGTCACCGTTGTTCCTTTATTTTCTATACTTTCTACTGTTACTTCACTACCTGTATACAGGCTGCATATCCTCTTTTGCACATTAAAAAGTCCTATTCCTGCATGCTCCTGAGTTACGGAGATAGATTTTGCATTAAGCGCATCTACCTTATCCTTAGGCATCCCGGCCCCGGTATCCATGACGCTTATATACAGTGCATCGTCTTTTTTATAAGCGCGTAGTTCTATCCTTCCGCCCTCTTCAATATGAGCTATTCCGTGAACTATAGAATTCTCAACTACAGGCTGAAGTAGGAAAGCAGGTACTGTTATACTCGTTGTATCGAGATCACTTGCTATATTTTTGGTATACACAAGTCTTGAACCAAAACGCATCTTCTGAAGATACATATAGTCATCAATAATACTGATCTCCTGAGATAGAGATACAAATTGAGAGCTCGTCCTAAGGTTGTATCTGAACAGATGCGACAGACTACTTATCATCTTCTTGGTAGTATCAGCGCTCTCAAGCTCTGCCATACCGGATATAACATTAAGGGTATTAAAAAGAAAATGTGGATTGATCTGGCTTTGCAGAAGGTCAAGCTTAGCCATTCCAAGCTGCCTTTCTATCTCAACCTTCTCCATCTCTTCTTTATGAATTCTTTCTGTAAGTTCCTGATTCTCCTGAAGCGTATTTATATGCTCTGACATGGCATGCTTCATGACATTAAAAGTATCAACAAGCTCTCCTATCTCATCCTCATTGGATACCTTGATATCATCTGTATCAAATCTCTTCTCAGATATGTCATGTACGCCCCCTGCAAGCTTTTTTAACGGTCTTGTAACTGTTGCTGACAGAAGCCTTCCAAAACCAATTGTAAGAATAAGGGCTACAAAGCTTATGATCGCAAGTACCAGTGGAAGCCTGTCTATAAGCGTCACTTTCATGGTATACAAGGCGCTTCCCTCTTTGACAGTGATCTTGGTAAGGTCCTGGATATAAGAATAGATACTACTCTGCATATCATAAAGGTCATATATCTTCTGATTGAGTTCCCCCATCAGAATCTCTTCCAGAACATCTTCTCTCTGACTTTCATAATAATCATAGGCATTGATGATCCTCCAGGTTCTTGCATATCTCTCTGTCCCAATATCATTGTAAGAATAAGGAAGTCCTGTTATACAGGCTCTGGTATGAAGGCATGCCTTTTCATAATTTTCCCTGTTGGCATCTATATCATTTCTGATGTACTTTTCAAAAGCTTCATTTTCTTCTTCAAATGCCGTCTGGACATTGACGCATTTACTAAGATCGGACTGGACACTTCCAAGGTCACTTATAGAACCGCCTATTATGAACATATTGAAGACACCTACCGCGATAACGATCGCTATAATGGTAAGTGAATATATCCTTGTTTTTCTTTCAATAGATAGCCTAAGCCAAAGCTTCTTTGCCACATTCATGTTATTCTACCGTTTTCCTATTATTTTCCTTATCCATAATGACACTGCATTTATTACATATGCAAATTCATGACTTTTTGTCACTTCGTTCCAAAAGTCATGTAAATAGGCCAATTGAGAACACCTTCGGTGCCTAGCCTATTTACCTACCGATTCACTTTCTTACGAAATCCGCAGTGAATGCGGATTTCTGATTCAAAGTTGCGAAAACATATGCATATTGGCGACAAATGAACTTATTTTAAAAGCTCATATGTATCTCTTGCAATAGCAAGCTCTTCATTAGTAGGAACTACATAAACTCTAACCTTGCTATCTTCTGTAGAAACAAGCTTCTCTTCGCCTCTAACCTTGTTAGCCTCGTCGTTGCACTTAACTCCAAGGAATCCAAGACGATCGATGATAAGCATTCTAACGAAGCCTGAGTTCTCACCAACACCTGCTGTGAATGCGATGCAGTCAACACCGTTCATTGCAGCTGTATAAGCTCCGATGTACTTAAGAACCTGATAACAGAAGCAGTCTACTGCTCTGATAGCGTCCTTATTGCCCTCAATATAAGCATCCTCAAGATCGCGGAAATCTGAGCTTATGTTCTCAGAAAGGCCGTATACACCGGACTCTTTGTTGAGGACATTCATAACACCTGCTGTATTAAGATTCATCTTTTTCTCAAGAGTATCAATTACAGAAGGATCGATAGAACCACTTCTTGTGCCCATGATAAGGCCTTCAAGAGGAGTAAGTCCCATAGATGTATCTACGCACTTGCCGTTCTTGACAGCTGATACGGATGCACCGTTACCAAGATGGCAGACAATAGTCTTAAGTGAGTCGTATGGCTTTCCTTCGATCTCAGCAACCTTCTTACTTACATAAGAATGGGATGTGCCGTGGAATCCATAACGACGGATCTTGTACTTTTTATAAATATCATATGCAAGGCCGTAGAGATAAGCTTCCTCAGGCATTGTCTGATGGAAAGCTGTATCGAATACTGCAACCATAGGTGTGCCAGGCATAAGATCCTGACAAGCTCTGATACCGATAACATTAGCAGGATTGTGAAGAGGAGCAAGATCTGAAACCTCTTCGATAGCTTTAACAACATCTTCATTAATAACAACTGACTTAGTGAAGTTCTCACCGCCATGAACGATTCTGTGTCCTACAGCATCGATCTCGTCAAGAGACTTAACAACACCGCTTTCTGTAAGAGCCTCAAGTACAAGACTTACAGCTGTTTTATGCTCAGGCATAGGAGTTACTTTTGTAACCTTATCCTTACCTGTAGCTGTATAGGAAATCTGGCTTCCATCTATACCAATTCTTTCGCAAAGGCCTTTGAAAAGGAGCTGTTCTGTCTCTGCGTCGATAAGCTGAAACTTAAGTGATGAACTACCGCAATTTATAACAAGAACTTTCATTTTCATAGCCTCCTTATTCTGCATCCTGTGCCTGAACTGCTGTAAGTGCAACAACGCCTACGATATCTTCCCAACTACATCCACGGGAAAGATCGTTAACAGGACGAGCAATACCCTGAAGCATAGGACCATAAGCATCAGCCTTGGCAAGTCTCTGAACAAGCTTGTAACCTACGTTACCACCATCAAGATTAGGGAAAATAAGTACGTTAGCATGTCCGGCTACTGGTGATCCAGGAGCTTTAGAAGCAGCAACTTCAGGAACGATAGCTGCATCAAGCTGAAGCTCGCCATCACATATAAGATCAGGATAATCTCTGTGAGCGATCTCAACAGCGTTAACTACCTTATCTACAAGTGCGTGCTTAGCAGAACCCTTTGTTGAGTGTGAAAGGAATGCAACCTTAGGCTCAGCCTCAACAAGCTGTCTGAATGACTTAGCAGAAGAATCAGCAATAACTGCAAGCTCTTCTGATGTAGGATCCTGGTTAAGACCAGAATCTGCGAAAAGGAATGTTCCATTCTCACCATACTCGCAGTGAGGAACATCTACGATGAAGAAACCTGATACCATCTTTACACCAGGTGCTGTCTTAAGAATCTGAAGTGCAGGACGAAGTGTATCAGCTGTTGAATGGCAGGCACCGGATACAAGTCCGTCTGCATAACCAGCTTTAACCATCATTACGCCATAGTATGTTCTACTGTTAAGAAGTGTCTCTCTAGCCTTTTCAGGTGTCATACCCTTAGACTTACGAAGCTCGTAGAACATGTTAACAAGCTCGTCTGTTCTTGGATCATTATCAGGATCAATAATCTCTGCTCCTGTAAGATCAGCACGAAGGAGTTTTGCATCTGCTAAAATTTTATCGTTATTTCCAAGAAGGATAATATCAGCATACTCATTCAAAAGAATGTTCTCTGCTGCTTGAAGTGTTCTTGCATCCTCTGTTTCAGGAAGAATAATAGTTTTTTTGTTGGCTTTTGCTTTAGCCTTAATTTTATCAATGTAAGACATGTCACTCTCCTTTATGGTATATTAATTTTATCAATTAATTAGTTCGGTGTCTTGTATATCTGCGTCAACTCTCATGATCAGCCACTTGACGCTGTTGTCGTTAAAAATTATTTTTCATTTTCATAAACTTGAAAACGAACACTAATTTTATGGGAAATCACAACAATGTAAGCAGTTACACAAACGCTACCAATACAATCATAGCAGAGATTAATTTTAGTTCAAGAAAAGATATTTTTTTAACAAGGAAAAATTGATTTTCAGCTATTTTTGCAAAGTAATATTTCAAAAAATCACAGTAAAAATGAGGATTACATTGAACACAATCGGAATCGTATGCGAATTAAATCCGCTCCATAACGGACATAAATACATCATTGATAAGGCCAAAGAAAAATTTGGCGCAGACTTCGTCGTGCTCGTAATGAGCGGCGACTACACTCAAAGAGGCACTCCTTCTATCGTGTCAAAAGAAATAAGGACCAAAATGGCACTGATGGCAGGAGCCGACGCAGTCTTCGAACTCCCCGTCCAGTACGCTACAGGAAGCGCCGAGTACTTCGCAAGCGGCGCAGTATCCCTTCTTAATTCACTTGGCGTAGTCGATCACATACTATTCGGAACAGAAAACAGAAACATAGACGAGATTCAAAAGATCGCATCCATACTAAACGAAGAACCCGAAGATTACAAAAAGTCTCTTCAGGACAATATAAAAAAAGGCCTCAACTTTGCAAGCGCAAGAGATAAAGCCCTTAAAGAAACTATATCAATTGAAAACACAAAAACCCTCATCGGTTCCAACAACATCCTCGGAATCGAATATTGCCGCGCCCTAATGGCATCAGGCAGCAACATCACCCCTCTCACCATAAAACGAGAAGGCTCCGATTACAACGAAGAAGAACTGGCCGATAACTTCTCCAGCGCAAGTTCTATACGAAAAGTATTAGAATCCGGCATGGAAAGAACAAAAAAAGATGCAACCAAAAATACAAACAATGAATTAAAGAGTTCTGTAAAAGCGTCTTTAGAACAAAACATCCCCGCAGACATCCTGGACCTCTTACTAAGCCAAAATAAATATAACTGCTTAGATAACTACTCCGATTATCTCCACTACAAACTCCTATCAGAAAGAGATAACGGATTTATTTCCTATGCAGACATTCACCGAGACCTATCCGACAAGATAATAAAGAACCTACCTAAATTCACAACAATATCTGATTTTGCGCAATTACTCAAATCCAAAGACCTGACCTACACCCGAATCCAACGAAGCCTCCTACACATACTCCTTGGAATCACACAAGAAACAATGGATATGCTAAAAGAAAATAACTATCCCACCTATATAAGACTCCTCGGCTTCAAGAAGGATTCATCGGCTCTCCTAGCCCAAATCAAGGAAAGCGCCGCTGCCCCCGTGATCAGCCGAATGTCCGACTCCTTCAGGCTTGAAGACGAACTTCAAAAGTCACTCCTGGCCCAAGACGTCCTCGCCTCCGACATCTACCACCTACTCATGCCCGAAGAAAAGAACGAATACCAAAAGCCAGTCATAATACTATAGCCTTTTCCCCTTCCGCATTATAGTGGAGGAAAAACATCAATTCTCCAAGGTAGCCTAAAAATCACTCATCTACTGATTAGAAGGCAACGCCCCCTTAATCCGCCGCCTTAATCTTCTTCCAAATCTCGTTGTAGAGTTCGTCAGCATCCTGTCCAAGGTATGTGTAGACCTCACACCTTGACAATGTATCCTCTGTTGGGAATGCAACCGTCGAATTCCTGATAGTCTCATCTTCTATAAGCTCCTGAGCCTTAAGGTTAGGAGTTGTATATGTTACATACTCAAAGTTCATCAGAGCAATATCTTCTCTGCACATGAAGTTAATCCACTTAAGCGCATTCTCTGTGTGTTTTGAATCCCTTGTAATGCACCAGCCATCAAGCCATACATTAGAACCCTCATCAGGGATAACATACTCAAGATCTGAATTTTCTCTCTGAGTATAGAGAGCTTCACCTGAGTAGATAACGCCAAGGGCAGCTTCGCCGCCGATCATCTTATCTCTGACCTGATCGATTACATAAGCCTGTACAAGGGGCTTTTGAGCGATAAGCTCTGCTGCTGCCTCTTCAAGCTGAGCAGGATCAGTTGAGTTTATTGAATAGCCGTTTTTAGCAAGGGCTACCATGAATGCATCTCTTACAGAGTCCTGCATAAGGATCTGTCCAGCATACTTCTCATCCCACAGGATATCCCAGCTTGTAACAGGATCATCTACAAGAGTCTTGTTATAGAGAATACCTACTGTTCCGCAGAAGTTAGGTACTGCATATTTATTACCAGTGTCAAAAGATGCTGCAGATTCAAGATAGTTAGGATCTATATTTTCTGAAGCATATGGAAGTGAATCCCAGTCAAGTTCCTGAAGCATTCCTTCCTGGATCATTCTGGAGATCATATAATCAGACGGGCATATTACATCATATGCAGAGTTATCTGATGCGATCTTGGCATACATGATCTCGTTAGATTCAAACTCATCATAGATAACCTTGATTCCGGTCTCTTCTTCAAACATAGTAATAACTTCAGGATCGATATATTCACCCCAGTTATAAACATATACCTGGTTGTCTTCAGACTTAAATACACCACCAAAGGTAAGACCGATAACTACGATTACGCCGCATGCAGCTGCAAGAAGCAGGATTGTCTTTTTACTAAGACCCTTTCTTCTCTCATAGGACACTTCCTTTTTGGAAGAAGCCGCTGAGTTTCTGGCCTTGATCTGTCTTGAGCCAACCATAAGCACGATAACGATTATGAATATGATAGCTGACAGAGCGTAGATCTCCGGCTGAATACCTCTTTTGACCTCACTATAGATCTTGGTTGAAAGAGTATCGAATCCTGAACCCTTGGTAAAGTAAGTGATGATAAAGTCATCAAGTGACATGGTGAAAGCCATCATGGCACCTGAAATCACCGCAGGCATCAGATCAGGAAGTACAGTCTTTCTGAATGCGAAAAAAGGCTGCGCTCCAAGGTCAAGAGCTGCTTCATAGATGCTGGGATTAATGGTTTTCATACGAGGCATAACGCTCAGCATTACATATGGAATGTTGAAGGTTATGTGGGCGATGAGAACTGTTATAAATCCCGCATTAAAATGAAGGAACCTGAAAAGGAGCATCAATGAAATACCAGTTACGATATCTGCATTGATCATAGGAATATTGGTGATACCCATGATCACTGATCTTGACTTTTTGTGAAGGCCCATCATGGCAACACAGGTAGCTGTACCGATGATTGTTGCTACTACTGTTGAGATAAGAGCTATGATAAGCGTATTAGCAAAAGCATTGATGATCTCAGAGTCAGAAGCAAGGTTTAAGTACCAGTCGAAGGTAAAGCCGCCCCACTTCGCTCTTGATTTACTTGAGTTAAAAGAAAGGATTATCATTGTAACAATGGGCAGGTACATAAAAACAAGGATAATGCCCATGTATACTTTTTCAATTGTTTTTTTCATATAATTCCTCATGACGAGCACTTGTGCGAGTCTGGCGATCCGAATATCCAATTCGGATCTGCCATCATGGCTATTTGAGTTTATCTCAAATAGCCGTGTGAAAAATTGTCATATCGATACAATTTTTCACACAAGCATCTCCTAGCTGTTTGATGACTTGTCGGTCATCATCGTTACTACCATGTTGACAATAATAAACAGCATAAGTACAAGTGAAAGACCTGCACCCATGTTCCAGTCATAGCTTAAAGTAAACTCCTGCTCGATTACGTTACCGATAAGAAGGATCTTGGATCCGCCAAGCATAGTACTTATAGCAAAGGTTGTAAGAGCAGGTATAAATACCATAGTTATTCCTGACAAAATGCCAGGAATCGTAAGAGGCAATGTGATCTTAAAGAATGTCTGAACAGCATTGGCTCCAAGATCTCTTGCCGCGTTGATTACGCTGTCATCAATTCTTGCAAGCGCGTTATATAAAGGCAGGATCATGAAAGGAAGGAAGTTATAAACCATACCGATCACGATAGCTGCTGAAGTGTTGATGATATTGATAGTCGGAAGTCCAAAGAAACTAAGTATTCCATTGATAACACCCTTATTTTCCAAAAGAGTCATCCATGCCATGGTTCTTAAGAGGAAATTCATCCACATAGGCAGAATGAAAAGGGTTGTTATGATTCCCTGAGAGCTTATCTTGTTACTTGCAAGTATCATTGCAAGAGGATATGCCAGCAAAAAACATATGATGGTACTTATAAGCGCAAGAACAAGAGCAAGTCCAAGAGATTTGAGGTTCTCCTGCCTTGCTATCGCTGCAACATTAGCAAATGTAAGTGCACCCGACTCGTCTGTTAGGCCGTAAAAGAAAATCATCGCAAGAGGAACGACTATAAAGATAACCGCCCATGCAATGTAGGGAGATGCCAGAAGACGAGATGTCTGTCTGTTATTAAACATCTATTTCTATGGCCTCCTCATCCTCTGATGCCGGAACATTCATAACCTGAATATTGAAAGGATCTACGCTGATATCAACTTCGTCGCCAACCTGCGCCATACGAGTTGAGTGAACAAGCCATTCAAAACCGCCTGCTTCTACTTCCATCTCATAATGAACACCCTTGAATATCACGTGAGAAACTTTGCCCGGAAGTGTTCCTTTTCCTCTTGGCACAAGCTCAACGTCCTCAGGTCTTATAACTACGTCAACAGGTGTATTAACACCAAATCCAGTATCTACGCAGGTAAAGTTAGCTCCAAGGATCCTTACAAGTTTATCCTGAACCATTGTTGCATGAATAATATTGCTGTCTCCGATAAAGTCAGCAACAAAGGCATTTTCTGGCTCGTTATAGATCTTTTCCGGAGAGCCCTCCTGCTGTATATAGCCCTGATTCATAACTACAATATGATCAGACATTGTAAGGGCCTCTTCCTGATCATGTGTTACATATATAAAGGTAATTCCAAGCTCATTCTTAAGTCTGATAAGCTCGTACTGCATGTCCTGCCTAAGTTTAAGGTCAAGCGCCCCCAGAGGCTCATCCAGAAGAAGAACCTTAGGCTCATTAACGATAGCTCTTGCTATAGCTACTCTTTGCTGCTGACCACCGGAAAGAGAATCTGGCATACGATGTTCAAAACCCTCAAGATTCACGAGTTTAAGAGCATACTTGATCTTATCTTTAATGTAAGCGTCAGTTTTATTCTTGATCTTAAGTCCAAAAGCTATGTTCTGTGCTATATCCATATGTGTAAAAAGAGCATACTTCTGGAAAACAGTATTAAGCTGTCTTTTATTGGGCGCAAGATTAGTGATATCCTGGCCATCAAAAATAACGCGGCCCTGATCAGGTGATTCAAAACCGCCAATAATACGAAGTGTGGTAGTCTTACCGCATCCTGAAGGTCCAAGAATGGTAACGAATGAATTCTCGTGGATGCTAAGATTAAGATCATCAAGAATCATATTTCCGTCATATGCTTTAGAAACATGCTCAAGTCTAATAAGTTCTTTTGCCAATTTTACTCCTCCGGCTATTCCCATGGATTGTTGCGAATAAATTCGTGGGGGATGCAGGTACGGGGGTTGTGCCCAAGATTTCTACCAATAAGATCAACGCCTCATGTGAAAATGTTTTAGGATTTTCTAGTAGTCTTCTACGCTGACGTGAACACGCTGTACTTTCGCTCCGAAGACAACAAGAAAATCCAAAAACATTTTCAAAATCGGCTTATGATCTTATTGGTAGAAATCTTGAATTACATTTGTTCGTATAACTGCAATAAGTAATGAATTTATTCGTTTGTAAGTAGAGATGTATATTGAAGCATAAATATACATCAGAATACATAATAACGCATATATTAGAAAATTCAAGCAGATATTTTTCAATATCTTGGTAAGATTTCGTCATGAATTATTATGATGATTCATTGAGGTACGAAACACGCGGTAAACCGTGCTTCTATTTCGAGTGTATGAAAACACCTAGCTTTTGGAAATGAGGCAGTAAAAAGTCATAGCAATTCCATTACGTGCTGAGGCTTTTGCTGATCTTTGGGCGGGAGGGTTCGCCAGTCGCCGTATACCATTGTGAGCCAGTCGTCGTAATACTTGCTTGCGGGATAGTTCTTGCCATGAATTGTCAGCGTGTATTCCTCCTCGAACCACTTCTTTGGAAAAAGAAGTCCCCAGTAATGCGGGTGAGGCTGCTCGTTAGAGATAAAATAATAGCCGCTATCGCTGTCTGGCTTTCTCTGATTGTCATTATCCTTATATCTAGCCATTATATCTGCATTTCTATCTTCAAAATTCTTACTATCTTTATTATTTGATCCGATAGCCCCATTATGGTAAGTCTTAGCATCTTCCTCCATCGATACTTGATGGTATGCCTTGACGATCTTTTTATAAGGAATAAGCTTTCCGATTCTTGTAAGAACGAAAGCTACTGCCTTCATAGGACCTTTGAACTTATCATAATCGATATGCTTTCTATGGCCCATAGCCAGTGAATATAAGAACTTGAGGCGTATCAACTGCCACTTGTGGCCTTTGCCGGCGTCATCAAGGACGAAGAAGTCCAGGGTCGGGTGGGAAAATCTTCCTTCGTAGAAGTCTTCGTCGCCGTAGGATGTCTTAGCGTAAGATACGGAAGTATCTGCGATCTTACTTATAAAATCAAAGAACTGGTCATAGCCATCGTCTGCTATGAATAAAAATCTCTTGTCAGCTTCTTTGATGAATGCTTTCTTGAGCTTCTCATACTCTTTTCTTGGCATGATGATGTCTATATCGTCGTCCCAGGGGATGAAGTCCTTGTGTCTTGCAGCACCGAGAAGCGTACCACCGTGGAGGTAGTATCTGATGCCGTGGGCTTTGCAGATTCTGTCTACTTCATCAAGCATGGCTCTGTTGGACTCATGAATTTTTTCTATATATGATAATGTATCCTGCATCTTGTTTATTCCTTTACTCTCGCTCTGCGCTCTTATAGCACAGAAAGATTGAAATCAGATATCTTGAAATGTTCACAATAAGTATAGCAATACAAAAACCTGTCACTTTGTAAAAATAGGCTGCCGGAATACACAAAGCAAGAAATAGTATTCCATAAGCCACATTGATTTTCAGCTGATAATCTGCTTTGGCAAGTTTAAGCAGTACTGTTGTAACTACGTTTGATACAAAGTAAATGACCTGAGCAGCTCCTGCTATAAGAAAATACTTCTTCACCATATCAAGATCTTCTCTATACAAAAAGTATACGATAATATATGAGCCCGGTACGCTTAAAAAAGAGAAAATCACAATCGCACCCAAAGTCATGGTAAAGAGCATACCTACAAGCTTCCTGTTAAACTCCCCTTTAAATCTTGCAAGATATCCAATAATAACGCTGTTAAGAGGCGTCGTTATAAGGGTCATTGTCTTGCCGACAAGAGATGCTATGTAATATGTAGTTACTGCACCAGCGCCTACGAGATTCATAAGAAGTAGTCTGTCGCCGTTAAAGATAAGATTACTTATAAGATTGGTTGCAATAAGAAGCTCCATGGTATGAAGATTCTCACGGAAAAAGTTCCCTGTATCAAACAGCTTATCGGAAAGAACATTTCCTCTTCTTTTCACATATAACAGTCCCATCACTTCGCCTGGGATGAGGGCAAGTGGCCAGATACCAGTACCCAGCATAAATAAAAGTCCAAGGCCGTATCCTATACTTATCTGTAAATAATAGATAAAGTAGCCTTTATAATTTATGCAAAGTCTGTACTCAACATCACCATAAAATCTCAAGACTGTCAGAAAGCAAAGAATTCCTGCAAGAATTGAATCACAGGCGCTCATCTCAGCTTTTCCAAAATATGCGGCACAGGATGTTACAAGCGTTCCAAGTATGCCAAGAGTCACAACCACTGTCAGATAGTCGCTTCCCTTCGTATCTCTCTTACCTGATTCAACCATTCTTGCATAGTTGACAGCTGATCCTACTGCTACTCCGAATATATTAACAAAAGACATAACGTATACAATCTCGCCATATACATCAGTTCCGTACGTCTTCTTCCAAAACGGGTATACAACAAACTGCAACGCTAGATTCATTATTACCAGCGCTACTATACTTATAATAGAATCAGTAAATATTTTTCTGTATTTAGATGTCCCCAAGGACTTCATAAGCTTCTACTCTCCCGTAATGTCATTAACTTTCCTAAGTATAACACGCCCCTAATTATATGGTATACTTTATATAAGCGAATGAATTTTCACACATATAAAACTTAATCACAACCTTGCATATTCCTGAGGATGACAGCCTATAAATGATTTTCACGACAAGAAAATCATTTATAGACTGCCATCCTCAGGAATACGCCACAACTGAGGCAATTTTAAATGTGCGATTTTCGAGTAAGTGACTTTAACCATGTAGTTTGATTGGCACCCCCCAAGCGAGGTCTAATATGCAGATAATTGAACTCAAAAAAGGTCAGACTCTTCATGCAGCAGGTTCTACAGTCGAAACCATCGACATTATTTCCAAAGGCGAGATCAATATATTTAATGAAGGGATAAATATCGTCCTTAAAGGCGGTACCATCTGTGGACTTCCGGAGATGCCGGGTGACACCTACAATTTCACCTATCAGGCTGCTACAGATGCAACCATAGCTTCGTATCCTTATAATAACATTGACGATCTTATAAGCATGATCAAAGCCAATCCCAAGATCGCGCCTATTCTAGTGTCCAACGTATATAAATCCTATCAGACTGCTTTTGATGCCTGCCAGAAACAGCTTCAGGAGGCAGGTGAAACCTACAGGCAGATCATGTCTGATTATGAGCAATATCCATCGCTTTGCACCATCACTGGAACTCAGCTCAAGGCTTATCCCGAAGTACTTCAGCAGGCAGCTCTTCCTGATATCACGCTTGCTCCTGACTGGAAGCTAGCTTGTGTTAATGCCATCATTGAAAATGATGCATCTCTTCGCAAAACTTTCTATACGCTCAATATAGATATTGACGTAGCCATGATCATGAACTGTGTTCAGTCCCTAAACGCGCTATGCCAGTACTCTTTCGAAATCCTAAGATATACCAAGAATCTGTTAAAAGAAACTGCCGCTTTCCGCAGCGCATTTACAACCATCAAGTCCAAATCTGATCAGATTATGAATGGCGGCGAAGAAAACCTCGATCAGGTTCCTGAATTTAAAGACGTACTTAATACCCTTCTGGCATTTGGAAATGTGGATGCCGAAACTGCTGAAGAATTTGCTGATGCAGTCAGAGCCTACGCTTCATCCACTGTAACAGATGCCTATTCCGATGAATACAGAAAAGTAAGGCGCGATGTAGCTTCTCATTTTTATAAGGTATATAAGGAAGTATTTCTGGCAAGTCTTTCAGAATCTCTTATTCCGGATGTTGTCAGAATGTTCCTCATGTTTGGCTATTGCCATGAAGCTCTTGTATCCACCGAGCAGACTGCTATCCTGTACCGCATCATGAAGTCCTACTCTCCCGACCCCGGCGGACATATTTTTACCATGCCTGAATGGCTCACTATGATCTACAACGAAGAAGTTGTGCCTTCCAGAAACGAATTCAACTTAGATTATCCCGGCTACCTTCATGAACAAAAATCTCAAGGCAACATCTCAGAAGATGAGATGAATGCTCTTATGGATGACCCTAAAGCAAAACTTGATTTTGAGATAGCCAACCTATTTATGCTCAGTAACAGAGTAACATGTGGAAGAGCTTCCGCTTTCGTACCTGTCTTTGACGAATCCAGCATCACCAAGCCTTTGAACGAAGCTTACCTTCGTAGTGATATACTTCAAGGTAAAGTTGACGAGATCAAAAATGATGACTACAGCATCTTTTACCGGAATGTAATGTACTCAAATCCTGAGATTGGCGTCAACACCTTCTCTTATGCCAAAGAGGTCATGCCTTACTTCATACTTCTTCCAAACTGCGGCTCCAGGATCACTCTATGGCAGGAAATTGAAGGAAGGAAAAGAGATACGCCTGCAAGATTCTGCATCTCACTCTTCCACAGCGCAGACCTGTCTGATACACTGCTTCAGGGCTTTGCCGATTACAGGTGGGAGATGTGCAAGACCATACAAGGCATTCACTGGAACGATGTCACTGACCCGTCTCTGACAAGCGAATACTGCGATTACCTGCAGTTCTACAAGAAGAACCGCACACTCACCGAAGATCAGAAGGAGAAGCTTCACGACCAGCTCAAAAAATACTCTAATCACTACAATCAGGTCTTCATGTCCGATTACATGACTTATATGAAGTTCGAAAAGACAGGGTCGCTACGCTTGAACAAAGTTGCAAGACAGATACTCTTCGCCTACTGCCCTTTCTCCAAAGAGCTTAGGGAAAAAATGTCTGCGTCTCCTCAGTACGGAGATCTGCTCAAGACATTCCAGACCAAAAATGCTACTGCTATGCACACTCTGGAAAATGTATTTGCCAAAGTTGAAAAGGGAGGATTCGAAGTACCAGAAGAGATCAGATCGCAAAAAGATTATCTGGAAATGTAGCAAAAATACAGATAAGAAAAGCAATAAAGATATGATCACCTATGCTTATATTGTGGTATACTTTTTGTAGCTTTATTTCACATATTCAAGACAGATAAATACTACTTTTATCTGTATAAAATCTTCATCATTTCTAAGGAGGCTACTATGGCAGAAGAAAAGAAAAAGGGGTTCGTTGCGGAGTTTCAGGAATTTATCATGCGTGGCAATGTTATGGACTTGGCAGTCGGTGTCATCATCGGTGGCGCATTCCAGAACATTATCAATTCACTTGTAAATGACATCATCATGCCGGTTATAAGTGCTATCACAGGCGGAATTGACTTCAATAACTACTTCATATCACTTGATGGCAATGATTATGCTACTCTTGAAGCAGCCAAGGAAGCCGGCGGCGCTACTCTTAACTACGGTACATTCATCACTGTTGTTATCAACTTCCTGCTGATGGCTATCGTTATCTTCCTCCTTGTTCGCAGCATGAACAAGCTTCATGACAAGATCGGCAAGAAGAAGGAAGAAGCTCCAAAGCCTGTAAAGATCTGCCCTTACTGCAAATCAGAGATTAACAAGGATGCTACCAAGTGCCCTCACTGCACATCTGATGTAGCATAATAAGACGGATCACCATTATCCATCTTATATAATCTTTTAACATAATAAGCTCTCATCCCGTAAGACAAGCTATTGCTTGCTACATAGGATGAGAGCTTTTTAATACAAATGGTAAACCCTCTGATTCTTATTCAAAAATCAGCACTAAGGATCTGCTCTGCAACTGACAGGCAGTCAATATCACTTGCAGTAAAGGAATCAATTCCAAATAACTCAATAAAAGTATTGCTTATATAAGTAGCTAACTCTTTTTTACCAATGTTAGTATTATCTGAAACATACTCGTAGATCTTCTTGATCTCAGCTTCGTATTCATCATCCGGTGCCATAGGAAATACGCCGATCGGATCCCAATCATTGATGATCTCTCTTACGCTTTCCAGACTGCATTCCATTACCGCAACTTCATTCATACTCATAAAAACTTCTCCCTATTCTTTTGATATCATTACGATTTGTACTGTTATGGATAATTCTTTCCACGCGGTATCCCAATTATATTATAAAAATGTGAAAATACCTAGCAAAATCGAAGGTTTATAATACCAAAAATGCTGAGGGTTTTTTAGGCTTTTTTAACAAAGGATATTGAAATTACCAGTCTGAATCCCAATCGGTGTAGCCGGAATCCCAGTTATCAGAGCTCCAGTCATCAGAACTCCAGCTGGAATAATCATTATTCTTACGTTCTCTCCTTGTTAGGCCTATAACCAATTCTTCAATAATCAGAATCCATATTCCGCTCTTTTCTCTTCAACAAGAGCATCTACTTCTTTCTGTGTGGAAAAAGATAATCCGCCATCAACACAGGCTTTCATAAAATCAGTGTAATCAGATTCATCGGTTACTACTTCGTCGTCATAATAAGGAACATAGTATTTTTCATCTCCAATTTCATAGATTAGTATTGTATCCTCTGCACTTGCTGCCTCTTTTTCATACACATCCGGAAGATAGTCTTCTAAATACTTTCCGCCAACTTTATAAAACTGATATATTTCCTGATACTCAACGTTTGAATCAAAAAAGGCTTCAACGTTTGGAGAAATATACATACCTGAAATACAAACTATATTAATGAATCCCTTTTCATCTATTTCAATATATGAGGAAAAAATATTACTCGCTACAAATCTTAGGTATAAATGTCCTTCATAATAGTTTATTACATATGTATATCCTTCAACATCTTTATTATCATCATCAGTAATATGTATGACAAGTTCCTGATCACCATCATTACCGCAATCAATAAAGTATGAATCTAAACTCCCAGTAAAACTCCAATTAGATAATGTGAATTTATCTCCGTAAAAATAACCAAAATCTTGATTGACTTCTTTTATATATTCGCATCTAACTGATGTTTCGTTATTAAGAAATGCCTCATATGCAGTATCCGCATCTTCATATTCATTATCAGGAATATCAGATATATTAAAAGTATAGGGAGAATGAAAAATACCGTTTCCTTGCTGCCTATAATATTTGTATTCTCTATAGGATTCTTCAAAAGACTCATCGCATTCTTCCAAATATGGGATCATATCTTCTAGTTCTTTTGCCTCAAAAAACTCAACCTGATCAGATGCAAGATCCATCAATTTATTATAGTTATCTTCTGAGTAATCCACTAATGCTCCAACATACTCATTGCTTCCCGCCTCTTTAATCCATGAGAATAATAGATCATAGTTATCATGTCTGCAGCCAGGCGCTATAACATAAATCCAATGGGGATAAGAAGTGTCATCTGTTTTATCGTGGATAAACTCACCCGATTCATTTTCATATTCAAAAAATAAAATAAAACCATTTTTGGAAATACGATCATATTTTGAATTAAAGCTACTCGTTCTTAGAAAGCGAACTGTATCCTCATCTGCATCATATCCTAATACACTAATTTTTTCGCCTTCATCATCAGAAGATAATAATACAAGTTCTTCTATGCCATCTCCACTAAGATCGCAACAGGCATACTTGAAATCTTCCCCAATAAAATCCGATATGTTGTCTTTGCCACTATTGGTGGTGGTATTCCCTTTAACAAATTCGATATAGTTAGAATATGGAGCCTCAGGAACATAATCTGCCATTGGAGATTTCCATAATTCATCATCTGATATATTATCAGTTTCATCCTGAACGCTACTACTAGAATCATTTATCGAACTACTGTTCTCTATTATTTCATCTTCTGTTGTAATGTCATTATCAGATGTATCATTGTCCAGATTGAGTAACGATGAGTTACAGCCTGTTAATAGTAATGTGCATAAGGAATATGCTAACAGTTTATTTCTTTTCACTTTTTCTCCTGTTTGACTACGACAATAGATGCCCACCAGCGCAGGTGAAGCATAAGCTCCCTTTGCTGTAGGCATCTCTTATTTTCTTTAATGATCAGTGTGATGAAGAAGCTGCTGCAGATGCTGAAGTTGCAGCAATAACTGCTAACATAGCAGCCTGCTGAGCGATGATTATTGAAAGAGCACCGTTTGCAACTGCGGCATTAGCTGTAGATCTGTCTTCTCCATAAGCGCTGGCAACTATCATGGCTCCAAGCATAAGCTTGGTCTGCTTGGACATATCAAGCACTCCAAAACCTTTCTGTCCCTTAAAGGATTCAAATACTTCGATAACATCTCCAACAATGTCACCAATGTTATCACTAAGGTTTATGAGGATTCCCAGTGATGGAAGCTCATGCTCTTTTCCATATTTATAACCTGTTTCCTTGAAGGCTTCAAAAATCTCTACTGCCTTCTTGCACTTTGCCACAGCGTCTCCATCGTAAGTTGTAAGAACCTGAGCAAGGGAATATACAGCGTTGTCATGGAATGAGAAGCTCCTTTTAAGAATCTGATAAGATTCCTCAAGTTCCTCAAGAATGCTCTCTGTGCTCTTTTCTGTCATAGCAAGAAGCACTGCAAATCCTGTATCATCATCAGATGTAAGGAAGGGGTGCTTTGAATTCATGCCCTTTAAGATCTCATTGGTCTTTTCAACTATCGCATCAGCCTGGCTTGCTTTGCCGGCATCGCAAATTGTTGATGCTGCCAGTACTCTATAAGATGAACTGAAAAATTTGCCCTTCTGAAACTTTTCATATATTTCAACCAGATTATCCAGATACTGCTCCGGGTTAGGGCTTACAGCCATCTTTGAAGAAATAACAAGTTCGTTATTGCCACGCATCTGAGAAAAAGCTCCCTGTCTATCTCTAAGGAGTTTTCTGCATTCCTTAACCCTGTCAGGATCAGCAGTTCTGTCTTTTTGAGCAAATGCAGCTCCTGCAATGACTGTGATAAGGCCGTTCTCCAAACGAAAATCCTTATGCAACAGATTTCTGTTTTCAACTAATAATTCACTTCTTCTCTGGATTCTGTCTTTCATTTTGAACTCCTTTTCTTTCATTGTTCTTTCAATTTCTTGATATACCAATTCTACACTTTGTAGCTCTTAAAATATATCTGATCCGTGGCAAAATAAATATCGCTATTTTGTCAATCGCAGCATTTAAAAGCCCTAAAACAAAAAGGCCGTAGTTAAATAATACATCTAACCACGACCAACCGAAAGCAGATGACGGGAATCGAACCCGCCTCCTCAGCTTGGGAAGCTGATATTCTACCGATGAACTACATCTGCAATGATTATAATTTTATCATTGTAATGCAGCTTATGCAAGCGCATATGGTTGAATAATTCAGCATTATATCAG
>JAEEGH010008916.1_pt1 | contig 23571 bp, 18 predicted proteins | sample 9134181 | NCBI WGS metagenome assembly JAEEGH01 (sample SAMN16246544, study PRJNA631951) | gut metagenome | biome: gut microbiome; feature: rumen; material: DP-attached | host: Bos | place: Iran: Karaj | collected 2018-10
GCCGCTGAATGTACTTGCCGAGCCATAATCCGTAGTCTACATTAACGCCCCATATTTTCATACAATACAAATCACAGATTAAGCGGGGCCCCTGCCCCGATTTATTTATTATAATACACAATGCATTTATGCTATACTTCTTTAAGTAAATTTCCCTGAATAACGGAGGAACGCAGATGGATAAACCCAAGCTCGCAGGCATCAGTTCAAGGACCCGCCTTGAGATCTTTGCCGCAGTCTTCATCGGCTTCAATCTGATTTTCCTTTTGTTCAGGTTCTATCACAAATACCTTCTCGGTGAAGGATGGCCCGTCGCTGATCCGATGTATGATCCCGTGTACAGATTCCTTGATTTCTACGAGATCAACATGGCTATACATGGTCTTAACCCGTACATATCCGGACTTACCAATTATCCTCCGCTTGCAATCCTTCTTGCACTACCTTTCGCTCTCGTCTCCGACTACAGTCGCTTTGACTCTTTCGGAGCCGTTCTTAAGAATGATGACCCTGCCATAAAGATGTCCTTTCTCATCTTTGTTGCCATTTTCTATGTAGGCATCCTGGCATCTTCTGTCATTATGATCACGCTCAAAAAACGCAAGAAGACATTCCATGATTATTCATCGGCTCTGCTGTTGTTCTCATTGCTCGCTGTAAGCACTCCGGTACTCTTTGCCATAGACAGAGGCAACTATCTCCTCTTCACTACGATATTCCTCGTTATGTGGGCGATCCTTGAAGAAGAGAAGCCTGACTCCATCTGGGGAGCAGTATTCCTCGGCCTTGCAGCCGCAACCAAGATCTACCCCATCTATATGCTCATGATCTATGTCATGGGCAGGAAGTTCAAGAAGCTCATCGCTGCGATCATCACCGGTCTTGTTACCACGATCATCCCGATATTCTTCTTCCAGGGATCATTCATCGATAACTGCAGATGGTTCTATCACGGCGTAATGGGATTTGGCGGAGGATCTTCTTATGTCTTAAGTCACAACGTCGGTCTCACGGCTATGGTCGGCTATATCTACAGGATGAACGGTATGGATCCGAACAGCGGCGTGATCAAGATTGTTTGGTTCATCACAGGCGCTGCATTAACGCTTTTGGTCGCAGGTTTATTTATATTCGAGAAGACAATGTGGAAGAAAGTCCTGCTCACTGTCTCTCTCATGGTCCTGCTAACACCGAACTCAGGTCTCTACAACTCCTGCTACCTTATTGCCCCCATAATGATAATGGTATTGGGCGATAACGAATACAAGGTCAGAGATATACCATATCTTATCCTGACGGCTGTACTGATGGTTCCTCTAGCATATTATTATCTTCCGGACACTGATTACAACAAGTTCTACAACGATCTGAACATCGCAGTTCTTATAGATGCGCTCTTGTATCTGGCGATAATCTTGTATTACGTTGTTACTACCGTGCCGGAAGTCATCAATACACTTAAGATGAAGCAGGGATCAAACGTCAAACCTGCTGCCTGAAGTTCTTCTTATGAGACTTTCTCATAGTAATTGAACGCAACATCTTCGTAAAAGATCTTGTCTACTACAACATATCCTTCAAACTCATCGTTGCCATCACAAAACTTTATAAAATGCACGGGATACCCCAGTTCTTCCAGATCGAAATGGAAATCCCTGCCCATTCTGTCCCTTCCGAGTTCCATGAACACTGCCGTGGTGCCGAATCCGCTTCCTACGGTATCAGGCGCAACTCTTGAATCCAGGTCTTCACAGAATTCCTCGAACTTACCGTAATCATAAGCTCCGGCATTCCTTATCTCCTGTATCTGCGTTATTATGTTGCGGCCGTTTACAACAGTACAGAAAATAGCAGCAGCCGCATAGACGGCAACTCCGGTCTTTGCTATTGAGTAAGGATCAGGCTTAAGGCTAGCGCCTGAGAGAGCTATCGTCGCTGCGAGAACAAAGTACATGCTGAGTATCCCCTCGCCGCCAGAAGGGTTGTTGATATAGTAGGTCGCCATGCCCATTCCGACAGCTGATACTGCCAAAGCAAAGACTGCTTTGACACTCATTTCCTTCTTTATGTACAGAACCCTTACTGCATAGACAGCACAGATAAATATCATTGCTATCATATGTGCATGCAGTGCATTGCCTGATGCGAGGTCCTTTGAGATATTCCCCACAAAGCCGGTTGCCTGGAACCCCACCAGTTCTACAGGTCCTATCAAAGCACCTCCGCAGGAAAGATTGTAGATATTAAGAATGATGAGGGCGCCGCCAACAGAAGCAACTACACTTATGGCAAGCGATGCGACAAATCTTAACAGCTTGGGAAGCTTGGGCATGATCGACTCTGCGCCAAGAAGAGCCCAAACGATCATCACGACCGCACCGCTCTCGGTATTCCAGACCAGAGCAAGAACGGGAAGAACAAGACCAATATAGAAGATCTTGTTTCCAAACAGCTTCTTCTTGGCCGCTAATGTAAACACAAATATCATTATCGCCGGGAATATCATCCTGTGAGGAGAGGACTGCCAGTAGATGCTGTAAGCCGTTACACCATAGAGTCCGAGCGCCAAGATGCCCGCTGCCCTGACCACAAATGATTCTATAGACATTATGATGCATGCACTAAGCATAATGAATGATGCTGCAGCCAGCAGACCGAGTATGATGCCGATTGTTCTCGTATTCATGCCGAATACCTTCATGAATGGCAGGAGGATAACGGAATAATGCCCGTAAAGTTCAGACTCCAGACCGGTGAACGGAACACCGTAATAAGTATTAAGAATTGAATCTATATATGCGGATGAGTGATAGACATTGTACGTCCTGCCGAATGAGAAATACTCATAAGTGTTGACCGTCGCACTTGCCAGATACCATATCACCGACAGCGCTGCTGTCTCGATCCAGAGAACAGTTTCTTTGGATATCCTGAAGAACTTGCTTATTAGCTTGCCTCTGCCCAAGGAAGCCAGTAATATGATGACCAACACGAAGATGATACAACCTATGATATGCTTGATGTTTGAAGTATTGCCCAGGACAAGATAGAACTGATAGCTCAAAAACGCCGAGGCAAGGCCTTCACAGCAAGCCGGCACGAAAGCAAACAGTCTGGGGATATCGCGTTTGATCACATTCTCGAGCAGCAGCTCAAGTCCGAAGAAGACTCCGAGCCAAAGAACCACAAGTAGCAGGTATGCCTTAATATTTCCGAGCGTCGCTATACCAATGGCACTCTCGGGAAACTTGAAGGTCAGATACCTGAACAGGGCAGCAAAGAAAGTGCCCGTCATGGCTGATAATAAGAATCTGTAGTTACTTTGCATCTCTTTTACCAAGTTTGTATGATCCGTAAGATTATAATATATCTGACAACAAACTACACATATAGTGAGCGTTCATATTATTTTTGGTAAACTAATGCAGTAAAATACCCGATGAGCGCGGAACAAGAAAATAACGATGGATCATCTTAAGAAGAACACATACAGGATAGCGAATGCCCTGCTTGCAGCATCAGCTGCCGGATTGGCTCTGCTCGTATGCTGGTTCTTGAGGAACACGGTCCTCGGATGCCATGACTCGATGGTCGATTTTACCACTGCCAGGATGCATGACTTCGGTTATATGTACAAGGAGACTCTGGATTTCTGCCTGGCACGAGGCCGCGCGGGATTCTTATTCCCTCTCGTAGTTACAATCAGGCAGATCATCGACGGAACCGGAAATTACATTGCGATCTGGCTCGTGCAGCAGGTGCCTATCTGGATAGCAGTCGGCCTTATCTCATTTGTCATCGCTAAGAAGACCAGGTCGCACTACGGATTCTTCTTTGCCTGCTTCTTCTCTGCCTTCATCCAGATAGACCTGAACCACAACCTCATGACCTGTTATCCCGTAGACTTCATGTACGGCATCACCATGATGGTCCTTGGCATCTGGCTCTATGACGGCTGGCTTACTCATCTTAAGGATGGCAGGAAGTCCATCATAGCAAGGATAATCCTCAGCTGCTTCTGCTACTATGAATCGATGCAGACATATGAACCGTTCATCATTGCCTGCATGATCTACATTCTCATCTCAGCTTCGTATGCGGTAAAGGAACGTAAGGAATATGGCAGGAAGAGCTTCGGCAGGTTCATCCTTCACCTCTTGCCGCACGGTGCGACGGGACTTCTCTTTGTCGGAATATTCGCATTCCTCAAGATCCACCCTATCGTAGACATGCCGCTTACATCTGACGGCGGTCTCGGAAACTTCAGCGGCTTTATGGCTACCTGGAAGACATTTACTTTCTCACTGCTCCCGCTCACTCACACCAAGAATTCCGGCGGATCGTTCAATCCCGTCAAGATACTTTCCGGTTCGACGAGGCTTGCTCTGGCATTTGCTGCCCTGATGTTTGTCGCTACCGGGCTCCTCTGCATCTGCACTCTAAAGGACTATGCGAAAAAGAGCAAAGAAGAACGCAAGTCTCTTAATATCAGGCTCTTGCTCATAAGTGCGGCAGGACTCATCGAAGCACTTACTTTCTCCATCCCTCACGCGATGCTCTCTAACTATCAGTATTGGGTCTTGGGACTCGGCGCTTCCGGTTATGTTCCTTCCTCGATCTGCTACTTCGGTTGGGCAGTCTTCCTGTCTTGTACCGGATGCCTGATCGTGAACTTCTTCTCTACACACAAAGCATATCTCTATGCACCGGCATTCGCAGTCGCCGCGATCGGTCTCGGTATAGCCGCAGCATCTACTTCAAACATCAATCATTTCTACCGCGAAGTTCCTGCGTCCACCGGTTCTCAGGTATCCTACAGGGCTCAGGCATTCTTCGGATTCTTCTCGAGCGATATCGCTGACAACAGCGATGCAGATATATTCTATGTGCCGGAGTACAGCGGACTTCACCTGGATATCAACAGAAGCGACGCCTATACCGACTTTGAACTCGGCAAAGATGCGACTCTCGTCAATGACGGCGCTGTGCTGAAGGACACCTTCTCCATCGATAACACATACGCAGAATTCAGATATGTTGATATAGCAGATGCAGGATACTATGTCATCATCGACAACGCATATATGCCCGAGTGGCAGTGGGTCACCACAGGCGATATCGTCTTCGTCTCTTCATATCCTGCTGAATACGAGATCACATATTATGACTCGGAGATTCAGGAAGAAGTATCCACGATAATCGAGGCCGACAGAGCGTCGACTTATGTCATCGAGAACGACAACAAGGTCAAGGTAGGCTCAATAGAGATCTACCAGCTTCCCTGACAAACACTCGTCAACAAGGTCAAAGTGGACTCAATAGAGATAGAATTGCTTAAGGGTAATTGTCATTATTCTTTCTATATACAAATTGAAATAAGAGCGATTTTTCGGACTCGTTATTTCAAAAACTCCTATTAATATTGAAATATACGGTATATAAATGTTTCTATATTTCAATTGAATGGGGGTGTTCTGATGAGCAGATCTGGAGAATATGTCACAAACCTCCCGAATACTTCAAGAAAAATCGACAATACCAGGAGAGTATTCGATTACATTGAAGAGTATCCTATCATAAGCATTCGCAAGACCGCAACGGACTTGGGTGTTACTTACAATACAGTTTCTTCAGCTGTAAACAAACTCGTTCAGTTAGGTGTGTTGAAAGAATCAACTAATGCATCCAGAAATAGAGTCTATTACTACGAAGAGTATCTTGAAATCTTAAGAAAAGACACGTAATTACTCTTCTGCTCACCTCAGTTATATATGTACACCGTCGTTCCAGCAGGGATATTATCGTAGATCCACTTTGAATCTTCCAGCGCCAGACGGATGCAGCCGTGCGATACCTGTGCGCCCAAAGTACCGTCTACAACATTGACCGGTTCCGGTGATCTGTCATAGATGACCGAATGGAAATAGTAATTACCATAGATTATCGAGAAGTACCAGCACCTGTGTCCATCCTGCGTATTGAAGTACTTGCCCTTACTGCCAAGCGTATATGCACCCGTGATCGTCGGAGTCGACTTCTTACCAACACAGCAAGTATAGTACTGCACCGCACTCCAGTTACCCTGAGAACCCTGGTAAATGTAAACCATGCATGCGCCTCTGTCTACGAGGATAAGATAATTCGTTTTACTTGAGAAGCTCTGTGCAAAGGCATCTACGTCCGGGTACGGTGACGGTTCCGGAGGTGCTGCGAGCACTTCGGGGCCGTCGTTGATCTCACAAGCCTCAGATCTTACGCTGGTGATACCGCAGAGATCACCGGGAGCGCCGCTGTCTTTGGCTGTCAGAACGATCTGAATGGACTCGATCTTCAGAGATTCTCTTGATGTTCCTGCCATCTCGCCGTTCTTCGCCCAGCCCATCCAGCCGATATTCTGGACGTGCACTCTGTAATAGACATCGTAATAGTTAGCTACATCGCCTTCGAGCTTGATCTCGATTGCCTCAAGTCTCTGACTCTTACCGAGCGAACCGCTCATCTCACCGTCAGAAGCCCAATCGCCTTCCCATCCGACATTCTGAACATGTGAATGGTACAGGATGGATCCTTCGTACTGACCTCCCGTGAGGAACATCTCTATAGCTTCGATCCTTTTGCACTGACCGGTAGTTCCGGAAGGAGCACCATCAGTTTTCCAGTCAGTCTCCCAACCGATATTCTGGATGTGTGTATGGTATTTGACGCCCATGGAGGTGCCTGCATTCCTGGGAACGATCCTTATCTGTAATTCTTCGACTCTCCTGGACTGACCTTCGGTACCTGCCATAAGTCCGTCAGATACGAATCCCTGTGAATCGCCGTAATCCTGAATGTGTGCCTGATATTCAACGGAATAGACCGAAGCCAGATCGCCTGTAAGCCTGATCTCGATTCCTTCGATCCTGAGGCTCTGACCTGCCGTTCCCGCCATCGTGCCTGCAGATACATAATCCTGCCAGCCGATATTCTCTACGTGAGTCCTGTATTCAAGCGAGCCGTCAACTCCTGTCGTGTTCTCCATGTTGATCGTTATGGCTTCTAGTCTTCTCGACTGACCTCTTGTTCCAAGAGTAAGTGTGCCTGTGGATGCATCCCAGGTTCCTTCGCAGTCACCTACATCCTGTACATGGCAGGTACCCGACAGCGTGATGCCTTCTACTGCCGCATTAACTGAATATGAGAAAGGCAGCAATCCGATAACAACAGATGCTGCCGCCATAAATGCTATACCTTTGATAATTCCCTTAATACTCATAACGATTCACCTCAGGAATCATTATAAACCAATACTGCGAAATGTTATCAAAGAAAAATTACTATTGTCTGTGGAAATTCACTTCTTGAATCTGATATACACAAGTCTGGCATACATTCTCAGCCTTGACATCACCTTGAAGTAGACTTCTTGAAAGCGCGACAGTCCCAACCGTGCCTTATAAGAATCAAACATCTTGAACGAGTCTTCGAGCATCTCATAATTCTTCTGCCGGTACAGCGTACTGGTCTCTGATCCGGAAGATATCCTGAAGCTGGCGATCTTTGATGCACTGTAGCAGACTCTGCCATGCAGCGACAGTTTGATCGCATATTCCCAATCCGGCACATAGATATATGAGCTGTCGTATTCCCCGGCCTTTGCAGCTGCTTCGGCTGTATACATGGCATTTACAGGTTCACAATAGATATTGCGATTCCACAATGACTTCTTGGCAAAAGCGACTCCATCCATAACGAAGTCTTTATTGGAGAGCCTGCGGGTCATCAGGTATTCGCTCTTCTCTGAGATTACATCACAGGCACCGATAGATATTGACGCTCCCGGATTATCCTTCAAAGCATTAACCTGAATCCTGACAGAATCCGGGGCAAGAACATCATCCTGACCCATCAGCTTTATGTACTTCCCGGATGCCTTGGATACAACCCGGTTCCAATTACCTACCAGCCCCAGCCGGGTCTCGTTATGGTATATGGAGACGAAATCATATTCTTCGCATATCTTCAAAGTGTCATCGGAAGAGCAGTCATCGGTGATCACGACTTCTATATTGCCGTAATCCTGAGCCTTGATCGATTCCAAAGCTTCTCTTATGTATTTTGCACCATTGAAAGTCGCTATGCAGATACTTACAAGCGCTTCATCCGAACTGCTCATCAGATTATCTTCTACCTTGTTTAATCCTTCTCAACTTCTGAGTCAACCACGATCTCGTCAGACTCTACTTCCTTGTTCCTGTTCTCGTCGATGTTGAGCTTCTCGGAGACCTTCTTCTTTGCCTTGTGGAACAGGAAAGCCGCCACAGCGCCTCCTGCTATTACCACACCGGCTATGGCCTGGATAACATATGTCATTACCGAAGGATCAATATACAGATTCATCGTCTCATTTCCCTTTCCTTGCTGATATCTTATTTTGCAGTGACTCTATTATATACTTCGAACCGGTTTCTGCAGCCTTTCCGGGATTATAAATATACTTGTCTCCCAAATCCCTTATCTTCGTCTCGTATCCTGCCTTGTCTGATATCAGCCTGTCAACAGTGTCCTTCACTCCGGACAGATCGTCAGGGGACAGACTCTCGCCTATCTCGCCGCGAAGCACGAGGTTAAGCTGCGGCGTCTTGATCTCCTCATAATCGGGATTCATTATCTTCATCGGGGTATTGATGAACAGCACCGGCCTGTACGTCGTGAAAGCATACTCCCAGCTGATGCCGGACCAATCCGTAATAAGAAGATCCGCCTCCATTATGGGATTGTTCGAGGCAAAGTCCGTCTGTATCTCAATGTTCGGATACTCGCAGAATCTCTTCTTCAGCTGCTCCATATACTCATGCTTGAGCCTTACTTCCTGCGGGTGGGGTCTGACGATAATGTCATAGTCTTCGCTCTTGAGCTGCTCAAGGAGCTCGTCCAGACAGCTGTCTATGATGTTGTCCTTCTGCCATGACGGCGCGATGAGAATCTTCTTCCTGCTGTTTGCCTTATGTTCCGCCTCACCGTATGCCGCCCTGATGTCATCTATCAGGGGATAACCGACCTTGACCAGGTTCTTCGCGGGAAGATCATACAGTTTCTCCGTCTCCAGGATCTCATCCAGCTGATGCGGCCCGGTACAGAACACGGTATCGAAATGATCCACGCACCCTTTCCTCATCAGGAAGGCATGGCTGTTCATATCGTGCTGCACGAAAATATACTCTACATCCTTGCGCACAAGGCTTCTCTTGATGTGGAATGTCTCAAGATCCGGCATTGTCATGACGACGATATCAGCATCCATCTTCATCATCAGCGTAATGAGTTTGTTCTCACCGATATAGTAAGCTCTGAGCTTGTCATTCTTCTCAGCCATATCGAATATACGGTCTTCGGGGTCGCTCGTAATATAGTGGATCGTTATATTTGTGTGATCCAGAATATATTCGACATAACCCTTGAGATATTTGTAGAAGCCGTTACCTTCTGAATAGAAGACCAGATGCTTGTTGACCACGGAGAAGAAACGCTTGTAATCCTGCCTCTCGCGTCTTCTGACGGGAGAGAAGAATCCTTCGCCCTTCTTCTTTCCTACTGACTGCATTGCAGCAAGTTCATCGCGGCTCTTGTTAAGAGCTTTATAATCGACGCGCTTCCTGGGCTTGAAGATGCAGTTCATTATGAACAGCTGCAATATCGTAAACAGGTTGCTGCATATCCAGTAAAGCGCCGTGCCGACAGGCACGAACCATCCGAGATACAGCGACAGGCCTACTGACAAAGTAAGCGTGCCATACTGATTAAGCTTTGACTGTTCAGCCTGAAGTACATTGGCCTTGTTCTGATATATGCACAGAAGCCACGCGGACAGACCTGCAATAAGAGGTGACCAGATAAGCTCGAGACCGTGCTCGCTTGGGATCTGACCGAGATTGACAGGTCCGAAGCTCATGTCTATCGCGGGATTGTCGATTCCCATACGGATCACTCCGACAACGCCGATAAGCAGGACGAGCTGAACCAGGACGGGAATCGTTGAAGCCAGCGGGTGATACTTCTTCTCCTTGAAGAGCTTTGCCTGCTCTTCGGCAATGATGTCCGGCTGACCGTAATATTTGACCTTGAGCATATTGACCGCAGGTTGGATCTTAAGCATCGTGATCGAATTGAAGTAAGTCCAAAGGGTAACAGGCAGAAGAACGATCTTGCTTACCAGAGTAAACAGGATTATCGCGAGACCGTAATTACGGCAGAGGGCGTAACACCCGTCCATTATCCATCCGAGAGCATCATAAAGGTAATTCAATTATGGTCACCATCAACTACTGATATATTTATCTTGAACACATGAAGGCCGAGAACTCTGCCATCATCGGGATTAAGCCCTATTGCAGCAGGGGTTACGGCATCAGGGGTGCTGAATTCGATTGTCTGCTCCATCTCGTTAAGATACTCTGCAGGGACAATCACTGTCTGAGTACCGTCATTAACATCACACACATAATTGCCGTTTACATACATCGAACTGACAACTTCACCTGATAATTTCTGACAATCAATACTAATCTGCAGATCCTTACTGTCTCCGGACCAGAAGGTTATTGAAGAACTCGGACCGGACCACATTCCGCCCGCTTCCTGTCCTGCCCAATCAACAAATATAACCGGATACACGCCGGCATCATATGCAAAATCCAGGCGCAAACTATTATCGTCATGAACATATTCCAAGACTTCTGCCTGAGTATCGGATGATCCGGGAAGGATCTTGATTCCTGTAATGTGCAGCGCAGCATCCTCTCCGCCGTCTTCTAATGGAGCGGCATACGGGTAGAAGATCATTATGGTAATCTCATCACTGTTAAGGTCATCAACTGACAACTCAACTGACAGGCAATTATTAATAATCAAGCTTGAGACACGCTGGTTATTAACCTCAACATAGGCATAATCCTGATAACTTATTTCAGTCTGGTTCGTAGCATCGAACATGACGTAAAACTGATAAGGCAGAATGAATTCTCCGTCAGGCAGGATCTTGAAACAGGTATAGTATCCTTCAGACCACGCGGCACCTTCACCGTCACCACGGTCTTCGATCTCTCCAAGACCGCATACATATATATCGTTGAAATCTTCATTGTCATCATTTATCGGTATATAGACGAGAGAATTCATAATCGATTCACTGTCATCATAATCAATAGCATTAAGGGTATATCCGCTGCCCGATTCCACCTGCGGCATACCGGGGATGAATACATTACCGGTAAGTTTGTAATCGACATCATCCGGGAAGTCGCCGTACAGCATATATTCAGTCATGGTAGGCAAATATTGCTCATTCCAACTGTCATCCCAATTATAGAATAGGAATCGTCTGGCACTGTCAGGATCGCGATCGTTCCACGCAGCGTTGTCTAGACTGCCCTCTGTTGCAAGGAGTTGGAATGCTTCGCACATGTCATCGTATGAGACCGGCACGTCGGATATCGTAAAGTCCTTCTCCTCATCAAAGTCCTTTATCAGCAGGAGCGGATTCGAACTCATATTAGACATGTTGGAATCGCCGTGATCCGCCATGATGATTATCGCCGTATTGTCGTATATTCCCTCGTCTTTCAATTCATCGATCAAGGCGCTTATTTCTTTGAGGCATCCCTGTTCGGCTTCGACATAAGTATATTCTGTTCCGTTATCAATGAGATCAGCTCCATATTTGTACGGAGCGTGCATTCCGTAGAGATGAACGAAACGGAACGCATTGCCGCTGTCGCTTATATCAAAACCATATTCACTAAGATAGCTGTAATAGTCTGCATCAGAATCCGTAAAGGCTGCTGAACCGGTCGCGTCTTGCTCTGTCTCTTTGCACAGATCGAAGCTGTTGGTATCAACAAGGAAAAAGCTCTTAAGCTGGTGCGGCATGAATTCAAACATCACAAGGCTGTACAGATTTTTGCAGAATTCATTATAGTCTCCGATATGGTATTCACCGTTCATAACATTGATATACGTGCCTTCCGCCTTGCTCAGGAACTCGGGATGCGTATATGCTCCGATTGAATATCCTTCTTCCGTGAGAGTGGAAGTCAGTTCATCATCTTCGTATGCTTCGTTTATAAAATCTGTAAACGGCACATCGTTCTCATACCACTTACCTGTCAGGATAAGCGGAACAGATGCTCTTGTCGTAGGATATCCTGCTGCAGTATTCGAATAGAATGTGAAATCTTCAAGTATCTCTTCGCAATCATTATCCTCATCAGACAGAAGATCCCACATATAGTTCGCATCGAAAGTATCGAGAACCAACACGTAGATGTTCCTGTTGGATGACAACTGGAATTCTCCGTAATCTGTTACAACTATGTTGTCATCTGTAGTATTCTCTGAAGCATTGTTCCCGATAAAAAGAGATACAAGTGCTGCAGACTCCATAAGGAAGACCAGGCAGCCTGCTGCCAGGAACACCTTAAATGCATGTTTGCGGAACTTGATCCCGACGACCACTGCAACCGCAGCTGCGCAAAGCCATACGATAATGCTTGCTGCCGCATAACCCGGATATGCATTCCAATCTATATCTGCTCCATTGAGGACACCATATTCTCTCGGAATGTATGTGCCCTGAACATATAACCCAAGGAACAATCCGAGCACTATGAGTTGAAGAGCGATATAAATCTTCTCGTGTTTCTTATGGAAAACTGCATACAGTATCAGATTAATGATCATTCCTGCAACGAAAGCAATTCCAGAGCACACTATAGTTACAGGAAGCAGGTCCTTGATGTTGAACCAAAATTCGGTCGTATTGGTCAGATATGCCTCCAGCGGGGCATAAAACAGCAACATATAGCAGAACGAGAACCATAGGATTCCCGTCGAGGCAAATCTCTTGATAAAAGAATGATCAGCCGAACTTGAACGCTTCTTTGAGTCCCGGGAAGCTTCTGTCTCTATCGTTGATGTTGAGTTCTTTTCCATCCGTGAATCTTTCCGTATCCATATCTACACCGGGCCACTTAATGCCTATGTCAGGATCATTCCATCTGAGTCCGCCTTCATCTCCGGGATGCCAGAAATCCGTTACCTTGTAGCAGAATTCCGCAGTCTCCGACAGAACGAGGAAACCGTGCGCGAAGCCTTCAGAGATATAGAACTGCTTCTTGTTCTCTTCAGATAATTCCACACCGAACCACTGCCCGTATGTCTCGCTGCCGGATCTCAGATCAACTGCGACATCGAATACCGTGCCTTTGATCGCGCGGACAAGTTTGCCCTGAGGATACTCCTTCTGGTAATGAAGTCCGCGCAGCACGCCTCTTGTCGACATGCTCTGGTTATCCTGTACGAATACCATATTAAGTCCGGCTTCAGCCATATCCCTTTGGTTATATGTCTCCATGAAGTAACCGCGTTCATCTCCGTGAACCGCGGGTTCGATTATGTAAAGTCCCTTGATCGGTGCGTTTGTAACTTTGATCTGTCCCATCAGATCTGTGCCTCCTTAAGATATCTGTTGACAGCATCCTGCCAGGTCGGCAAAGGCGTGAACCCCGCCTCGACTAATTTGCTCTTATCAAGTCTTGAATTAGACGGTCTTGCCGCCTTGGACAGACCATACTCAGCTGTAGTCACCGGAGTAACCTTGGTCTCAAGACCATACTGCTTATAGAATTCCACGCAGAAATCATACCAGGAGATATAGCCTCCTTCATTCGTAGCATGGTAATAACCGTACTTATCCGTCTCAGCCATATCAACGAGCAGGCGGGACAGATCGTATGTATAAGTTGGCGTGCCTATCTGATCGTTAACGACCCTGACTTCATCGTGTGTCTTGCCGACGTTTATCATGGTCTTGATGAAGTTCTTGCCGTTAAGGCCGAATACCCATGCGATCCTCACGATAAAGTACTTCTCAAGGATCGAAGATACAGCCATCTCACCCTGAAGCTTGCTCTCGCCGTACACATTAAGAGGAGCATAGTTCTTGTCATCCGGCTCCCAGGGGCGGTCTCCCTGACCGTCAAACACATAATCAGTGCTGATGTAGATCATCTTGCAGTCAAGTTCTTTGCAGACCTTGGCGATATTCTCTGTACCCTTGGCATTGATGGAGAAGACCTTCTCTTTGTTCTCTTCGTCTTCGGCTGCGTCTACCGCAGTCCAGGCAGCGCAGTGAACCACAACATCAGGCTTAACCTCAGCGAGAACTGATGCTACGGCTTCGCTGTCAGTGATATCAAGCTGAACATACGGCATTGATGTAACCGCTGTTCCGTCTGCTACTCCGCTATATACAGGTGCTATGTCAGAACCGACACCGTCGAAGCCGCGGGAAGCGATCTCATTCATTACATCGTGACCTAACTGGCCACCTACTCCGGTTACAAAAAACTTCACTTACCTGTCTCCGTACATCTTCTCGTAGTAGTTCTGGTATTCACCGGAAATGATGTCTTCCCACCATTCCTTATGAGTCAGGTACCACTCGATGGTCTTATCGATACCATCGGCAAACTTTGTTTCAGGGAGCCAGCCGAGTTCATTGTGGATCTTTGTGGGATCGATCGCATATCTCATATCGTGACCCTTGCGGTCAGTGACATAAGTAATGAGCGATTCAGGCTTGCCGAGTTTCTGGCAGATGAGCTTAACTATATCGATGTTTCTCATCTCGTTATGACCGCCGACATTATAGACTTCACCGATCTTACCCTTGTGGATGATGAGATCGATCGCCTTGCAGTGGTCTTCAACATAGAGCCAGTCGCGGACATTAACGCCTTCACCGTATACCGGGAGCGGCTTATCGTTCAGCGCATTGGCGATCATAAGAGGGATAAGCTTCTCAGGGAAGTGATAGGGACCATAGTTATTGGAACAACGGGAGATCGTAACAGGAAGTCCGTATGTTCTGTAGTAAGCAAGAACAAGAAGGTCAGCTCCAGCCTTGGAAGAAGAATAGGGGCTGCTCGTATGAATGGGGGTCTCCTCTGTAAAGAACAGATCAGGACGATCAAGAGGAAGATCTCCGTAGACCTCATCAGTAGATACCTGGTGATATCTGATATTGCCGTACTTACGGCAGGCATCCATCATGACCTGTGTTCCGAGGATGTTTGTCTTAAGGAAGATCTCAGGATTCTCGATGGAACGGTCAACGTGAGACTCAGCTGCGAAGTTTACAACAACATCCGGTTTCTCGTCTTCGAAGATCTTATAGATTGCTTCTCTGTCTGTGATGTCTGTCTTATAGAACTTGAAGTTTGGGTTCTTCATTGCATCTGCCAAAGTGGACATATTGCCCGCATAAGTAAGGCAGTCAATGCAGATGATCTTATAGTCAGGATACTTACCAAGCATATGGTAAACAAAATTACCGCCGATAAAACCTGCTCCGCCTGTAACGATTACATTCATTAGTCTTTATCCTTCTTTCAGATTATTTGATCTTGTTGATATACTTTCCGTCAAGAACAGCCTGGAGATACTGTCCGTACTGGCTCTTACCCATCTTCTTGATGGCAGCCTCGACACCGGATCTGTCGATCCATCCGTTGTTATACGCGATATCTTCAAGGCATCCGATCTTACGATGCTGATGCTGTTCCAAAGTCTTTACGAAGTTGCCTGCATCGAAGAGGCTCTCATGAGTTCCCGTATCAAGCCAGGTGAATCCCTGTCCCATGATCTCAACATTCAGCCTGCCCTGCTCAAGATAGATCCTGTTAAGATCCGTGATCTCGAGCTCGCCTCTTGCCGAAGGCTTGAGATTCTTGGCATACTCTACGACCTTGTTATCGTAGAAATACAAGCCAGTTACGCAGTAGTTGCTCTTAGGCTGAACAGGCTTCTCTTCAATGGAGATAGCTGTTCCTTCTTTATCGAACTCAACGATACCAAATCTCTCGGGATCTTCGACATAGTAACCGAAGACTGTAGCTCCCTTGCCTGTCTCTGCATTCTCTACGGCGTTTCTCAATCTGTCACGCAGTCCGTGACCGGAGAAGATATTATCGCCGAGGATCATGGCAACATTGTCATCACCTATGAACTCGTCACCGATGATAAAAGCCTGCGCAAGGCCGTCAGGTGACGGCTGAACCTTATATGAGAGATTGATACCGAACTGCGAGCCGTCCTTAAGGAGCTCTTCAAATCTCGGAGTATCTGCAGGAGTTGAGATAATGAGGATATCCCTGATACCTGCCGACATGAGGACCGACAAAGGATAGTAGATCATCGGCTTGTCATAGACAGGCAGAAGCTGCTTGGATGTTACCATTGTAAGAGGATAAAGCCTCGTGCCGGATCCGCCGGCAAGAACTATGCCTTTCATATCTGGTGCCTCCGTTCAGAAATTCGCTATATATTATATAATAAAAAAGAAGGTAAAACTACTCGAACGGCACACTGTTCGGTGCCGAGCCAAAGTCATAGGTCTCAATACCGTTCTCTATGCACCATTCCATCAAGCCCTTCACACTATAATTATCACTTTGTGTCAGCCAGGCCGGTCCATCAAAGAATGCAGTGTCAGCATCTACGATCGCCCATTCTTCAGGGGCATTCTGAAAGTTCATATTCCCGTGATGACCTAACTGAACATACTCTGCTTCAAGCTTCTCACCATACATAGAGACCAGTTCTGTCCACAAAGGTCCATATACATCTGCGCAAACCAGAAAACTGTCTTCCTCACCGGAGATCTTGAATACAAGAGATGCATAATTTGCGACATCCGGATTACCCATATCTGCGATCAGCTGATCATAGGCATTGAATACACAGATATTCAGGCCGGCAATATCAAAGCAGTCATCACGTTCAAGATATACTACCCTGTTATCCCCTACCGTCTGATCCAGGAATAACTTGTACACTTCCGGAGTGTCCCACCATCGATCAGCTGCATATGAACAATACAGATCGTAATCAAGCGGGGTGGCATATATAGTTCCAATCGTAATACCCTGCGGATCTGCGTATATGTTATTGAAGGCTGACACATGGTCGGCATCGTAATGAGTGATGAACCAGTAATCTACCTCACCACCATAAAGATTAATGATCGAGCGTACCTGTTCAGTATTAGCATCCCAGCCACCGTCAATAACGATTAGCGTGCCATCATCATTATTCCTGATTGTATAGAATTCAGACTGTCTGCCGTCATCATCACCATATTCAGTTAGAGTCCAGGTCGAATCCTTTATCTCACCCTGCTTTGCCTCCAGCTTGACTTCCATCTCCACGACAGGCTCTTCCAAGATACTCGATACAGTTCCATTGCTCACCCAACCCTGCCAGCCTGAAGACTGTAACTTCACTCTATAACTTATATCGTAATAGTTAGCAACATGGCCTGTAAGCATTATCTGAACTCCGCAGATCTTCTGATCTACACCGACAGTACCGGACATCTCACCGCCAGGCTTCCAACCCTGCCATCCTTCTCCTTCGATGTAGGACCTATATGCTATATCTCCTTGATACCCTAATCCGTCGAGTATCAAGGAAAAACTCTCTATTGCAGCCATTCCTTCAGAAGGCTTCAAACAGATTGTCTTATTGATCGTAACCAGATTCGAGAGAACAAATCCTTCAACTGTAACAGCTATCGCATCTGTATCACTGGCAACGCCAAGGACAATGTCAGGAGCAGGATTGCCCTTCTTGACCAATACAATCTGAATTGCTTCAAGCCGCTTGGCCAAACCCGATGTCCCGCTGATTTCTCCGTTCTTGGCCCAGCCTAACCAACCGTAATCCTGTGCGTGAACTCTGTAATAAACATCGTATTCAAGTGAGATTTCGCCATATAGTTCGATTTGTATGGCTTCAAGGCGGTATGACATACCTTGAGTGCCGCTCATCTCTCCATCATAAGACCAATCAGATTCCCACCCTATGTTCTGGATATGAGTTTTATAACGTATCCCTCCGGGATATTCCAGACCGGAAAGATGGATCTCGATTCCCTCCAGTCTCTTGGATTCCCCTGTTGTGCCCGACAATTCTCCATTTTTCTTCCAGCATGATTCCCAACCATAATCCTGCCTGTGAACTCTATAATTTACATCCGTTGAAGTTCCTTGATACTTTGGAACTAACTTGACCTGTATTTCTTCCAAACGTTTGGATTCACCTGTTGTACCTGCAAGCGCTCCATCTGACACCCATCCCTGTGCATCGCCGTAATCCTGAATATGCACACAATAAACAACAGAATAGTATTCAGCCAATTCACCGGTAAGGTTCATCTCAATACCTTCGAGTCTTTTTGCCTGTCCTTCAGTTCCTGCCATCTCACCGGCATCGCGGTAATCTTGCCAGCCGATATCTTGAACATGAACACGATACTCAAGAGAACCAGACAAACCGGAGTTATTCTCAAGATTAATAGTTATAGCTTCAACTCTGAGACTCTGACCTCTGGTGCCCAATGTGAGGACACCCGTTGAGGCATCCCATGTTCCGGCGGTATCTCCAATATCCTGAACATGGGCTACGCCAGTTAAAGCGTAGAATGATTCAGCATTGACAGATGTACTCCTTGTGAGCGGTAGAAAACTAACCATCACCATAAGGAAAATCAAAATGGTTGCTGTTCGTTCAACTTTTGTCATACGATATAAAAAGCAAATAGCTAGAAAGTATAACTATGCTCGTCCTTGCCACATATTAAACCATCTCAGAATAAGTATCAGGATGTTTGATATCAAATACCTCATTACAAGTCATTACAGTTACCAAATCCTCAGTATCAGACAGATTGATAATATTATGCGTCCACCCTGGAATCATGTGAACAGCCTCTATCTTGTCACCTGAAACCTCAAACTCAACCGTTTCACCTGTATTGATATTACGCTCCTGGATCAGACCGTGTCCTGCAACAACGATAAACAGTTCCCACTTGGAATTATGCCAATGCTGACCCTTGGTAATACCGGGTTTGCTGATGTTTATTGATACCTGACCGCAGTCCTCTGTATGGACTAATTCCGTAAATGAGCCCCTGTTATCCACATTCATCTTGAGAGCATATTTGAACTTTTCAGTCGGAAGATAAGTCAGATATAAGCTATACAGTTTCTTAGCAAAAGAGCCATCCGGCATCTTAGGCATCATCAGCGTAGTCGGTTGAGCCTTGAACTCTTCAAGGAGATCCACTATCTTGCCAAGAGTTACCTTGTGAGTAACCGGCACACAGCAATACTTACCGTCATCTTTGAGCACTGTCTCTACGCCATCGAATTCACAGTGCTGCTCTTTGCCTTCCAAAAGGTCGAACATACCCTCCACAAGATCGTCTATATAAAGAAGCTCCAGCTGTGTCGATCTGTCATTAACGGTAAATTCTTCATCATTAGCAACAGCCCAGCAGAATGTTGACACTGCAGAATTATACTTTGGCCTGGAGTGCCCCATCAGGTTAGGGAAACGGTATACCGCAACCTTCGCACCTGTTTCTTCCGCAAATGAGAAGAACAGTTCCTCACCGGCTTTCTTGCTGCGACCATACTCAGAATCTCCGAATCGCCCGGACAGAGTTGCCTGGATAGATGAACTGAGCATTATTGTCGCTTTGTTATCATGGCTCTTCAGCGCATCCAGGAGTTCACTTGCAAACCCGAAGTTTCCTTTCATAAAATCATCCGGATTATCCGGTCTGTTAACACCTGCAAGATTGAAGACAAAGTCACATTCAGCGCAATATCTGTCCAGCTCTTCAGGAGTCGAATCGATATCGTACTCGAATACTTCTTCCACAGATATGTCAGGTCTGGTCCTATTCTTGCCATCTCTGATATTCTTCAGGTTGTTGACAAGGGCAGTTCCAACCATTCCCTTTGCGCCGGTTACGAGGATCTTCATGAATCCTTTCTCCAAACCATCTTATTGACTATGCCAACATACGACTGGATAATCTTAACGACCTTATCTGATACATTCTCATCGACATAATCCGGTACGGGAATACCGTTGTCTCCGTTCCTGACCATCTCCACAGCCGTATCAACAGCCTGCAGGAGACCGTTGGTATCAATTCCGCTTATGATAAAGCAGCCCTTGTCCAATGCCTCAGGACGCTCTGTGGATGTCCTTATGCATACAGCCGGGAACGGCTTGCCTACAGAAGTGAAGAAACTGCTTTCCTCAGGGAGCGTGCCGCTGTCAGATACGACAGCAAACGCATTCATCTGCAGACAATTATAGTCATGGAATCCGAGAGGCTCATGCTGAATGACTCTCTTATCCAGTTCAAAGCCCGAAGCTTCAAGTCTCTTCTTCGACCTGGGATGGCATGAATAGAGGATAGGCATATCGTACTTCTCAGCCATTTTGTTAATAGCTGTAAACAGCGACAGGAAGTTCTTCTCTGTATCGATATTCTCCTCACGGTGAGCAGAAAGAAGGATATATCTGCCCTTCTCAAGCCCGAGCCTGGAATGAACATCAGACGCTTCTATCTTATCAAGGTTCATCCTCAGGACCTCTGCCATCGGAGATCCTGTAACATAGGTCCTCTCCTTAGGCAATCCGCAGTCAGCCAGATAGCGGCGTGCATGCTCACTGTAGGCAAGGTTTACGTCAGATATGATGTCCACTATACGGCGGTTTGTCTCTTCAGGGAGGCACTCATCCTTACATCTGTTGCCTGCTTCCATATGGAATATTGGGATATGGAGCCTCTTGGCTCCGATAACCGACAGGCAGGAGTTGGTATCTCCAAGCACCAATACAGCATCAGGCTTAAGTTCGACCATCAGCTGGTACGATTTGGCAATGATATTGCCCATAGTCTCACCCAAATCAGCACCAACAGCCTCCATATATATATCAGGATCATCGAGCTCGAGATCCTTGAAAAATACACCATTTAGATTGTAATCGTAATTCTGTCCGGTATGGGCCAAGATAGTGTCAAAGTATTGACGGCACTTTTTAATAACCGCAGCAAGCCTGATGATCTCAGGACGGGTGCCAACTATGATCATTAACTTGATTCTTCCATTGTTTTTCCAATTAGCGTTAACCATAATAAGACCCCATAAAATTATTCTTTCCTAACTACTGTGCCATCTTCTATTATCGCATCATCTTGTACATTAGCATATGTCGATACGGTTACCGTTGATCCAATCCACACGCGATTCCCAACGTGAGTTAATGACCTTACAACCGAATTGGTATATATCAGACAATAATCTCCGATAGATGAACCATGATGCGCTTCGACACCTGGATTTAATATACAGCCATTTCCAACCTTAGCCTCGTTCTGAACTACAGCATTATTAAGTATCACACAACCATTTCCAATTGTAGCAAAAGGACTGATGTATGCGGAAGGTGCGATTATATTGGGAAAAGAATATCCAATAGCAAAGGCGGTTTTGTATAGTCTTTCGCGAAGTGCATTATTGCCTATCGTTACGATCAGCTTTGTGTATTCGCCAAAAAACTTTTCCAACTCGTTAGTTCGTCCAATAATAGGGATACCGCATACAAGTGTCCCTATCTCCGGACCATCATCAAGAAAACTACAATCATAATCATGAATTGTATGTTCTAATACAACCCTTCCAAAACCTCCGGCACCGACTAACAAAAGCTTATCTTTCATGCCGCAAATCTCAATCAAATATGGCTAATTCCATTTAATTCTTCTTGAACATAATCAGTTGTAAGAATCTTATTAACTACGCCTTCTACATCCAATCTGATGGTGTTGTGCGATGTATAGCTCTCTTCAGCCTGGGTCTCCACCTTGCCCTGAACAAAGAACTTATCGTAGTTAAGATCCCTGTTATCTGCAGCAACACGGAAATAGTGTCCCATATCTTCAGATCTGAGTCTCTCTTCACGTGTCATTAGCGTCTCATAGAGTTTCTCACCATGACGTGTTCCGATAATATTAGTACCTGTATCACCAAACAGTTGCTGAACACCCTTGGCAAGATCGCCAATAGTAGATGCATCAGCCTTCTGAATGAAAAGATCACCCGGATTAGCATGGTTAAAAGCAAACCTTACCAGTTCAACAGCCTCATCCAGATTCATCAAGAAACGAGTCATCTCAGGATTGGTAATCGTAATAGGATTGCCAGCTTTAATCTGATCGATAAACAGCGGAATTACAGAACCTCTGGAGCACATTACATTACCGTAACGCGTGCAGCAAATAACTGTACCGCCCCTTTCCGCAGCTACCCTGGCATTGGCATATATTACATGCTCCATCATTGCTTTTGAGATGCCCATTGCATTGATCGGATACGCAGCCTTGTCAGTTGAGAGGCAGACAACCCTCTTTACTCCTGCATCTATAGCAGCATGAAGTACATTATCTGTTCCTTCAACATTTGTCTTAACAGCCTGCATAGGGAAGAATTCACAGGACGGGACTTGCTTCAATGCAGCTGCATGGAAGATATAGTCTACACCGGGCATTGCATCTGCGACTGAGCGCGGATCACGAACATCGCCTATATAAAACTTTACTTTCCCGGCAGATTCAGGATGTTTAGCCTGAAGTTCATGCCTCATATCGTCCTGTTTCTTCTCGTCGCGAGAAAAAATACGAATCTGGTCAATATCAGTATCCAAAAAGTGCTTAAGAACTGTAGAACCAAAAGAACCCGTTCCGCCAGTAATCATAAGTGTTGCGCCGCAAAATTCGCTCATTTACCACTCCTCCAAAACACAATAATCATACCAAAAAACAGGCATCATTAAAACAATCACAGACTCGGCCAACAATTCTTATCATTTTAAACAAACCCTTCAGTAAAAGCCTGGTCAGTTACTGCTGTAATGCCTTCGTATGTTGCACCGGGTGCAGGTTCTCCCTTAGGTACCAGTACGATCTGGATGCCTTCAAGTCTTGCAGATCTTCCTGCAGTTCCTGCGCACTCGCCGTTCTTTGCCCAAGCCATCCAGCCGATATCCTGTGCATGTACTCTGTAGTAGATATCGTAGTACTCAGCTATCTCACCGTAGAGCTCGATGCAGATTCCCTCAAGTCTCTTGGCTTCACCCTGCGTTCCGCTCATCTCGCCGTCATAGCTCCAGCCCTGCCAGCCGTAATCCTGTACATGTGTCTTGTACTTAATTCCGCCTGAGTACTGTGTGCCTGACAGGAACAATTCGATACCTTCAAGTCTCTTCGATTCACCTGATGTACCTGACATAGCTCCGTTTGTCGCATATGACTTCTCCCAGCCGTAATCCTGTACATGCACTCTGTACTTTACTGACATTGAAGAACCGGAGTTCTTAGGTACGATCCTTATCTTGAGTTCTTCTATCCTCTTGGACTCGCCTGTTGTTCCTGCAAGTGCTCCGTCCTTTACCCAGCCCTGCATATCGCCATAGTCTTGGATATGTACGCAGTATTCTACTGAGTAATAGTCTGCGAGCTCACCTGTAAATCTGATCTCGATAGCCTCGATACGTAAGGACTGACCTTCTGTACCACACTTCTGGCCTGCATCTGTCCAATCCATCCAGCCGATGTTCTGGACATGTACTCTGTACTGCAGTGTTCCTGAGTAAGGTGTATTGTTCTCG
>JAEEGH010008920.1_pt1 | contig 23562 bp, 22 predicted proteins | sample 9134181 | NCBI WGS metagenome assembly JAEEGH01 (sample SAMN16246544, study PRJNA631951) | gut metagenome | biome: gut microbiome; feature: rumen; material: DP-attached | host: Bos | place: Iran: Karaj | collected 2018-10
TGGATGAAAAAGTCGCAATGGCTGTTGCACAAGTAAAATCATTCATGCAAAACAAAGAGATAATTTTCATCGAAGACAATGGAGGCATCATTTTGCCAAATAAGGAAATGGCACCTTGGTTCAAGCAGGTGGCGCACAATAAAGCATTTGAGAATAATCTTGTGTTTTGTATTATATCTAAATTCCGTCCTGATGAGCGGAAGTTAGAACGCGAGAAACGGTCGTTAGTTTACATGATTCCGGAATTGAAGAAGGAAGAGTACAAAAGCCTCTTTATAAAACTGCTGAAAATTTATGGACACGACGATATCTCAACGGATGACAAAAAGTTTTTTCTGGAACACCTCAAAGGCATTCCTGCCCAAATCATTTATGCCGTCAAAATGATAGACATAAACCTATTTGAAGCAAAAAAAGGCATCAAGGAAATTGACGAATTTGCGGACAAATACAGTAAGATCCTTTTAGAGAAGTTGCGCGAGATGTCAAAGGCGTATCAGATAGCCTTGATGTTGTCCCAAAACGAGGTGTTCAGTATGAGTTTGATAAAAAAGGTCTTTGGCGAGAATGATGATACCATGAATGCCATGCAGATCCTTATTGACCTGTCTGTGGTGAGCTTCCTTTTTGGAGGCTATGAATATCTTAGCCTTAACTCTGCCTTGGCAGACTATATTCGACGTTCGCGTATCCAAATAGATAGTAGTTACAACAGGAAGCTAAATGAAGAGATAAAAAGACTATTAAAAAAGGACTTAGGAAAGGTTCTTATAAATGACTATTCTGCATTTATGCTTACACTTCAAAACATGCTGAAAGAAGGGAAAAACATACCATCTAAGTATTTCATGCCCTCATTACTGCTTAAGAATGTTATTGTCTTATACGATCAAGGGAAATGTCAACAGGTCATTGATATCTGCGAGAGGCTTCTGAATGAGACAAACTATGACGAACAGATTATGTGGGAGACGAGATATTGGCAAACGGCAGCAATGGCAAAATGCAAAGACAGGAGGGTATTGGACAATCTGAAATTCTTCAAGTATGACAGTGTTGCGCAAAATTTCCTGAAAGGATTCTACTATCGACATGTGGGTGAGAAAGTAAAGGCTCTTGATTGTTTTTATAAGGTATTGGAAAAGGACAAGACTAACGCAAAATCCAAGCGTGAGATAGTGAATATCCTGCTTTCTCAGGGGAAGTATTCTGAGGCACTTGACATGGCCAAGGATAACTATAGTATGAACAAGACAAATATATATCACATACATTCTTATTTCATTTGCCTCATACGCAGAAAGGAATACCTAATCCCCCAAGACATTAAAGTTCTTGACAGTTTGCTGGAAAGTATGAAAGACAATGTTGCAACAAAAGCCGAGGACATGGCCCGATGTATGGAAGGCGAATATGCGTATTATGTAAAGAATGATATCAACCGGGCCAGGGATATCTTGAAAAAAGCCATCGAGATGAATGAGGACAAATCGTATCCGAAAAAATCTCTATTTGAGATTTATCGTACAGAAAAACGTTTGCCAGATTTCTATAAATTAGGTATTGACTTGAATAGCCCTAATTATGAAGTTGAGGACTTTGAGTAGCGGAAATAGGATCTGGACATCTCCACTTACTAAAAAAATCATCAAAACTGTGGCGGAAATGAAATAATATTTGTATATTTGCACCTAGATTATTAATTTCTAAATAAATTTTGCTCAGTATGGTTGCAATTCTTATCGCGGGATCACTTATTGTATCTATTTTAGCATCTCTTTTATTCTGGCTATATCTACTACTGTACAAAAAAAGGTATACAAGAGAAAGGTTTGCCTTTTCACTCTTGTTACACCATTCGAGTATCGTCGCAATATTCCTTCAATATATATTGGCTCCCAACTACCTTGAGGCTGTGACAAACTACGTTCTTAGTGAAATCTTTCATTTGCAAAAAATACAGTTTGAGCAACCTGGCTTTTTAGTAATTGCGGCAGGAATTATACTCATTATAGCATATTACAATTTCACTATCAAAATTTATAAAAATTGGAATGGAGGAAAATCTGTTGAAGAGATAGAAAATCGTTTCGGGGATCGGGAGATATATCTCATACCGGAATCGCTGAAGTTCATTACTAATTCCAATTCAAGAATCCTTGGTCATGAAGAAGGGCATGAGCCTGAGACTACCATTTCATACGAGCAGATGGAAGTCGAGAATCTTGTCTGGCACATACAGGCTGCAGAATTGCTTAAATTGAAAGACGCTCAATACAAAATAGACACCACCAAACACTGGTATAGCCAGGAAAATTGTTATATTACTAAGTACGGCAACAATGAGCAGATCGTAGCCATCCTTTGTAGTAGTCAAATAATCGCAGATGCTAAAATCTCTGCTTTTCTGAGATTTGTTAAGGATCAGACGAAAGAAACGGACGACATACGATATATCTGGGCCATTCAAGACAATGTAGATTTTGAGACTAAACTGTTTGAAGGACATATAATTGAAATTGTGACAGAGAACAAACTACTTGCGACTCTTGTTGACTTTGAGGATTACAAGCGCGACATCGTGCGTAGGTTTGCTGAAAACGAAATCTACGAAGGGTATGGCATGACATTAAGTAACATTTATGTGGAGCCCAAATGTTCCGTCTTTGATATTGAAAAGAAAAAAAGTGAAGAAATTGAATCCATAGAACACTATGTTGCAGAATGGTTGAACGACAACTCACAGCATAAGCAACTAGCTTTGCTGGGCGATTACGGCCAAGGCAAAAGTGTCTTGGCATTAAGACTAGCCTACCAAATACTAACTGGCAAAATCGAGTCTGAACGCATACCCATCATCATAGAACTCCGAGGTAGATACATTAAGCAATATAGTGATACTAGGGAAATACTCTATTCTTGGGCGAATAGATTCAACATACCACCCAAAGCTCTATTGAAATTACATTATGCAGGGAGACTTCTTCTGATATTCGAGGGCTTCGATGAGCTTGATCTGATAGGCGGCGAAGAAATACGTAAAGAACACTTCCGTAAGCTGTGGGAATATAGCATCCCCAAATCGAAAATCATCATTACTGGGCGTCCTAACTATTTTATGGACGATAAAGAAATGACCACTCTATTGCGACTAAGTCAGCAACGTGCTGATAGCTCGAAATACTGCGAGACCATTCGATTAGAGCTTTTTCAGCGTGAACAGATACTTGCTGCTATGCGTTCTCTGAAACAGAGTGTGCAAAATGAGATCATTAGCGTTTACGACAAAGAAGCGAAAGATAGTAGTTTCAGAGACTTAGTATCGAGACCTTCGTTACTCTTCCTTACCGGCCTGATATGGGAAAAGGAGCAACTGGCCTCAAAACTTTCGAATATCAATTCAGCCGAGGTCATCAGAGTTTTCCTCACCTATAGTTATAAGCGCCAAGATGAAAAAGATAATAACGCAATTATGAACTCTGATGAGCGCGCCTACTTTATGCAGGGCATCGCCGTAGCAGTCGTAAGCCGCCATGGATATACTAATCAGATTGGGAAAAAAGAGCTAGAGTCTATTGTTGGAAGACTGTTTAATACATTCCCTAACGACATTACATCACAGAGCGGAAATGCCAATAAGAAACTGCTCAAAAACAGATTAGACGAGAACCATATTCTTCAAGCTATCAATACCGACATAAGGTCATGTGGCATCTTAGTAAGGGATTTCTCTACTGAAGATACATTCTGCTTTGCTCATAAGTCGTTCCTAGAAGTCTTGATTGCAGAATTCACGGCAGATAGCTATATTGTAAAGAAAGGGGCCTCAGATAAAGGTCTTCTCTACAAAAAGTTAATGACAATTGCCAACACACTAAATGTTAATCTTAATAACGATATATATCTATGTGATGAAAACATTTTCAAATTTGTCGTTGATCTATTAACAGCAAAAGTTTCTGTAAAAGGAGAGGAGAACTCAAAGGAAAGGGTTCATAGTATATATAAACAATTACATCTGTATCCTTTCCCTCTCAGGATGTTAGGATGGGGCATTGCAATACTTGGATCCACTTTTACTTTTAAAGTCTTAAGGATCTACTTTATAGCGTACTTTTCTCTATTTATCTTTACCATTTTCCTTATAGCAGGAATCTGCCTCAAGGCATTATTGGTGGCTTTGGTTGTAGCCCTTATTACGATTACTTATCTAATTGTAGGGAATTGGTATTTCTATAATAAAATAGAAAAAAAACAACAATTTCAAACAAAAAGAAACAATAAGGAAGTTTCATATAGTCGATTAATGATGGTCATTTTCCACTTTGTAGACCTACTTGTGTCTAACACAAACACATTAACCAAAATAAGAGACCTTAGAGTCATCGCATTTTACGAAGTTTGTAGAAATTTAAAGGCTGAACAGGCTTTAAAGAACATCTGGCCATCATACGTGGTTACAATTGTCGAGCGACTTGCATATCGTATAAATGAAATACTTGAGCATAAGGATAAGGAACCTTAATCCGCTCGGGAAATAATATTCCAATCATCCAATATAGAGTCTGTGCCTGCACAGACTCTATGTTTATTTCAAATGCACGTATCGTCATGTCAAAAAGTGTCAAAAAGATAGTCTTTAGTTCCCAATATTTCATTTTTGATTATCCTAATTGCAAAAAAATCAAAGAAAATTCTTATTTTTCATTTCTAATTTGTATCTTTGCAGCAGAAAAATCAACCGATTATGACGAACAATCAACAGGGAGAAAGCTATAACCGCATAAAGGTTGTACTCGTTGAGCAAGGGAAAACAAGTCGATGGCTTGCAGAGCAGATAGACAAGTGCGAAAACACCGTTTCACGTTGGTGCTTGAATAAAGTACAACCGTCTCTTCCGCAATTAGCAGAAATAGCTAAGGTACTGGATGTGGATGTAAGATCTTTAATTACACCAACAAAATAATAAGGTCATGGATATAAAAATAAAAAACAACAAAATATGGGCACCATTGAAGAATAAATGGTTGGTACTAACCCCAGAAGAGAGAATCCGACAAGCATATATATACCGCCTAATAAATAATTATGGCTATAAAGAAGAACAGATGCAGCAAGAGGTGCCTGTAGCAGATGAGGATGTACATGGAAAAAGAATAGTTTGTGCGGATATTGTTATTTGGGCCTCACCTAAGGATGTTAACAAGACGCCACCAGTGATAGTTGTAGAGTGTAAAGCTGAGAATATTAATATTTCGGAAGAAGATTATTGGCAAGGGGCTTATTATGCTCATCATGTAAATGCTCAACTTTTTGTGACAACGAATCTTAAACAAACAAAAGTGTTTAGGGTAAATAGCATTGGATCTCCTAAATCTTTAGGAGATGAGATTTTAGATATACCATCCTTTGAAGAGCTAAATGATAAAAAGAAATTTCAAGAGATTTTGAATAGAACCAAAAGTTTTACTCGTGAAGAATTCAGCCGGATTCTGTTCCGGTGTCATAACATTATTCGTAATAATGACAAACTTTCTCCAGAGGCTGCTTTTGACGAAATCAGCAAAATCTTATTTATGAAAATGCGCTATGAGCGAAATCCAAATGAAGACAACGTGTATTCATTAAAGCAATTTAAAAAGGAAGAAGCACATTATGAGAAGAGCACCCGTCCAAAGATTGTCAAGCGTCTTGGCGAAAAAGGTAATATCCCTTATATGAATTATGGGTTTGGGTTAACAAAGGATGAATTTGAAAAGGATGAATTGTTTGATCCAAATGATACTATCAAAATAAAACAAACAAGTTTTGAGGCGATTTTAGAGGAATTAGAAAAATACAATTTGTCTACTACCTCTGATGATGTAAAAGGCATCGCTTTTGAGAAATTCTTAGGGAAGACTTTCCGTGGAGAGTTAGGACAGTTCTTTACCCCTCGTACGATTGTTCGTTTTATGGTTGAATTGCTTGACCCACAGGAAGGAGAAACAATATGTGATCCTTGTTGCGGAAGCGGTGGTTTTTTGATAGAAGCATTTGAATATATTCGGGATAAAATCGAAAGAGATATTGTATTACAAAAGAAAAAGATAATCCAAACTGTACTTGGAGAGAATTTGTCGTCAGATTCAGAAACACGAGACGTTGAGCGTGCAAAGATTAATCCATATATTGAAATCATCGAGCGCGAATTAGACACTTCCTATGAAAGTGGCAGATTACATCATCTTGCAAATAATTGTATTTTTGGTACAGATGCAAATCCACGTATGGCTCACACTTCTAAAATGAACATGATAATGCATGGGGATGGACATTGTGGAGTTCATCATAGAGACGGATTACTAAACATTAATGGAATATTTGAAAATCGATTTGATGTAATTTTTACAAATCCACCTTTTGGAGCACGTGTAGAAAAATCATTAAAAGTGACAGAAGCAGATTGCATAACAGATCCAAAGAAAATAGAAGAGTGTGAGAAAAAATACGGTAAAGAGGTATATCAGCATGCAATGTCACAAGTTAACGATAATGTAGGAAAGTCTCTATTAAGTCTTTATGATGTCGGCAAGTTTTGTGGCCTAACGGAAGTTCTTTTTGTTGAGCGTTGCTTACGACTTTTGAAACCTGGAGGACGTCTTGGGATTGTTTTGCCAGAGGGTGTTTTAAATACAACAAATCTCCAATCAGTTCGTGAAGTATTTGAAAGTATGGCAAAGATCATACTGATTACTTCCATTCCTCAAGATGTTTTTGTTGCATCAGGTGCTACAGTAAAGCCAAGTATTCTCTTCTTTAAAAAATTTACTAAAGAGGAAAAAGAAAAATATGAAGAGGCTAAAAGAAAGGCACGCACTCAGGTTGAAGCCAAATACACAAAAGAGGTTACCGAACTTCAAGAATTCATTGATAACAAAGAAAACTCACGAGCAGACATAAAAGAAAAGAAGGTAGAACTAAAGGCTTTGAAGGCACTTATAGAAGAAGAAATTAAGCCAGTTGCAAAGCAATTTTTTGATTATCAAATTCCCATTGCTCAAATAGAGAAGGCCGGAATTACAACTACAGGAGCAGAGTGCGAAAATGAATTGGACGGCCTTCTAGAAGAATACACTCCGTACCGTATAGAAAACGAATTGTGGAAATCGGAGATGCTACATTATACTTATAAAGTAGAAAATGGCACAATGTATAAACAAGTAAATGGAGGAACATGGGAAAAGGTAAGTTAAGTCAACACACACGCTTTAGCATTGTTCCTTTTCACGAACTATTCAATTGGAGTGTGCAGTATCTAACCAATACAAAAATTGGTTTTACGACTGCATATCCAATGGTTCGTATTGGTGATTTCTTAAAGCGAAACAGAACCTCTATTGTAATTAAGGATAAGGAAGAATATGTTCGTGTTAAAATTAAGACGCATAATGGTGGAGTAGAACGGAGAGAGAAGAAAAACGTATTAGGAAAAGATATTGGAACTAAAAAGCAATATGTAATTTATGAAGGACAATTCATTATATCAAAAATAGATGCCCGTAATGGAGCTATGGGAATTGTTCCAAAAGAATTAGAAGGTGCTATTGTAACACAAGATTTTCTTCCTTATGATATTGATAGAGACAAAATAATGCCCCAATACCTTGTTCTTGTAAGCACAACAAAACCTTTTTTGGATTTTTGCCAGAGTTGCAGTAGTGGTACTACTAATCGCCAAAGAATTGATGAAGAAGAATTACTAGATATAAAAATACCTGTTCCGACATTAAAAGAACAAGAGAATATTGTTTCTATATATTATAAACTGATTGAAGAAGCAAAAAAGTCAGAAAAAAAAGCCGAAGAAGTTGATTCCGAGATTAAAGAGTGGTTTACCGCTAATTTGGGGATATCAGAAAATAAGACAAAAAGAGACAACTCAATTCTTCAATTCATAAAATATAGAAATCTTATAAAGTGGTCAATTGAAGAACTCCAGAGATATGACAAATTTTCTTTTGACCAAGCAAAGTATGAAGTAAAAAGAATAGGCGATGTAATATTGTCATTCGAGGGAGGAAAGACTCCTAGTACAGAACGTAAAGACTACTGGGGAGAAGATGTGTATTGGGTGTCTGCAAAAGACATGAAAGAATTGTATCTTTTAAATATCCAAGACAAACTAACTCAAAAAGGCGTTAATGAATCAAAGTTGAGGATTTATCCTAAATGGACGATATTGGGTGTGTTTAGAAGTGGTATTTTAAGACATTCATTCCCTATTTGCGTAACTGCATATCCTGTAACAATCAACCAAGATTTAAAAGCATTTAGTTTAGATGGAAAGAAAACAAAAAAGTTATATTTCATGTTCTATCTGAATCTTTTACAAGACATTGTATTAAACGTAGCAATGAAAAAGGGAGTAACTGTTGAAAGCATAAATACAGATGCCTTTATGAACATTCCTTTTGTATGTCCTCCCATGATAAAACAAAGCGAAATCGTCCGATATATATATAAAAAGAAAAAACTTATATATCAAAAGCGTGAAGAGGCAAAGCGGTTACGTATACAAGCAATAAATGATTTTGAAACTAAAATTTTTATGTAATATGGCAGAAATAACATTAGAATCACTTATTAAGGATTTCCGAGAAAGGCTTCCTAAACTTCAATATGTTGATGATATGATTCCATATTATACCTACAATGATATGGAGAATTATGAAAAGTGGCTTGCTGCTACAAAACGTTTTTTAAGTATTCATTTCCCCAATGACAAATATGTTGTTGAGTTTGAGGAAATAAGCAAGAAGGATATGTGGGAAGATCAGCAACAACAACTGTTAGCAATACTTGAAGCTATTGCAGATTTACCAACGATAGTTCCTCAGAGCTACAAGAAACAGACAGACAAAGGAGTGAACATCACTACGAATATTAACAACACAAATAGTCAATCACAGAGTCAAGAGCAGTCTGTTGCTATTAATATGTTTCTTGAAGCAATAAAGGATGATTTAACTGGGAGGCAATTAAAAGAGCTGAAAGAAGTAATCAAAGAATCTGGTGATAATAAAGAAAAAGCAAGAAATGGCATCATTGACAAATTGAAGTCTTTTGGATTAGATGTTGCTTCAAATATCGTTGCAAATATCATTACAAATCCAATGATATGGGCAAGTCTATAATTTGAAAGGGAATTTTGGTATGAGAATTAAAAGTTTGAAAGTTAAGGATTTCTATATATTGAAAGATTTTGAGATCAATTTCAATAATAATCTTTCAGTATTAATTGGTGAAAATGGAAGTGGAAAATCAACAATTTTGGAGTTGATTGCAGATATCTTTGGTCATCTTCACAAATTCTTCGTATTGAATGATAAAATAGCAGCTTTTGTCGAAAACTATGAAATCGTATATGATTATACAAAAGACAATGAACAATATACAATTGAAATACATAGTAAACAGTATGTTGATAACCTTACATGTACATTTGTTCCTCAGATATGGATAAATGAAGAGGAACTTTCAATTGCTCAAATAGAGAGAAGATACGGAGGAATGGATTCGTTCTTACCGTCAAAGACTGTGCTGGGATATGCAGGTATATCTGACCATCTTAAGATCCTTAGTGAACATTTTGAAGAGAAATATAAGAAAGAAATTATAAAGGCTAATAATCAATATTCTTTATCGCCATTAAATTTGCCAAGAGAGCGACCATTTATTTACATAAAGCCAGAGCATCTCGCAATACTCGTATTATCGTTATTCTTTTCTGAGAATAAACGAGATAGTATTTTCTTATCTGATTATTTAGATATAGACAAAGAAAAATGCAAAATCTCCTTTATATTCAAGAAACCATATTGGGCCAAAGATCGTGAAGGGAAATGGTGGGGTATATCTGGAAACGTTGCATTACAATTCTTCCAAGCAATGGAACTTTTTGCGGACAAAGAAGAAAAACTGGAGAAAGAAGATAAGCTCGTCTACCATTTTGACGGAACAATTAATTTAGAAGTTGCATTTGCAGACTTAAATGCTTATGATAAATCTATTTCATTTACCATTTTGGACACTTTGTTATATGATGATTTGTTGTCTGATATCCAAATTACATGGGAATTAGATAATGATGACGAAATGGATTTGAGTAGATTAAGTGAAGGACAGAAACAGATAATAATGACATTAGGAGCAAACTATGTATTTGGTGAGAATGAGAATCTTTTGTATTTATACGACGAACCTGACGTATTCCTTCATCCCCAATGGCAACAGGAATATGTATCGAAGTTCGGAGATTATAACGATTTGTCACATGTAATCATAACAACTCATAATCCAATATTAATAGGAAATCTTCAAAAAGAACAAATTCACGAAATCAATAATGGTAAAACAGTTGATTCAAACAACTTCTCCTATGGGCGCGACGTGAATTCGATACTTGAAGATTATTTCAAGGTTGGTGAACGTAGTAAACAAGGTCATGATCTTATTAAAGCATTCTATAGCGCAATGGACGAAAAAGATTACGATAAGGCAGAAGATCTTTTGAATGATCTGAAAGCAAATTTTGGCCCTGAAGATGTATCAACGGTTAGGGCAGAATCATTATTTGACGATTTAGCAGAATGAGATATATAAATAATAGAAATAAAGAACCCAAGGAGTTATCTGATTACCGGAGTACTCCTAATGCGTCGTATGATGGCTTTGTGGATAAAAGAATTGTAAGGCAAAGTTTGGTCGATGAACAGGGGTATATCTGCGCGTATTGTATGAGAAGAATTGACGTTGACACAAGTACAATTGAACATTACATTTCTCAAAGCCGCCATCATGACTCTCCTTATACAGAAGAAGAACATAAACGTCAATCGCTTTTATATTCAAATATGAGCGGAGTATGTATAAACGATTCTGAGCATTGTGATAAACTTCGCGGCAATATTCCCTTGAAAATCTTGGATCCTCATAATCCATTATGTGAAGAACTTATCACTTATAGTTTTAGTGGAAAAATCTTGCCTACAGGCCGCGAAGAAGATAAGGTAAAAGAGGATATACAGGCCTTAGGTTTAGATTGTGACAAATTAGTAAAATTGAGAAAAACTGTTTGGGATGAAATTTGGGAAAGATTCATTAAAAATCATGAGAAAAAGAAATGGTCAAAGGAACTATTTTTGGAATATGCCTCAAATTATCGCACAAAACAATGTAAAAGACATGGTATAATGAAATTCCATGCATATTGCAATTTTATAGCCTGGGGATTTGAACAATATGCAAATAAATATTGAAGTATTAAAATATGGGGGTTCTACAGGATTTAGTGTGAGTTAACAATTCTATTCGTTAAGAGTATTAACATATGAATATGCTTGCAATTGAGAGAATCTTCGTACCTTTGCAGCATGGCAGCAAAGATAGAAGAGATATTGGCCTCCCTGCTGTTGCCGGCAGACAGCGACTGGCAGGTAGAGTCTTTCGAGAAGAACGAGGCCAACGAGAGCATATACGTCAAAGTCCGCTTTTCGAAGCCGGAGGTGACAGTAGCAGGGAAGAAGTTCCCGATATACGATTTCCGTCCGGAGCGCACATGGCGGCATCTGGACTTGTGGCAGTGCCAGACATACATCACGGCTCGCATCCCGAGGTATCGCGTGGATGGGAAGATCCTGAGTCTGGATGTTCCCTGGGCGGATGCAGGGGAGCGCTTGACATCCATGCTCGAAAAAAAACGATAGACACGCTTCTGGAGACGAAGAGCCAGAGGGCAACTTCGAGGCTTCTCCTGCTGACGTTCGACCAGGTCCACCACGTCATGGAACGCGCCGTGGAGTTTGGCCTTTTGCATCGCAGCAAGATAAAGTCGCATAACCATATACATATAGATGAGAAGTCCGTGCACGGACGTGACTTCGCCAGTATCCTCTATGATGACGACGGAACGGTGCTTGAAGTAGTCGGAGGCAGGAAGAAGGAGGATGCGAAGGCACTGATTTGCAAGGCTTTGAATCCTATCCAACGAGCAAACGTGCTTACCGCAAGTATCGACATGTGGGATCCTTTCAGGGATGCAGTCAAGGAGTTGATGCCGTTGGCAGCCATCTGCCACGACAAGTTTCATCTGGTCAAGCACCTCAATGCTGCCGTTGATGCTGTACGCAGACGTGAAGTGAAGTCCAACGAATACCTCAAGCGGACGAGATACCTCTTTCTGAAGGATACCGCCAGACTCACAGACAAGCAGCAGATAAAGTTTGACGCTATTGTCAATGCAAACTACGAGGTGTCCCGTGCATGGCGCATCAAGGAGGACTTCCGTGATATCATCAAAGGCAAGTTGGACAGGGCCGAGGCGTTTACGCTTTACATGATGTGGCGTCAGCGTGCGTTGGCTGCCAATATCCCAGAGATAACCAAGGTCATCGAAATGTTCGACCGTCATCAGAAGGGCATTATCAATGCTCTCTGCATGGGGCGCAACAACGGCAAGGCCGAACGAATGAACGGTTCCATTCAGGAACTGCAGACCGTTGGCAGAGGCTATCGCGATGTGGAGAGATTCCGCATTGCTGTACTCTTCTTCTATGGAGGCTTGACGTTGCATAAAGACTTCCTTGTGTTAAATTCGTTAAGTTAACTCACACTAAATCCTGTAGAACCGTTAAATTATGCAACTTTATTAGCAAATTTCTTTCTAATAGTACTCACATTTCAAAATTTTCACTATCTTTGCAGGGGTTTGGTTGGAAATCTCGAGTTGTATATACAGCTCGGATTAAGAAGTTGAGAGAATGGCTAGGAATCCATATTTCCGACGTCTGCCCTGATTCTACATTTGTAACTGACAAACAATATGAGTAGGACAAACTATATTTGGAGGTATTTGTATATTGCCGCATTGGCAATATTGAGTGTGTGGGGACTATCTTGTGGTGATGATGACCCCAAAGAAGCGCCAAGGCTGGAAGTGTCGCCAGAGGAAATTGTGTTAGACAGTAATGGTGAGGGAATGCTGACCATTACATCTAACACCTTGTGGAGTATCAGCACGTCTTCCAAGTGGCTGGCGCTTTCAACATTGAGTGGCGTGGGCAATGGTCAGGTGGTAGTAATGGCCAATGATAGAAGCACGTCCGAACGTTCGGCAATAGTAACCGTTAAGGGAGAGAATAATAGCCGACAGGTTGTGGTGACGCAGTTAGCTGCGGAAAAGAAAAAGTACTATATTTATGGTGATATCGCGAATTATCCTGATCAGGTACCATTCCAGCCCGGTGCATGGGATGCAGCAGCCATGCGTTTCAGCGATACTGAAGGTACGCATCTGCCCACAATTCCCGATGATGTTTACTTTGGCCTAAAGACTCTGATCTTTGATGTATCAAATGTTAGTGGAGATTTTGATTTGAAGGTCATGAATGGTTGGTGGAGTAACACTTATTACGATCACGTTAAGTGGGTGTCAGGTTTAAACGAGCTTCAGATTACTGAGACGATGGCTAACGAGTGCGCTAAAGGTGGCGAAGGTCATGATCTCGACCTTATGCTGTATAGTGGTACCTGTACCATCAAGGCTGTTTATTATGAGGAATAACAGTTGGTCGTCTGATTCACAGCGCCCCCTTCTCTTGAACTGTTTCCCTGTTACGCGAATTCCAAAAGAGTGGCCTTCGGTTTGGTGTAGATAGAGAGTGGTTGATACGTGTCTTATTTATATAATGAGTTTTAATTAAGGAGTTTATGAACAATGACGAATTGATAAGCCGCAGACGGTTTTTTAAAAAAGCAGCAAAAGGGTTATTGCCGATGCTGGGTGCTTTTGTTGCTGCACCAACAATACTCACAACGTTTACATCTTGTGGTGATAAGTGTGATGGGTGTGAAGCTTCTTGTATGGATAATTGCGAAACAACATGCACAGGCTCTTGTGTTGCTGGATGCTCTGGTGGATGCACTTCGGGTTGTAGTAACACTTGCATGGGGACTTGTGAGGGAGAATGCTCTACAACCTGTACTGGTGGTTGTAAGAGCGGATGTAGCAATACCTGCTCTACTACTTGTACCGGAACCTGTTCTACAGGTTGTAGCACAAAGTGTACAGCATCATGTGAGGATGATTGCTCCGCGACTTGTACAGGACTATGTAAAGGTGGATGCACCTCAAGTTGTGGGGCTAACTGTACCGGAGGATGCATGAATGGGTGTAGTAGAACTTGCACAGGAACATGTGAGGGTGAGTGTTCAACAACCTGTTCTGGTGGCTGTAAGAGTGGATGTAGCTCAACCTGTTCTGGTGAGTGCAAGGGAGCCTGTACAGGTGGCTGTAGTTCTTCTTGCACAGCATCCTGTATGGATGATTGCTCTTCCTCTTGTTCTGGTGGTTGTAAGGGAGGTTGTAGTTCATCATGTTCAGGAGGTTGTTCTGGAGAATGTAGTACAAGTTGTGCTAGGGCGTGTTCTTATGACTGTACTGGTAGTTGCACAACAGGCTGCTATTATGAGTGCACGGCAAATTGTCGCGATGACTGTACCACAACTTGTAAAGGCTGGTGTGATAGAACATGTACTGGTGGCTGCGATACAACTTGTACAGCCTATTGTGGTTGGTCGGCTTGTATGGGTACATGTGTAGGCACATGTCGCGGATGGATGAAATAATAACGAAAGTCTCTTGTCTTAAAAAATGACTTCTGAAGTTATAAAAGAGCATCGCAACGGTTGGCAATCGGGAATGGCGAAAACCATAACATTTATCGTCACAAAGGATTGTCAACTTGCTTGTAAATATTGTTATCTCGTCGGCAAGAATGCCAAGGAGAGAATGCCTTGGGAAATTGCCAAAGCTGCTATTGATTACATTTTAGATCGTGAACAAGAGTTTCGGCAAGGCTCTGTTATCTGGGATTTCATTGGCGGTGAGCCTTTCTTGGAAATAGATCTTATTGATAAAATCTGCGATTATCTAAAAGTTGAGATGTTTAGAAGGAACCATCATTGGTTTGATTCTTATCGCTTTTCTTTCTCGACGAATGGTATTAATTATCATGAAAGGAAAGTTCAACGATTTATAGAGAAGAACCATAATCATCTAAGCATTGGACTGACTATCGATGGAACAGAAATCAAACATGATTTGAATCGTGTTTATAAAGTTTCAGGCAAAGGCTCATATAAAGATGTAGTGAAGAATATTCCGCTTTGGCTTCAACAATTCCCAGAGGCATCTACAAAGGTTACAATCAGTTCGCCTGACATACCATACATCACGGAAAGTGTGTTGCACCTATATAAGTTAGGAATCAAAGAGGTGAATATAAACTGTGTATTTGAAGATGTTTGGAAAGAGGGTGACGATGCCCTATTTGAAGATCAATTAGTTAAATTGGCCGATGCCATAATTGACCAAAGGTTATTTGAAGAGCATTCATGTTCATTCTTTATGGAACACCTTGGAAAACCGTTAGACCGGGAACTTGAAAATCAAAACTGGTGCGGTGCTGGTCTTATGCTGGCAGTAGATGCCGCAGGCAATTTTTACCCATGTACTCGATTTGCCGCCTATTCGTTAAGAAGTAAGCCTGCTTGGATTATTGGTAACATTCATGATGGCATCGATCAGAATAAATTGCGTCCTTTCCTCATGCTTGATAGAATAACCCAGAGCAAAGCAGAGTGTATTGACTGTGAAGTGGCTGGAGGATGTGCATGGTGTCAAGGTGAGAATTATGATGCTGCTGAAACACATACGATCTATCAACGTGCCACAGCTTATTGCAAAATGCATAAAGCGCGTGTTCGAGGAAATAACTACTATTGGAATAAGCTTTTTAGAAAGTTGGAGCTGGAAGGCCGAGAGGATGAATTCGAGAGACAGAAATCTAAAGTGAAAGAACTAAAATGCTGACTCAATGTTGACATATCTGATCATATTATTAGATGACACGAGTGTATCATACTGTCATTACAATAATGTTAAGACAAAAAGGAAACTTATTAGTCTTGACGATTTGAGAGAAGGTATTGTTTTTGCGATGAAAGAAAATCTGAATATTCAATTTGTTTATCCAAACTATGAACTTCCTAAAGAGTATAAAGATACAATTGAATCAATAGATCATACAAAGATTGGACCAGAATCATGTGGAGAGGAGCTGGATATGATTTTGGTTCCAACGCTTGATTTCAATCCTGATCCATCAAAAATTTACTTGTGGCGTTGTACACTTAACGAACTAATATCGGAGCAAGAAAAGACCGTCAATTTGTTGTCCAAAGTCTTACGATTAAATATAGTTCTAACCGATATCCCCACATGGACAGATGAGGATTTTAATCGGTATGAGCAGCTGTTAGATTATATGACAGAATGCATTGCAGCCTATTATCAGAATGAAATATCAGTTCAATTGAACTTATTGACAGACCGATTTATGCTTGAGAATATGAATAATTGCAATGCTGGTGATACTAACGTTACACTCGCGCCAGATGGCCAATTCTATATTTGTCCAGCATATTATCCGAACAATAATGTGGGTACACTCAAGAAAGGTTTAAGAATACTCAACAAGCAACTGTTTCGTCTTGACCATGCACCTATTTGTCGAAAATGCGACGCGTTTCAGTGTAAAAGATGTATATGGATGAATGAGCTTCTGACATTAGACTGTAATACTCCATCTCATGAGCAATGTGTGGCAGCTCATATAGAGCGCAATGCTTCACGTAAACTACTACAGATCCTTGAAGCCAAAGGCGTGAAGTTAGAAAATTGTTATGGAATAGAAGAAATAGATTATTTAGATCCTTATAATATTTTAAACAAATGGAATTAAGAAAAGTTGTGGGGCAAGTGACCCCTGAAGAAACAAAAGAAATTCAAGTGCTCTTTGAGCGAAAAAATGGTTTGGCAGAGTTAGCAAAAATAGTAACTGCTGACAATGCCGAACTCTACGAAAAATTAGTTAAAGACATGGGTGAAACTGCTACAAAGTTTCAGAAATGGTGGGATGATAAAGCCAAACAATATGGTTGGGAAAGTCACCCCAAAGGGAATTGGGAAATTAATTTCAAGACCGGTGATATAACCCTTATAGTAAACGAATAGGAAAATGGTCTCCCACTTACTTTTTATTGGCACTACTGAGTTGATGCTCATAGCTGGCATTGCTCTTTTGCTCTTTGGTGGAAAAAAACTCCCAGAATTGATGCGAGGTATGGGTCGTGGCATAAGCGAGTTCAAGAAAGGAGCAAAGGAGGTCACTGACCCAATCAATGAGGTTAAGGAAGAAATTCTTTCCAATGTAGACGAACAAGGCCAGACGGATGAAACCGTCAAGTAATGACGAGAAACTAACATTTGGAGGACACTTGGAGGTGTTTCGCCGAATGTTAATGCGTATCATTGCGGTAGCAAGTGCTATCGCAATGGTTGTATTCTGTTTCAAGGAAACTACATGGGAAGTGTTACTTGCTCCTAGCGAGTGGAACTTCTGTACATATCGTTGGATTGAATCGGTTTTTCAGCTCTTGGGCGTGAACTTTCGTTTTGATGAGTTTCATGTTAATCTGATTGCCACTGACTTATCGAGCCAGTTTATGACACATATCACTACGGCAGTTTATCTTGGAGTGCTTGGGGCTTCACCTTATATCTTATATGAGTTGTTCCGTTTTATTTCACCAGCCCTCTATGAGAACGAGCGTAGATATAGTGTACAAGTGGCAGGCATCATCTATATGCTGTTCATCCTCGGAGTGTTGATGAGTTATTTCGTACTGTTCCCGATCTCCTTCCGTTTTCTTGGTACCTATAGTGTCTCTGCAAAGGTTATTAGCAACATTACACTCGATTCTTATATCAGTACATTTGTTTCTCTCACATTAGTTATGGGGTTGGTATTCCAATTGCCAGTCATAGCATTCTTTTTTGGAAAATTGGGCTTTATTTCGTCTGAACTGCTATCAAACTACCGAAAACATTCCTTTATCATCATAATGCTTGTGGCAGCAATAATCACGCCACCAGATCTTATGACGTTAATGCTCGTCACTATTCCGCTCTATCTACTTTACGAGGTAAGCATAAGATTAGTAGAATGGGTGGAGTAGAATAGTATCATCTTGAAAATTCCGCATGTTGATGCCGTAGAAGGATGTAGCTTCGTGCTCCGAATAACAAGCGTGGTTTTGCCAAACAGGTTACGGTTACATGAGAAAGCATGTGACCATTTCCTTTGAAAGCATTGAAATTATTTTGTAAGTAGAAGACGTGAGGGCAAGCGGTACGCCAAGCAACTGCAACAGAAGTTCTTCGAGGGCATGCAACAGCAAACAGGGAAATGAAACCCGTACTGAGGTAATCTTCTGGTATAATCCCCGCCATATGTGTCACACGGCGGGGATAATCTATCTTTTCACATTCGCAATAAAAGCGTAATAATTGCTTGCTTTTGGGCTGAGATTAAGAAAAACACACGGCTTTTGCAAAAAAGTCTGCTTATAAAGATACAACTTTCAAAATTATTTCATATCTTTGCCACACAATAATAAAGTCATGGAAGAAAAGAGATATCCTACAGTTGAAGAAGAAGGTCGCGGAGGTATTGTCAGCGAGCCTATTATTGCTCCTGTTCCTGATACAATGTCTGTCGACGGCATGACAGAAGTTCACGATTGGATAGATGACCTTGACTGGGACAAATTTCCTGGTTTTGGTCCTCTCTCAGATGAAGAAGCCATTGCGAGAATCGACAGATTTGAAGAGAGATTAAGGAAAGGGGAGGTGAAATGGACCTCTTCAGAACAAGTGTGGGAGGAACTCTATAGCAAATATCCATGGCTAAGATAGCCTGGGAAGACGAGCCCAAATTGCTCCTTGGCCAATTCGTCGAGTACGCTGCTATAGAATATGGAAAGAGCACTGCACTCAGATGGGCTAAGGAAGTCCAGTCTTTTGAAAATCGTGTAAAGTCGTTTCCTGAAGCTTATCCCCCTGAAGAACTCCTTTTGGGTCGTAGCCCTCTATTTCGCCGTCGCCACCTTATGAATAGGAGATTTAAGATTCTCTATTACTACGACGAGGCTGAAGATGTCGTACATATTGTTGACATTTGGGATACTAAGCGTAACCCCTCAGCCTTGATTCGCAGAATCAAATAGTTAGGGGACACAAAGGGGCCTGGAACCTTTTCTAAGATGAAGATTTAAGGTTATACAAAAGTTTATCTGAAGCCGTTGGTATAAGTATCTACGCTCCGTGCTGACCTTATGAAGGCTTCGTGTTGCGATCATCAAGGCTTCGAGTTCCGAGCAACAAGCGTAGTGTCTTGCCAAATTGGTTACGGTTACAATTGTAATCATGTGACCATTTTCTTGGACATCATGTTGAAATTGTTTTACAAGTTAAGAAAACAGGGAGAAAGCACGGACTTTGGATAGTCCAAACTTGGAGTTTGCAGTAACTAAACTCCCAGTTTACTTACTGCAAAGTCCTGTTTTCCTTAGTTAAAAATCAGGGCTTTGCAACTGCCTGTATATCAAGCAGATACAAAAGCGTCGAATTAAAATGTCTTATTATGAATTTTGTTGACAAAAGCAGATGATAAGTAATAAAAAATCAAGACCTGCTGAGTCCTGATAAATGAGGCGCAAGCCGAAAAAGCCGTCAGACCTCCCGTCGCCATTGGAAACGCCTGTGTTTATCGGGGTTTCAGGACGGGAGGTCTTGTTTGGAGACCTCCCTTAGGCCTCCCATAGACCTCCCGTCTGACCTCCCCTGTCTTAGGCTGTATGGAGCGGAACAACCTTGTAGTAGGCTACGTGAGAATGTTCCTTGTGCTCAAAGCCGAGCTCCTTCATCGCAGTGCCAATGCTGACCTTCGTACCATGAGTGCTCTGCACAGAAGGATATTCCTTCTGGATGATCTTCAGCATCTCCGTGCTGTTCATCGTCTTCACGACCTCGTCTTCCTTTGGCTTGCGGAAACAGGCCATGATGATCTCCGCGATGTCCTTCTGCTCCATAAACTCCTGATTCAGCTGCTGGATGCGGATCACCTCTTCGTTGTTGAACCAATAGGGTGCCTTCAGCTCTTGCAACTCATACACCACCTGGGCATACAGCTGACCGTAGTCAATCTCACCCGTGTTGTCAATCAGCTGACCGTCAGGAATCTGTATGCAGATGTAACGACGACTGCCAGTTGAATCCTGCAAGGGAGGTCTATGGGAGGTCTAAGGGAGGTCTCCAGACAAGACCTCCCGTCCTGAAACCCCGATAAACACAGGCATTTCTAAAGGCGACGGGAGGTCTCGGCAAAAAATTAGTCACATATGATTTTTATGCATCATAAAAGATAAGGGTATATACTTAACGTTCATTCTGATGCCTTCCATAACAGAAAAGGATGCCTACTAATAGAGTAAGTAATGCTTACTATACCCCTATAGGAGGCATCTCTAACACCGTGACTTGGCATCTTAATAATCAAGACTCATGCCTTCTATGGCCTCGTTCGTGAATTTTCACTTGAAATTGCGATTCTTTGTGAAATAAGTTGTATCTTTGCAGTTGAAAGATGGAGCGGAAGATCATACACGTGGATATGGATCAGTTTTTTGCGGCGGTGGAGCAGCGGGACTGTCCGGAACTGAAAGGGAAACCCGTGGCCGTAGGTCACGACGAACAACGGGGCGTCGTATCCACAGCCAGTTACGAGGCCAGGAAGTTTGGCGTCCACTCCGCCCAGTCCATTCAGGTGGCGAAGCGGCTCTGTCCACAACTCATCATCGTTGAGCCTCATTTCCAAAAGTACAAGGAGGTGTCTGGCCAGATCCGCAGCATCTTCCAGGACTATACCGACCTCATTGAGCCTTTGTCGCTGGATGAGGCTTTCCTTGACGTGACGGAGAACAAGCGAGGTATGCCTTTGGCAGTTGACATCGCGCGAGAGATCAAGCAGCGCATCAAGGACACGACGGGACTGACGGCTTCGGCGGGCGTCAGTTACTGTAAGTTCCTGGCGAAGATTGCCTCCGACTGGCGCAAGCCCGACGGACTGACGGTGATCCATCCAGACAAAGCACTCGATTTCATCGCTCGTCTGAACGTGCAGAAGATCTGGGGAGTGGGCGAGAAGACGGCAGAGAAGATGCATCGGATGGGTATCTTCACAGGAGCGGACTTGAAGAATCACTCGCTGACGCATCTGACTCAGGAGTTCGGCAAGATGGGGCAGGTGTTCTACGACTTCGCCCGAGGCATCGACAACCGCCCCGTCGTCTCTGAATGGGAGCGCAAGTCCGTGAGTTGCGAACAGACGTTTGAGAAGGATATCAGCGATCCGGCTGCCGTCACCATTGAACTCTATCATACCACCATCGAACTCGTCCGTCGCATCGAGAAGAGCCAGTTTGAGGGTCGGACGCTGACGCTGAAAGTGAAGTTTCTCGATTTCCAGCAGATCACCCGAAGCATCACCGTTGACCATATTCTCCAGACGAAAAACGACATCCTGCCTCTCGCTAAGCAGCTGATGCGGGAAGTGGAATACCGTTCCCATCCCATCCGTCTGCTGGGGCTCGGCGTGTCGAATCATAAGGAAGAACTGGCAGGCAACTCACCTCGATGGATAGAGTTGGAACTGGAGTTTGAGGATGATTGAAAAAATAAGTGGCGATTTGTTTTGCATTTTGCCCGATTTTCACTACCTTTGTGGCAGCAAAACAGATGACTATGCGGAAAGGATTGTTCTTTTGTCTGGTAGGCGGGCTGTTCAGCGTGCTGGGTTGTGCGCTGAAGAAGATGCCTGAAGGTGAGTTGGTGAGGGTGGAGTTCTCTCGCCACGGTACAATGGCGCGCGCTGAGTTCGAAGGCTGTGTGGAACAGGACTCCACAGGCGCTTTCGTGCTCAGGGCGATGAAGGAGACATACGGCCCGCTGTTTGAGAAGAGGCTCGATGCAGAGACGATGAACCGCTTCCGCCAGATCATCGAGGAGGAGAAGATGTATAAGTATAAGGAGAGATACACGCCGATGATGCAGGTGCTGGACGGTTGGGGCTGGTCGTTCTCGGCCAAGTTCTCCGATGGCTCGGTCATCTCTTCGCATGGCGAGAATGCCGGGCCTAGGGGTGATGGACTCAAACGGATCCGCAGCTATATGCAGGAACTGGTTTCACATATATAGTTTTATTGCTATGCTTTGCGACTTTTTGGGGGTGAGATACGTCTAAAGGTGAAGAACACGCATCGGAGTGGCGTAGGAGGTATCTCAGAGGAATAGAGCAAATAGCCTCGGTGTGAATTCACCGAGGCTATTTGCTTTTTACTATATATAAAAAGGTGTAGTCGCGGGGGCAGGTATTTGGGTATACCCAGCACTGTCCCCGCGACTATTTTGACTTTTTTTCGAGTCAAATGCGACACCTGTGTCAAGTTTCCGACTCGTTGTTACAAAACACCCCGATGTGTCGCAACAAACGTGAACGAAAAACATGAAAAAAGTTGGAATGAGCCGGAAACCGTCGTAACTTTGCATCAGAAATCAGAAATGATATCGATCTTTGACTTACTGATACAAAAGAAATATAAAGGTTTGACAATCAGCACTTTGGGTGCTTACCACATCAGTCTCTGCCCTGACTGAATCCCCAAAAAGGGCAAACAACAAAAACAAAAAAAGAATTAAAAAATAAATAAGTATAAACAATTAAAAAAATTACAATTATGACAACAAAAAAGAATTTGGTAAAGCAGGTGCTCATGAGCATCCTTACCGCAGGTATTTTCAGTTTCTCATTTGCATTCACCGCTTGCAGCGATGACGTTAACGATTTAGGCACTCCAGGCGGAGAGTTTGAAACCTCAACACCAGGTGACTATTCACAGTACGAGCCTTACGGCCTCACCTATCACAATTTCGACAGCGAAGACGACGTGCAGATTATGAACGCCGACACCACGGAGATCGCCGTGAAGAAGTCGCTCGCCGACAAACTGGGCATCACCAACTTCGAGAACCACCCCATCGGCATCTGGGATTCTCCCAGCCACCTGGCCTACGGCCGCAAGGCGCTGGAGCAGCAACTCGTCGGCGACACCTATATCCTGAAGGTAGGCAAGGTCACCACCGCAGAGCTCATCGGCGACAAGGCCGCTCAGCTCTCCACCGACCTCTACGTGAATGAAGACGCGCAGGCTGTAGCCACCCGTGCTGCTGACAACGATATCCCCGAGTTCGCAGCCAAGTACGTCGACGACAACAACATGGTCCACCCCGCAGCCATCCTGTACACCGACCCCTACGGCTACGACAAGGATTATCATGTAGATGGCGACATGCCTTCTGCCAGCGCCACCCGCGCAGCACAGACCGGTGAGTACCAGTACGCCACCCCGGAGGAACTGCTGAAGGACACCCGCGCCTCCATTCATCCGCGCATCCTGTCCATCGACAGCGAACTCGAGTTCGACAAGAAGTTCCAACTGGGCAAGTGTGAGGGCGACTCCATCAACATCGCCGGTAAGATTCCTGTAGAGTTTAACCTGAAC
>JAEEGH010008924.1_pt1 | contig 23559 bp, 20 predicted proteins | sample 9134181 | NCBI WGS metagenome assembly JAEEGH01 (sample SAMN16246544, study PRJNA631951) | gut metagenome | biome: gut microbiome; feature: rumen; material: DP-attached | host: Bos | place: Iran: Karaj | collected 2018-10
GGCCCCGCCCGCCGCAGGTAGTAGCATCCCTGGCCGCCGCGGGCGGTCCCGGGGCAGGTGGCAGCGCGTGGCCTGCATTGGCCGCGACGCGCCCTGGCCCTGCGGGGCACTGTGGGTGGTCCCGGGGCTCCAGTCCCCGGCGGTCACTCCGTGCGAGCCCGGCACAGTGCTCATAGGGGTACAGAAATCTAGCAGGGTATCATCAAAACAAGCCGTTTTTGACGATACCCTGCTATTCTTTTGGACCTCTATAGTCACTGCCTGATGAAATATGCTTAAGTAATTACCAATCAGCCCGCGAAACATTATTGTTTTCACTGTTAACAAAAATGTTATATTGTCCCCTTGGGCTGCATAACTCATTGATTGCCAATTAAATACGACATCTCAATCCCTCGTCCTGGCGAATCCGCCTCTTGCAATCGCCACATAATCAATTAGTTACATATCTCCGCTCTCTGTATGTGGGGCCATTTTCTAAGATGATTCCTGTTTTCCGCACGCGGCCACCATTTCCAACGCGCGAAGACAACGTCGGCACCCCCACATTGTCCTCGCGGAGGGATTTGCCGTCTTTTTACCCTTTTCCATCGCGCGAAGACAACGTCAGCGCCCCCACATTGTCTTCGCGAAGGGTATTGTTGATAGCCGGAGGAGAGTTTGCGCCGCAAATCTGTGGCCTCCCATGGCCACCCCGAAGGGCAAATGTCCCTTGGGGGACAATAGGGGGAAAAAGCCATCGAAGATGGGAGGGGCCCGCGCCGTCAGGCGTGGGAGGGACGAGCGAAGCGAAGGATTTGCGGTGCAAACTCTCCTCCGGCGGATACTTCAAGACGGGGGCAGACGGCGCCTACTTCGGGGCGAGGTGGTAGAGGACGGCGGCGATGATGATGTAGACGAAGTTGGGGAGCCAGAGGGCGAGGCCGGCGGGGAGGGTGCCGGTGAAAACGAACATCTCGCTGAACTTCAGGAAAAGGATGTAGAGGAACGCCAGGCCGATGCCGAGGGCGATGTTGAAGCCTATGCCGCCGCGCTTCTTGCGGCTCGTGAGGGCCACGGCCATGATTGTGAGGATGAAGGCGGAGAAGGGGAGCGTCATGCGGCGGTTCTTCTCGATCTGGGCGTACATCACGTTCGCGTCGCCTCGCATCTTCTGGGTGTCGATGAGGGCGTTGAGGTCTTTCTGCGTCAGCGTCTCCACCGTCTTCTGGTTGCGGTAGAAGTCGCTCAGTTTAAGGGCGATGACCGTGTCGATGGCATCTCCGCAGCGCACGTGGTCCTCGAGCCCCTTGGTGTAGTCGCGGATGAAGTATCGGCGCAGGTGCCATCCGTCGAGGGTGCTGTCCCAGGCGGCGGACTCGGCCGTCAGCTTGGAGACCAGCTTGTTGTCTTCGATGCTTTCCAGGGTGAACTTGTAGGCGGTGTTGTTGTAGGCGCTGAACGACTGCACGTAGACGAACTGCCCCGGGGCAATCTGGTAGTGGACGTTGTTGCGGCTGTATTTCGTGTAGTGCTGGTCCACGTATTTAGTCTCGAATTCCACCCTGGACGCATTGGAGCGCGGGATGATGAAGAGGTTGAGTCCCAGGGAGAACAGCGCGATCAGCGCCGCCGACACAAGATACGGCACCATCATGCGGTGGTAGCTGACGCCCCCGGAAAGGATTGCTATGATCTCCGAGTTCGCGGCCATGCGGGAGGTGAAGAAAATCACCGTGATAAACACGAACAGCGGGGAGAACATATTAATGAAGTAGGGGATGAAATTGACGTAGTAGTCGAATATGATGGACTGCAGCGGCACCTCGTGCTCCACGAAGTTCTCTATCTTCTCCGAAATGTCGAATATTATGACGATGCCAATGATGATGAGGAGCGCTATGAGGAAGGTCATGATGAACTTCTTCATGATGTAGCGGTCCAGTATTTTCGGCTTCAGAAACATTACAATCGTTGGCTTAAGCGTTTGACTGCCTGATCCTTCCAGGCGGCGAAGTCTCCGGCCTCGATATGCGCGCGGGCCTGTCGCACCAGGTCGAGGTAGAAGGCCAGGTTGTGCTCGCTCGCCAGCATCGCGGCGAACATTTCCCCGGCGATGAACAAGTGGTGCAGGTAGGCCCTGGTGTAGGCGTGGTCCACAAAGGACGTGCCGCGGGGGTCGATTTCCGAAAAATCGTCGGCCCATTTGGCGTTGCGCAGGTTCATTATGCCGTCCCAGGTGAAGAGCATGGCGTTGCGGCCGTTGCGGGTGGGCATCACGCAGTCGAACATATCCACGCCGCGCGCTATAGCCTCCAGGATGTTGGCAGGCGTGCCCACTCCCATCAGATACCGGGCGCGGTCCGTCGGAATCACCGGGTCCAGCACCTCCAGCATCTCATACATCACTTCGGTCGGCTCCCCGACGGCAAGCCCGCCTATGGCAATTCCCACCCGGGAGAACTGCAGGGCGTGCTCGGCGGCCTCCACGCGGAGGTCGGGATAGGTGCACCCCTGGATGATGGGGAAGAAGGTCTGCTCATGTCCATACAGCGGCTCCGTCTCGTCGAAGCGCCTGGAGTAACGCTCCAGCCAGCCCTGCGTAAGTCGCAGTGACTTAGCTGCATAAGCGCGGTCGGCATCGCCCGGGCAGCATTCGTCCAGGGCCATCATTATGTCGGCCCCTATGATGCGCTGCGTGTCCACGTTGTTCTCCGGGGTGAACATGTGCCGTGAGCCGTCGATGTGCGACTGGAACCTGCAGCCTTCCTCGGTGATCTTGCGGATCTGCGCGAGGCTGAACACCTGGAAACCGCCGCTGTCGGTCAGGATGGGGCGGTCCCAGTTCTCGAATCTGTGGAGCCCGCCTGCGGCGCGCAGCACGTCGAGCCCCGGGCGCAGATACAGGTGGTAGGTGTTGCCGAGTATGATTTCGGCCCCGATATCCTCCTTCAGGTCACGGTGGTACACACCCTTCACCGAGCCCACCGTGCCGACGGGCATGAAGATGGGCGTGCGTATTTCGCCGTGGTCTGTCTGTATCAATCCGGTGCGCGCTGACGAGCCGGGATCGGACGCTTGCCTCACAAATCTGAACATAATGCAAAAATACTGAATTTTTCTTATATTTGTGTGTTATAACCATCATTTGCTTATGAAAATCAAACCCATCACCATCAAGCTCATCTTGATGAATTTCCTGGAATTCGCAGTCTGGGGCGCATATCTGACCTCCCTCGGCCGTTATCTCGGAAACATAGGTCTGGGCTCCCAGATCAAATGGTTCTTTGCGATGCAGGGCATCGTGTCCATATTCATGCCCACCCTGATGGGTATAGTCGCCGACCGCAAGATAGAGGCGCAGAAGGTGCTTTCCCTCTGCCACGGCATAGCCGGCGTGGCCATGATAGGCGCCGGAATCTACTGCATGAACGCAGCCGGCGGCGTGGCATTCGCTCCGCTGTTCATACTCTACAGCATCAGCGTGGCCTTCTTCATGCCCACCATCGCAATTGCCAACTCGGTGGCATACAATGCCTTGAGCAAGGAGGGCATGGATCCTGTCGTGGCGTTCCCGCCCATCCGCGTGTTCGGCACCATAGGCTTCATCTGCAGCATGCTGCTGACCAACTTCCTGAAGATCGGCGGCGTGGCCATGCAGGATTCATACACGCAGCTCTTCTCCTCCGGCATCCTGTCGCTCGTGCTCTGCGCCTACGCCCTCACGATGCCCGCCTGCGCCGTGAACAAGTCGGAAGGCAAGCAGTCCTTCGCCGACGCATTCGGCCTCAAGGCGTTCAGCCTCTTCAAGGACAGCCAGTTCGCCATCTTCTTCATCTTCTCGATGCTGCTCGGAGCGTCGCTCCAGGTGACCAACGGCTACGCCAACACCTTCCTCGGTTCCTTCGCGGCCGACCCGTCGCTCGCCGACACCTTCGCCGTGAAGAATTCCAACGCCCTGATAGCCATCAGCCAGGCCTCCGAGACCCTCTGCATCCTGCTTATCCCGTTCTTCATGAAGAAGTTCGGCATCAAGAAGGTGATGCTCATCGCCATGTTCGCCTGGGTGTTCCGCTTCGGCTTCTTCGGCCTCGGCAACCCCGCAATGCCCGGCGTGCTGCTCTTCATCCTCAGCTGCATCGTGTACGGCGTCGCATTCGACTTCTTCAACATTTCCGGTTCCCTCTACGTGGAGCAGAACACCACCACCGACATCCGTTCCAGCGCCCAGGGCGTCTTCATGCTGATGACCAACGGCCTCGGAGCCACCATCGGCACCCTTGCCGCCGGCGCCGTGGTGGATGCCTGCGACGTGTTCAACACCCCGTCCAACTGGGCTACCGCCTGGTACATCTTCGCCGGCTACGCCTTCGTGGTGGGCCTGCTGTTCATGATACTTTTCAAGGATCCGCAGAAGCGTAAGGCGCAGGCATAAAGATATGACAGTCAAGGTAATAAACCGCAGTTCGAATCCGCTGCCGCAGTATGCGACGCCGCTTTCGGCAGGGCTCGACGTGCGCGCCGACAACCCCGAGCCCATAGTGCTGAAGCCCCTCGGGCGCGCCCTCGTGCCCACGGGCCTCTATCTGGAAATCCCCCCGGGATGCGAGGTGCAGGTGCGGCCCCGCAGCGGGCTTGCCGCCAAGAAGGGCGTGACCGTGCTCAACGCCCCCGGCACCATCGACGCCGACTACCGCGGCGAGGTGTGCGTGATTCTCGTCAACCTCTCCGACCAGGATTTCACCGTGGAGAGGGGAGAGCGCATCGCCCAGCTGATCCTCGCGCGCCACGAACACATCGAATGGCAGGAGGCCGACTCCCTCTCCGGCACCGACCGCGGCGAGGGCGGCTTCGGCAGCACTGGAACAAAATGAAAAATTTATACGAAAAATACATCGCCTGCGGCTACAGGGTGACGACCGACAGCCGGACGATTAAGGGAGGGGAGATGTTCTTCGCCCTGAAAGGTGAGAACTTTGACGGTAATGCATTCGCACTCAAGGCGCTGGAAGCCGGCGCCGCGTGGGCTGTGGTCTCAGAGGACGCAGAGGCACCGGGCGACGATCCCCGCTTCATCCGCGTCCCCGACCCCCAGACGACCCTTCGCGACCTCGCCGTCTGGCACCGCACCCACGTGCGCGGCGGCAAGCTCCCCGTCATCGGCCTCACCGGCACCAACGGCAAGACCACGACCAAGGAACTCATAGCCGCAGTGCTCTCCCGCAAATACCGGGTCACGGCCACCAAAGGTAATCTCAACAACGACATTGGCGTGCCCCTGAGCCTCCTCGGCATCACTCCCGACACCGAAATCGCCGTCATCGAAATGGGTGCCAACCACCCCGACGACATCGAAAAACTCGTACGCGTGAGCCGTCCCGACTACGGCCTCATCACCAACGTGGGCCGTGCCCACCTGCTGGGTTTCGGCTCGTTCGAAGGCGTCAAGCAAGCCAAAGGCGCGCTCTACCGCTGGCTCGGCAAGACCCCGGGGAGCCTCATATTCATCAATGAAGACGACGCCGACCTGCGCGGAATGGCCGCCGGCCTGCCCTGCCACTTCTTCGGCTATGGCATTGATTACCAGGGCGCAAAGCTCCTGCCCACGACTCCTGACTCGCCTTTCCTCGGCCTGCAGGTCGGGGGCGCCGTAATCCACTCCCTCCTCGTCGTGGCCTACAACGCCGCCAATGTGCTTGCGGCCCTTGCCGTGGGCGACTATTTCGGCGTGCCTAAAGCGGACGCGGTGGCTGCGATCGAGGCCTATGAGCCTGCAAACCAGCGTTCGCAGATGGTCCGCACGGAGCGCAACACCCTCATAGTGGATGCCTACAACGCCAACCCTTCCTCGATGCGCGCGGCCCTCGAAAACTTCGCCTCCCTCCAGGCTCCGGAAAAGCTCGCCCTGCTGGGCGAAATGCGCGAGCTGGGAGCCGAATCCGTGGCCGAACACGTGAAGGTGCTTCGGCTTCTCGAAGCCCTCGGCATCCCTGCCATGCTGGTGGGCGAAGAGTTCGCCAAAGCGGTGGAAGAGACCGGTTTAAGGGGCTTCACCTGCTTTGCGGCTTCACCTGACCTCGCATCCTTCCTTAAAGGCAGCCGGCCCAGCGGGAAAGCGATCCTGGTCAAGGGCTCCCGGGGCACGAAAATGGAGACCGTCCTCCCCGAGTTATGAGACTTCGCTTTCTTTTCGCCGCCCTGCTTTTCGGGGCGGCTCTTGTTTCCTGCTCGCCCCGGCCGCAGGTTCCGGTGCGCTTTGCTTTCCTCACAGACACCCACCTCTCGCCCGGCTCGCGGTCTTTCGACGACCTGCGCTCCTGCATAGCCGACATAAACGCCTCGGATTCGATAGACTTCGTGATCATCGGGGGCGACATCACCGATTTCGGCTCCGACGAAGAAATCATGGCCGCCAAGGCCCTTCTGGACAGCCTGCGCCCCCGCTACTGGGTGGTGGCGGGCAACCACGACGCCAAGTGGTCGGAGTCCGGCTGCAACACCTTCCGCCGCGTCTTCGGCTACGAGCACTTCGAGTTCGAGGCAGGCGGATGGAGGTTCCTTGGCTGCAACTGCGGCCCCGACATGCGCATGGCCCCGGCCCTCCTGCCGAGGGAGAGCATGGAGTGGCTGCAAAGCCTCCCCGGCGGCCGCAGGAGCATATTCATAAACCACTACCCGCAGGATACGTCGGTGCTCAACTACTTCGACGTCACGCGGGCCCTCAAGCGCGCTGGCGTGCAGTTCGAGATCGGCGGCCACTGGCACCGCAACGTGCCCCTCTGCTACGACGGCATCCCCGCCGTGCTCGGACGCTCCACGATGGCGGACCGCACGCGGCCCCCGGGCTACAACCTGTTCACCCTCTGGCCCGACAGCGTGGCCGTGCGCGAACGCCGCCTGCCCCCGGGCGGCCCCGCCGAAGAGATACCCTGGTACGGGCGCCGTCTTTCCGAGGTCAAAGACACCGTCAGCTACGATGCAGACGGCATCCCTGCGTCCTACCCGTGGCTTCGCTACGACGTGAACCGGCAGTATCCGCAGGTGCGGGAAGTGTGGCGCGTGCAGGAGGACTGCAACGTGGTGGCTGGCTTCGCGAGGGAGGGGGACAAGGCGTGGTACACCACCGCTTCCGGATGCGTGCGCTGCATTTCCGTGGCCGATGGCAAACGTCTGTGGAGCAAGCAGTTTCCGGGTAAGATCTTCAGCACTCCTGCAGCTGGCGGCGGGCTCGTCGTCTTCGGCTGCACGGACGGGTGTATCTATGCCGTCGACGCCGGCAGCGGACGGGTGCGATGGAAGCGCCGAGCAGGTAAATCCGTGCTCGCCTCGCCCGTGATTTTCGACGGGAAAGTGTTTATCGGAGCGTCGGACGGAGTGTTCCGTGCGCTCACGCTGGCTGACGGCGCGCCGGTGTGGAGCTTCGAGGATGTGGAGGGGTTCGTGGAGTGCCGGGCGTTCGTGGATTCGGAGCAGGTGGTTTTCGGAAGCTGGTCGGGGCGCCTGTATTCGCTTGATACACAAACGGGTGAGCTTCAGTGGGAGTGGCGCTGCGAACGGCCGTCGCGTATGTATTCGCCGGCGGCAACGTGGCCCGTGAAGGCTGCCGGGCGCATTTTCATTGCCGTGCCCGACCGAAAGGTCTACGCCCTGGATGCACGCAGCGGGCAGGAGCTTTTCCGGGTGGACGGCGGCAGGGAAGCCATCGGCCTCTCGTCCGACGGCTCGACGGTGCTGGTGAAGACGATGCACAACTCTTCGTACGCATTCCGGGCTGACGCAGTTGATGGCGGGGATCTGCTGTGGCGGGTGCCGAACGGGATGGGCTATGAGATAGGGCCCACGGCGCTGGTGGAAACCGGCGGGATGGTGCTGACCCCGAGCGACAAGGGTAACTTGTTCTCTTTCAGCCTGGAAGACGGGTCGCTGCAGTGGATCCACAAGATTTCGCTGGCGCTTATCAATCCGCTGGAAGTGTGGGAGGAAGAGGGGAGCGTGTGCATCCTTGCGTCGACGATGGACGGGGTGGTGACCTTGCTGAAAATTTTTGTATTTTTGCAGTCATGAAGAAAATTGTTGCTGGCATTGCCGGGCTGCTGCTCGGAGTGTCGCTTTTCGGACAGGGCCCGCAGCTCTACAATATGGGTTTCGACACGTGGTCGAAGAAGGGAGGAATCTGGTATCTGTATGGCAAGGACGACCCCGCCGCGCGTCGCGTCTGGGACAGTGCCAACCCGGGGCTCGGGAAGCTCGGTATCAACAGCGCAACGCCTGAGTATAAGCACGTTGCGGTGGCAGGGGATGGCAAGGCGGCCTGCCGTATTGAGAGCAAGAAGGTGGCGTGGGCCTTCGTGTCCGGGAACGTCTACAACGGCCGCTTCGTGAAGGTGGTGGAACTGAAGGGGGTGGAGACCCTGCTGGGCGCTCCGTTCTCCGGCCGTCCGAAGAGCCTTTCCGGCTACTACCACTACATCCCCAAAAAGATCAACCACGCCGAGGACCCGGTGAAGCACCTTCTCGGAAAGATGGACGAGGCGGTGATCGAGGTGCTGCTGATGGACTGGGACAAGCCCTACAGGCAGCTCAGCCACCAGGACGGTTTCATCGATTCCGACAACGATCCGCACATCATCGGCCGGGCCAACCTGACAATACGCAAGGGCACTTCGGGCTATGTGCATTTCGATGCCCCGTTTGTGTACCGCAGCGGCAAGACGCCCCGCTACGCCTGCTTCACGATTGCTTCCAGCCGCCACGGCAACCACGGCACCGGCGCTTCCGGCTCCGTGCTCTACGTGGACGAGTTCGAATTTAAGTACTGAGCTCTTGGATTTTCAAGCAAATACTTGTATATTAGCGGATAACTTTGCAACTACCTAAAATTTTCAAATATGGCAACACAAAAGTTACAGGTCATCCCGACCATCAAAGAAGGCGTCATCTACGGCCTCAAGAACATCCCTTCCCTCATCGGAATGGTCATTCTCTATGTCCTCACCGTCTGGATTCCCTATCTGAATGTGGGCACCACCATCGGTGTGCAGAAGTCAATAATCAAGATAGGCCGCGGCGAAGTGATAAATCCGCTGGATATCTTCCAGTCGGAGCACCGCAGGAACCTCGGGGATTATTTCCTCCTGATGGGCCTGATGAGCATAGGCATTGCCGGTGCCACCGCTTTCATGTTCATTCCCGGCATCGTGGTCTCGATCGCCTGGGGCTTCGCAATGCTGTTCTTCCTGGATAAGGGGCTGTCTCCGACCAAGTGCCTGAAAGTGAGCTGGAAAACTACTGAAGGCGAGAAGTGGACGATCTTCTGGGTAATCCTGCTCACCTACGTCTGCTTCGGCATCGTGGCCGGTGTCTTGTTCAGCATTGCCAGTGTCAAATACGTTGGATGGCTGTTTATGATCCTCGGCATTGCCGTGTATCTGGTTATGTTCGCCGCACTCATTGCCATCGAAGGCGTGATGTACAGGCATTTCAGCGATAAGGCGGACGAGATTTTCGCCGATAAGATCGCCGGCTGCGGCTGCAAGGCCCCCGAGGCACCGGCAGCACCTGAAGCACCGGCCGCTCCCGCCCCCGAGGCACCGGCTGAGCCCGCCGAAGAACCTGAGGCTCCCGAGGCCTAAGGGCAGGTTTTCGCTTCTAAATCTTGAGGAGTTCCGAAAGTTTTCGGAGCTCCTTTTTTTTTATGGACCAAAAATAATTTCTTTTGTTAAAAAATTATAAGTATATTTGTGTGCTTTATTGGCAGGTTGCCATAAAGCGGGGCTTGCGGCCACCGCTCTCGGATGGGAGCAGGACCGGGTGAAGTAGAGAAAGACTTCAAGAGCCCGGCCTCGACCGGAGCAGTTTTAATAAGGCGCCGGACAGGGGGACTTATTCTCTGAACCCTCCAAATAGTAATGCAGTATCATATTTTCAGTCCTTATCGTGTCTGCCCTCTGGGCGCGCACGTCGACCACCAGCACGGCCTGGTGACTGGTTTTGCCATAGACAAAGGCGTGGACCTCTGGTTCGACGTCCGGGACGACAGCAAGGTGGAATTGCAGAGCCGCACCTTCACGGGCGACGTAGCTTTCGACATTGCGACTCCGGCCCTCGTGAAGCAGGGCGACTGGGGCGACTACGCCCGCGGAGCCAAATTCGCCTTGCAGAAGCGCTTCAAGCTTTCGAGGGGTATCACCGGTGTGCTTGAGGGGTCCATCCCCGTGGGCGGCCTGAGCAGCAGCGCTGCCGTGCTGATCGCCTACGTGATGGCCTTCGCCAGGGCCAACAACATCACGCTGGAGGCGTTCGAGGTGATGAAGATCGCTTCCGAGGCGGAGCGGGAATACATCGGGCTCAACAACGGCCTTCTGGACCAGGCGTGCATCGCCCTCGGGAAGAAGGACCATCTGCTGATGCTGGACTGCGAGAGCAACGAGTACCGCCTTATCCCGAAGAATCCTCAGATGCCTGATTTCGAGTTGGGGATTTTCTTCAGCGGCCTGACGCGCAGCCTTATGAGCAGCGACTACAACCTTCGCGTTGCCGAGTGCAAGACGGCCACCTGGCTGGTGCAGGCTTATGAGAACATTCCGCTGAAGGAGCAGGGGAAGACTTTCCTTCGCGACGTGAGCGAGTCGATGTTCCGCCGCCACCGCGACGAGATGCCTCCGCGCTTTGCCCGCCGTGCCGAGCACTTCTTCAGTGAGCACAAGCGTGTACGGGAGGGGATTACGGCCTGGGAGACCGGGAATATCGAGTGGTTCGGTTCGCTGAGCAAGGCTTCGTGCGAGAGTTCGATCCACAATTATGAGTGCGGTTCGCCGGAGCTTATCGCCATCTATGAGGCGATGCTCACGACGGAGGGTATCTACGGCGGTCGTTTTTCTGGCGCCGGGTTCAAGGGGGCGTGCATCGCGCTGGTGGATCCTTCGAAGAAGGAATCTATCGAACGTGAGATCACGGACAAGTATCTTGCCCGCTTCCCCCAGTACAGGAACTCTTTCCGCGTTTATTTCTGCAAGTCCGACGACGGCGCGAGGTTCGTATGAAGACGATTGTTTTAGCTGCAGGTTACGCTACGAGGTTGTATCCTCTGACGGAGAACTTTCCTAAGCCGTTGCTCGAGATTGGAAGGTCCACGATTCTGGACCGTATGCTGGATGACCTGGACACTATTCCGGATATCACCGGGCACATCGTCGTGACCAACGGAAAGTTCGCTCCGATCTTTGAAGAATGGGCAGCGGACCGTTTGGCGGGAGAGGGTGCTGACATCAGGAGCCTTCGCTTCGCTCATCCCTCCCACTGCGCTCCTTCGGAGCTTGTGGGCCCCTCCCGTTCATGTGGCCACGGGCGGCCACAGGCTCCTGAGTCAGCACCCTCTCCCGCCAAGCCTGTGCGTATTGTCAATGACGGGACGTTCACAAATGAGACGAGGCTGGGGGCGGTGTGTGATTTGTTGCTGGCCATTGAGAGTTTGGGGATTGATGATGATTTGCTGGTGATGGCGGCGGACAATATTCTGGAGTTCAGTTTCAGGGGATTTGTGGAGTATGCGAAGGAGAAAGGGACCAGTTGCATCATGTGCCACGAGCAGCCCAGCATCGAGAAGCTGCAGCGCACTGGCGTGATCGAGGTGGACGGGGATATGAGGGTGCTGAGCATGGAGGAGAAGCCGCAGGTTCCCAGGAGCCATTGGGCTGTGCCTCCGTTCTATATCTACCTGAAGAAGGACCTGGACCTTGTCAGGCACGCCGTCGAGAACGGATGCGGAAAGGATGCTCCCGGCAACCTGGCGCATTATATGGTGGAGCACACCGCCATCCACGCCTGGCCAATGCCCGGTGCCCGTTTCGACATCGGCAGCCTCGACACCTACGAAGAAGCAAAACTTAAGTATTCAATATGAAAATCGCAGTAGCAGGAACCGGCTATGTGGGCCTTTCGATCGCGACGCTGCTTTCGCAGCACCATGAGGTCGTGGCCGTGGACGTGATTCCGGAAAAAGTAGAGAAGATCAACAGGAAAATCAGTCCGATTGCGGACGAGTACATTGAAAAGTATCTGGCCGAAAAGGACCTGAAACTGGTGGCGACGCTGGACGGCGCAGCCGCCTACAAGGACGCGGACTTCGTGGTGATTGCCGCTCCGACCAACTACGACCCGAAGAAGAATTTCTTCGACACTTCGCACGTGGAGGAGGTGATAGACCTTGTGCTGCAGGTGAATCCAGATGCCGTGATGGTGATCAAGAGCACCGTGCCGGTGGGATACACCGCCCACGTGCGGGAGAAGTTTTCCTACCGCGAGCGCCAGGCGGACGGCAGCTTCAGGGTGGTGACGCCGAAGATCCTTTTCGCCCCGGAGTTCCTTCGCGAGAGCAAGGCGCTTTACGACAACCTCTACCCGAGCCGCATCATCGTCGGGTATGACTCCATCACTGACTCGGCATCTGCTTCCGGCGCGGCTGAAGACAATTATTTTTCGGGCCAAGACCCGAAAAACCAATTTCCTTCAGCCTCCACAACGCCAACGCGCGCATGTGATATGGCCACCGCGGCCCATACCTTTGCGGAGCTGATCAGGGAGGGGGCGCTGAAGGAGGACGTGCCGGTGCTGTTCATGGGCACGACGGAGGCGGAGGCGGTGAAGCTTTTCGCCAACACCTACCTGGCGCTTCGCGTGAGCTATTTCAACGAACTGGACACCTACGCCGAGATGAAGGGCCTCGACACGCAGGCGATAATCGAGGGCGTGTGCCTCGACCCGCGCATCGGCAGCCACTACAACAACCCTTCCTTCGGCTACGGCGGCTACTGCCTCCCGAAGGATACCAAGCAGCTCCTTGCCAACTTCAACGACGTGCCGGAGAACCTTATCAAGGCGATTGTGGACAGCAACCGCACCCGCAAGGACTACATCGCCGACCGCGTGCTCGAGAAAGCCGGCTACTACACTGCATCCAGCGCCTATGACACCGCCAAGGAAAGGGAGGTCGTCGTGGGCGTTTATCGTCTCACGATGAAGACCGGCTCCGACAACTTCCGCCAGAGCGCCATCCAGGGCATTATGAAACGCATCAAAGCCAAGGGCGCCCGGGTGATCGTGTACGAGCCCTCGCTGGAGGACGGCGCGACCTTCTTCGGCTCGAAGGTCGTCAATGACCTCGCGGCCTTCAAGGCCCAGGCCGACGCCATCATCGCCAACCGCTACGAGCCCGCCCTCGACGATGTCGCTGGGAAGGTATACACGCGGGATATTTTCGGCAGAGATTAGATGGAAGCGGGGAAGGTGTGACGAAATGCCCAGGACCTTCCCCATTAGATGTATCTCAGAGGCCAATTCCCGGGGAAGATACCCACGATTTGAACACACCTTCCCCGGTTTGATGAGAAAAACCAGTTTAATGAGAAATACCAGTCTGATGAGAAATACCAGTCTGATAAGAAATTAATACCATTCTGATAAGAGATAAAAACGATAACGCTATGTCCATTTTCCAAGACAAGACACTGATGATTACCGGCGGGACCGGGTCCTTCGGGAACGCCGTGCTGAAGCGCTTTTTGCGCACGGATATCGGGGAGATCCGGATATTCAGCCGGGACGAGAAGAAGCAGGACGATATGAGGCATGAGTACCAGGCGAAGTATGCCGCGGATGCCAACAAGATCAAGTTCTATATCGGCGACGTGCGGAGCAAATCGACACTCAAGTCCGCGGTGCGCGGGGTCGATTATATATTCCATGCGGCGGCGCTGAAGCAGGTACCGAGCTGCGAGTTCTTTCCGATGGAGGCGGTGAAGACCAATGTCATCGGCACGGACAATGTGCTGGAGACGGCGATTGATGAGGGGGTGAAGTGCGTGATTTGCCTGTCGACGGACAAGGCCGCCTACCCCATCAACGCGATGGGCATCAGCAAGGCGCTGGAGGAGAAGGTTGCCATCGCCAAGAGCCGGTATTCCGGGCAGACCAAGATCTGCTGCACCCGGTACGGCAATGTGATGTGCTCCCGCGGCAGCGTCATTCCGCTGTGGATCGACCAGATCCGGAACGGGCAGCCGGTGACATTGACGGAACCGTCGATGACGCGGTTCATCATGAGCCTTGATGAGGCTGTCGATCTGGTCTTGTTCGCCTTCGAGCATGGACAGAATGGCGACATCCTCGTCCAGAAGGCGCCGGCCTGCACCATCCAGACCCAGGCGGAAGCCGTCTGCGAGCTCTTCGGCGGCAAGAAGGAGGAGATCAAGGTCATCGGCATCCGCCACGGCGAGAAGATGTACGAGACGCTCCTCACCAAGGAGGAATGCTCCAAGGCCGAGGACCTGGGCAACTTCTACCGCGTCCCGGCCGACAACCGCGACCTGAACTATGACAAGTACTTCAAGGACGGCGACACCAGGCGCGCCACCATCGAGGAGTTCAACTCCAACAACACCAGGCAGTTGAACCTCGAGGAGACGAAGGAGAAGATCGCGAGCCTGGAGTACATCCAGAACGAGTTAAAAGGAGTTCCAAACATCGTGAAGTAGTCTTCCATGATTATCGACCAGCATATCCTCGACACCCTGACCGCCCAGGCCCAAGCCTCCCCTCGCCTGCGGATGAACCTGGATCTGCGCAACAGTCCGGAAGATCAGTCCCAGCGGATGCTGAATGCGCTGGAGCCGGGGACGCAGTTGCCCATTCACCGGCATCGGGGATCTTCCGAGACGGTGGTGATCTTGCGGGGGCGGGCGACGCAGTATTTCTATGACGATGCGGGGCGGGTGACGGAGAGCGTGACGATGGCGCCCGGGTCGGAGTGTGTCGGGATGTCGGTGGAGAAGCGGCGCTGGCACAAGTTGGTCTGCCACGAGTCCGGCACGGTCATCCTGGAGTGCAAGGATGGGGCTTATGAGCCGACGGGACCGAAGGATATTCTATCTGTTTGAGAGGAAGGGGCGGGATTGCTAAAAAAGAGTTAATCTTCATAAAAAACTTATATTTCTGCAGGCGGAGAGGCTAAGACTGAATCATCAAATCAAGCGTTTGTCTATATTTGTCACATGGACCAAAGAGGAACCATAGAGATAAGGGTTTCCGGAAGCAAAGGGAATCTGGATCTGTCTCCCGATCATTACGACATTCGGGAGATTACCCAGTTGTTTGATGCCGTTGAGTCCATCCTTTTCCCCAATAATAAAAAACAGCGGCCGGAGATTTCTTATTCTATTGAGAGTGGCTCGGTGCGTCATATCTTTAAGACAAGTTTCCAGACAATCATTGCAGCCTCGGCCATTCTTGCCACCGTCTCTAAGACTGGGAGCATCGATCAGTTGGACCTGCCGACTGCCCGTGCGATAGAGCGGATTCAGTCTGAAGCTGTTTCCAAGAATTACAATTTCACGATCAGCACTTCAGAGTGGCCCGGCGGGGAGTTAAAGATAAGTCCACAAACGAATTATCGCCGCTCCGAGGTCATTTGGGTGAATGCTGAGGTCTATCTTTACGGTACGCTCACGGATGCCGGAGGAAAGGACAAATCCAACATCCATATCGACACCAAAGAGTATGGGCTGGTAACCATTGATTCCGACAAAGAATACTTGAAGAGTTTCAAGGAGAATCTATTGTATAAGGAATTCGGTGTCCGGGCAAAAGGGAAACAAAGTCTTGCTACCGGAGAGATAGACATGTCAACGCTGAAGCTGATCTCCTTGCAAGGATATCGGCCGGTATATGACGAGAATTATCTCAATGGGCTGATTGCTAAGGCTACAAAATCCTGGGCGGGAATTGACGTGGATGCTTTTCTTTCTAATATGAGAGAAGGAAGCATTTGACATCACCCAAAGACCATTTTTGTTTTCTATGGCAGTACTCTTGACACGTGATTGCGGTTTACGTGTTTGAAACGAACGTTTTCTGGGGTTTTTGGACGGTCCGGGAACGATGACGTGTTTGAAACGAACGAATCCCTGGGTTTTTGGACGCTTCGGCGACGGTGGGGGACAGTGGAGTGCAAATAGTTGCTATCTTTACCGATAGGGTGACGGGGATAATGAAATACTATCATGAAAATACTTGTAACAGGCGCGAAGGGTTTCGTCGGTAAGAACCTTTGCGCACAATTGAAGAACATTCGGGATGGGAAGGCTCGGAACTATGGGTTTGAGATGCCCGGTCAAGCCGGGCATGACGGAGAAAAGGCCGGGTATGACGGGTTGTGCATCGAAGAAGTGTTTGAGTACGACCTGGACTCGACGCCCGAAGAGTTGGACCAGTGGTGCGCGGAGGCGGACTTCGTGTTCAACCTGGCGGGGGTGAACCGGCCGACGGACACGGCTGAGTTCATGGAGGGCAATTTCGGTTTCGCCTCGACGCTGCTGGATACGCTTCGCAGGCACGGCAACACCTGCCCGGTGATGCTCAGTTCGAGCCAGCAGGCGTCGCTCGAAGGCCGTTTCGGCAACAGCGAGTACGGGCGCAGCAAGAAGGCGGGGGAGGACCTGTTCCTCCGGTATGGGGAGGAGATTGCCGGTCAAGCCGGCAATGACAGGAAAGAGGCCAGCAAAGACGGGAAAGAGGCCGGCAATGACGGACGCCCTGCCGGTTTGCGGCCCCGCGTGCTGGTCTACCGCTTCCCCAACCTGTTCGGCAAGTGGTGCCGGCCGAATTACAATTCCGCGGTAGCGACGTTCTGCAACGCGGTAGCCAATGACCTGCCGTACACGGTCAATGACCCGTCGGTGGAGCTGGAGCTGCTGTATATCGACGACCTGGTGGATGAGATGATCGCGTGCCTCCGCGGGGAGGAGCATCGCTGCGAATTCGACGGGCTGGGCGTCTTCCCGTGCGCGGACGGTCGCTACTGTTATGTGCCCACGACGCACCGGGCGACCCTGGGCGAGATCGTGAAACTGCTGGACGCCTTCGAGGCGCAGCGCAGGACACTCGTCGTGCCCGAGATCCCAGCCGGGAGCTTCGCGAAGAAGCTGTATTCGACTTTCCTGAGCTACCTGCCGGCGTCGAAAGTGGCGTTCCCCTTGAAGACGAATGCCGACGAGCGGGGGTCGTTCACCGAACTGCTGAAGACCGTCGCGGGCGGGCAGTTTTCGGTCAACATCTCCAAGCCGGGGGTGACGAAGGGGCAGCATTGGCACAACAGCAAGTGGGAATTCTTCATCGTGGTCTCCGGGCGCGCGCTGATCCAGGAGCGCCGCATCGGCTCGGAGGAGGTGCTCAATTTCGAGGTGTCGGGCGAGGAGATCCGGGCGGTGCACATGCTCCCGGGGTACACGCACAACATCATCAACCTCTCGGAGACGGAGCCGCTCGTGACGCTGATGTGGGCGAACGAGGCCTTCGACCCGGGGCGGCCGGATACTTATTTTGAACCTGTGGAATAGATGCCCGATCGGGTCGGGCATGACGACTCTGTCATGCCAGTTTGACCCTTTATGTCATGCCCGGCTTGACCGGGCATCTCAAACCCAAGACAATCATTTCAGCTATGGACTACAGCAATATTTCTTTCGCCGGCAACGGCAAACTGAAGCTGCTCATCATCGTGGGCACGCGCCCGGAGATCATCCGGCTCTCGGCGGTCATCGGCAAGTGCCGGGAGTATTTCGACTGCTTGCTGGCGCACACGGGGCAGAATTATGATTACAACCTCAACGGCGTGTTTTTCAAGGACTTGAAGCTCGCGGACCCGGATGTGTACCTGGACGCCGTGGGGGCGGACTTGGGCGAGACGATGGGCAACATCATCGCCAAGAGTTACAAGCTCATGGCGGAGCTAAGGCCGGACGCCGTGCTGGTGCTGGGGGACACGAATTCGTGCCTCAGCGTCATCGGCGCGAAGCGGCTGCACATCCCCATTTTCCACATGGAGGCGGGCAACCGCTGCAAGGACGAATGCCTGCCGGAGGAGACGAACCGGCGCATCGTGGACATCATTTCGGATGTCAACCTCGCCTATTCGGAGCACGCGCGCCGGTATCTCGCGGAATGCGGCCTTCCCAAGGAACGGACCTTCGTCACTGGGTCGCCGATGGCCGAGGTGCTGCGGGCGAATCTGCCTTCGATCGAGGCTTCGGACATCCATGCCCGGCTGGGGCTGGAGAAGGGGCGCTACATCCTGCTGTCCGCGCACCGGGAGGAGAATATCGACACGGAGGCCAACTTCCTGTCGCTGTTTACTGCGATCAATAAGATGGCGGAGAAGTATGATATGCCGATCCTGTACTCCTGCCACCCGCGTTCCCGCAAACGCCTGGAGGCCAACGGGTTTGTTCTCGATCGCCGCGTGATCCGGCACGAGCCGCTGGGTTTCCACGACTACAACTGCCTGCAGATGAACGCCTTCGCGGTGGTGTCGGATAGCGGCACGCTGCCGGAGGAGTCGTCGTTCTTCACCTCGATCGGGCACCCCTTCCCCGCCGTCTGCATCCGCACCTCGACCGAGCGTCCGGAAGCCCTCGACAAGGCTTGCTTCGTGCTGGCGGGCATCGATTCTTTTTGTCTCCTGCAGGCCATCGACACGGCCGTTTCGCTCTGCCGCGATGGCTTCCACGGTGTGCCGGTCCCGGACTATGTGGAAGAGAACGTCAGCACCAAGGTCGTCAAGATCATTCAGTCCTACACCTCTGTGGTCAACAAGATGGTTTGGCGGAAAGATAAGTAGCTTGTAGTACGCGCCGCGAGCATTTTAGGCCTGTTTTGCTCGCGTCACGGTCCCCAAGGTACCCAGCAAGCGCATTTTAGGCCTTTTTTGCTCGCGCCGCAGTCCCCAACGACCGCGGCGCGAACGTTTTCCTGGGGTTTTACCTCTCGACGACCCAGGCGTTTTTGATCCACATAATAATCTATTATTTTTAACAAACATTTTGTGTAAATTAAATTTTAAACTATCTTTGCCTAGTGATTGATTAATGCCGGGAAGATATGAATATCACGTTCGGTGACAAGAAGTTGAAACAAGCTGCGGAGAATGAACGGCGATGTTATAAAGAACTGGGGAAGCGGCGAGGTGAGCTTTACCTGAGGCGACTTAACGAACTGGCATCAGCGGACTCTCTGGAGGATGTACGCTTTCTGCCTGGACACTATCATGAATTACGCGGGGACAGAAAAGGACATTGGGCCTGTGACTTGGATCAACCTTATAGATTAGTTTTCCGTCCTCACGAGGATCCAATTCCTGAGGATGAGAATCATCATTACATATGGATGGAGATCTTGGGGGTTGAAATCGAGGAAATCGTTAACTATCACGAATAATTGCAACACATCGACGGCGATATGACTGGAAAGAATGAGTATAAGCCCATCAAAGCGTTTCATCCGGGGATTACCTTACGGGACAAATTGTCTGAGATGGAGATGAGTATCAAGGAGTTTGCTGTGAGGACGGCAAAGCCGGAAAAGACGATTAATGCGGTCTTGACAGGAGCGAGCTCCGTCACCCCGGATATGGCGATCGCGTTCGAGCAAGTGACGCGCATCCCCGCCCATTTTTGGTTGAACCTTCAACGCAGTTTCGACGAATACCTCGCTCGGAAGAAGCGGGAGGAGTGTTTTCAAGATCCTCATAATCAAGAATGGGCCAGTAGATTCCCCTATGCAAAGATGGCCTCCAAGGGCTGGGTGCCGGCGACCAGGTCATCCTCGGAAAAGGTGAAGAACCTTCTTGAATATTTTGGAATTACCTCCACAAAGGCCTGGGAGGATTATTTTTTGAGGCAAGAGTTAAAAGTTTCCTTTCGCATTTCCTTGGCCAACGCAAAGGATCCTTACGCAGTTTCAGCCTGGCTGAGAAGAGGAGAGTTACTCGCCAGTGAACAAGCCGTGGAGCAGCCCTATTGTAGTGTCGATCTGAAACAAGCCATTCCGGTCTTCTTGAAATTGGTGGAGGAGCAGCCGGATGATTTCGCCGATCGGCTTGTCAGAGCATGCACCGAAGTTGGAGTTAAGCTTGTATTTGTCCCACACATTCAGCATGCACCTGTGAACGGCTGTGTCCGTTGGATAGGAGATACACCCTGCATCCAGTTGACTGACAGGCAAAAAAGGAACGACGTGTTCTGGTTCTCCTTCTTTCATGAGATCGGACACATCTTGCTTCACGGGAAAAAAGATATTTTCCTGGAGGATGACTATTTCCGCGCCAACGAACGGAACAAAGAGGATGAAGCAGATCAATTCGCTTCAAGGACGCTGCTCCCCGTACAAGCCGAGTGCGATATTGTAAATGCCGGGGATTTCACACCGTCTGCCATAATGAAGTATGCGGAGAAATATCATACCCATCCCGCCATCATTGTAGGCCGATTGCAGTTCCGAGGCTTGATTCCATTTGACAGTCCTCTGAATAAACTGGTCGATCATCTTTCTGTGAATGAGGCCATGAATGATAACTAAGCCCGGGATTTCGTTCCACAGTAGCTCGTGCCGTGGCAGATAATTGATTGATTTTCAAATAAATCCATATTCTAATCACCTCCCGCCCGAGGTGATTGGTTATTTCTTCTCGCTGACTGTCAGGAACTTACCTGCCACGGGGATAGGATAGGATTCCAGACAGTGGCCGCCGTCCTCCACGATTTCCCGGGTTTTTGTACCCCTTCATGACATCGACGTTCCCATCCTCCACGTTTTCCCGGGATTTTGTGCCCCTTCATGACGCCGACGTTCCCGGAGCGAACGTTTTCCAGGGTTTTTGGACGGTTCGGGAACACTGGCGTGTTTGAAACGAACGTTTTCCCAGGTTTTCGTACGGTCCGGGGACAGGGAAGCGATAATAACATCAAAGGGCTGCCCCCAATGGTTGGCAACCCTCTGCGCGGATGGGTAAACAGGACGCCGGGCTAGCCGGTGTCGACTACATCTTCCTTTCGGCGATGAGTCCGGATGATCTCTTTAACGACCTTCAAGGCTTTTGAGGTGGCCTTGACCGTTCGCTTGACACGCTTGGAATCCAGGCAGATGTCAAAGCTCAACTTGGTTGATAATTTGACCATAATAACGATGATTGATAGTTTGTCTAATGTAATTCAATCCATTGGATCAGAATTGAGACTACGCATCCGAGAATAAAATAGTAGAGCATCTCCCCTCTCGGGAAAATGCTCTATGTAAATGTTGCCCTTTCTCAAGGGGCGCCTATCAATTATCGTTACTTGCAAAGTTACAAAAAAGATTGACTCCACAAAGCGTTCGCACGCTATTTTTGAGAATTTGAAGTGCTCACTTATGGTTTTCGTACGGTCCGGGGACGGTGGGGGTCCGGGGAGTGTAAAAAGTTGCTATCTTTACGGACGGGATGAGGGGAGATGAGCTTATGGGGCGATGGTGGGGACGACTGAAAACTGACAGATGGACCGGATCGATCACATATTCCTTCAATTGGTGGCGCTGGGGCTGGGCAATGAGGTTCCTTTTGACCCGGACCTCAAGGGCATCGACTGGCAAGCCGTCATCGACCGGGCCGGCAGTCACGGTCTCGACGCCGTGGCCTGGGATGGGCTGAAGGCGCTGTATGAGAAACAGCCTTGGCTGACCGAAGCCCTCGACGAGAGCCTAGGCGAAATCAAATATGATTGGCTCGCCCTCACTCTGCAGGTGGAGCAGGACTACGACGCCTACGAGCGCACGCTGGGAGAACTGGCGGCGTTCTATAATGAGGAAGGATTCCCCGTGATGATCCTCAAGGGGTATGGGCTTTCGCTCGACTATCCCGTTCCCCGGCACAGGCCCACGGGCGACATTGACATCTACCTCTTCGGGCGCTGGAAGGAAGCCGACCGGGCGCTCAGGCAGCGCAAGGGCATCCTGGCCGACAACAGCCACCATCACCACAGCGTCTTCCGCTTCGGGGGCCGCCACGTGGAGAATCATTACGACCTGATCAACGTCCATTCGCGCCCGTCCAACCGGCGGCTGGAGCCCATCCTGAAGGCGTGGGCGGGCAAGGATACGAAGGAATGGGAACTGGAACGCGGCTCGCAGGCCCCGGCGGCGGGGACCTCCTCAGCGCCGTTCGCTTCTGGGACCCCGGTCGAGGAGGTCCCCGCCGCCCGCATCCTCCTCCCCGGCCCCGACTTCAACGCGCTCTTCCTGCTGCGGCACAGCGCCAGCCATTTCGCATCCGTCAACATTCGCCTGCGCCACGTCCTCGACTGGATCCTCTTCGTCCGGGCCCACGGCGCCGAAGTCGACTGGGACGCCCTCTACGCCATCCTGCGGCGCGAAAACATGGACCGCTACGCCAATTCGCTGAATGCCATCGGCGTCCGCTACCTGGGCTTCGACCCCGCGATCTTCCCGGCCGTCAAGAGCGGCCAGGCATCCGAACCCGCCCCCGCCTTCGAGACGGACAATGCGCTGGTCGACCGCATCCTGGAAGAGATCCTCCACCCTGCCTTCACCGACAAGGAAGACGGCACCCTCGCCCATTCCCTCCGTGTCAAGACCGCCCGCTGGTGGGCCAACCGCTGGAAATACCGCCTCGTCTTCGCCGACTCCCTCCCCGCCGCCTTCCTCCACTCCCTCTTCGCCAAGTTCCTAAAGCCTAAGAGTTTCGTCCACTAGCATCCAAAAAAACACGACATTTTACAAAAAAACTTATATTTCTGCAGGCTGCCCGACGAAATCGCATCCTGGGTTTCACTTCTTTGCCTATATTTGCTCGTCGAATAAATAGTGGCTCACATGTACAAGGCTATTAACATCGCACGAAAGCTTTTGCTGACCGCCAAGCGGGACAGCGTGATAGAGGGACAGGGGGAACTGATGTCCAACATGAAGCTGCAGAAGATGCTTTATTACGAACAGGGGTTCCATCTGGCCGTATTTGGTACGCCTCTGTTTGAGGAGGATATCGAGGCATGGATGTATGGCCCCGTGGTGCCAGCTGTTTATGAAGTGTATAAGGACTACGGCTACAACGGCATTGACCCGGGGAAAGTGGAAGAGGTCTCTCTCTCGGACAGGGAGCAGGCGCTATTTGATGAAGTGTATAAGGTCTATGGCGCTTATTCCGCCATTGGACTAATGAATATGACCCATCGGGAGTCCCCTTGGGCCAATACGCCGGCAGGTGTTGGAAGTGTGATTTCGAGGGATAAGATGGTGGAGTTCTTCCGCACCAGGATCAATGACTAAAAAGCACACCTTCGCCTTCGTAAGCTTTCGCAGTTGGGCTGGAAAATGATCGACCAATCATCCCGTCACGGTTTTGGACTGGAAAAGATTCCCCAGGGGATCCTTCGTCATAGACTACCAAAAGAGATTACTCCGGAAGTTCCCATTTTTGCTTTCCGCGCAACGGGAGATAATCATCCTTTCGTAGGTTTCCGTGAGGGAAAGATCTTCCATATCATCTTTATCGAAAGTCAATTCGGAGAGGTTTATCAACATTGAATGAGACTGGTCTGGCGGCAATAATCCAGCCCTCCCGGGGAAGGTGGTCAGCCCGTTTGGGGAAGGTGGATTTTTTGCCCCCACACCTTCCCCATCCAATCCGGCCTGCAGGGTCCTCCACTGCACATTCGATGGGGAAGGTCGAAACCCTAAAATCCCACCTTCCCCAAGCAA
>JAEEGH010008926.1_pt1 | contig 23557 bp, 12 predicted proteins | sample 9134181 | NCBI WGS metagenome assembly JAEEGH01 (sample SAMN16246544, study PRJNA631951) | gut metagenome | biome: gut microbiome; feature: rumen; material: DP-attached | host: Bos | place: Iran: Karaj | collected 2018-10
GCGCACCATGGCAAAACGCAAAATCCAGGAACTCACCACCGGTGTTCACGATTTTCCGACCCTGATTGGGGACAAGGAGAACAAATACGTGGACAAGACGGGCCTGCTCTACAAACTGGCCCGCCGAAGGACAAACGCCCAGTATTTCATCTCGCGTCCACGCCGCTTTGGCAAGTCGCTCATGCTCTCCACGCTCCAGGCCATGTTCGAGGGGCGGAAGAGCCTCTTCAAGGGGCTCGAAATCTACGACAAGCCGTGGGAGGGGTGGACGGCGAAGAATCGGCATCCGGTCTACAACTTCTCCATGATGCGCGCCAACGGCGCGACCGTCGACAACTTCCGCGCCGCGCTGGAGAATCTGGTGCGCGACTTGTGCGAGGATGCCGGCGTTCCGTACAAGGACAAGGTCGACGCGACGGTCAATTTCGGCGAGTTCCTGAAGGCCGCCGCCGAGAAGTCGCCGACGAAGAAAATCGTCGTCCTCATCGACGAATACGACGAGCCGGTCGCGGGCTTCCTCGACGACCTCGAAGCGCTCAAGCTTGTCCGCAAGACGCTCCACGACTTCTACGAAAAGCTGAAGGACAACTCGAAGTCCATCCGCTTCCTGATGCTGACGGGCGTGACGAAGCTTACGAAGCTCTCCGTCTTCTCCGGCCTCAACCACCTGACGGATCTCTCGATGGACAGGCGCTTCGCGACGCTGCTCGGATTCACGCCGGAGGAGCTGGACGGGACGCTGCGCGAGAACGTGGAGGCGTTCGGCGCGATGAATGGATGGGACTTCGCCACGGCGAAGACGAAGTTGCTGGAATGGTATGACGGCTACCGGTTTTCGCCGGAATCGGAAGCGCGCGTCTGCAACCCCGTCTCGCTCGGGAAGGCGCTGTCATCCGGCAGCCTCCTGAACTACTGGGAGGCGACCGGGCAGGCCTCCATGATCGTGGAGCGCATCAAGGCGGCGGACGAAATCCCGGCGGACTTGAACGGCATGGCCGCGACGCGGACGCAGCTCGACGTCTGCGATGCCGAGACGATGCCGCTTGAGGCGCTGCTTTACCAGGGCGGCTACCTCACGATCAAGCGCGTCCGTCCGTCAGGCCGTCTGGAACTCGGCATTCCGAACGAGGAAATATCGACATCTCTGGCTGAAGGCTATGTATCAACATTGCTGCGCAACGGCCTGCCCGATTGGAACGAAAGTCTTGCGGACGCGCAGGACGACCTGATCGAAAAAGGCGTCGAGACACTTCTCACGCGCAACCTCCGCGCCGCGTTCGCGGCGGTGCCGCACGAGTGGAAGCTCAAGGACGAGCGCGAGGCGAAGCGCTACTTCCTTCTGTTCATGAAGCTCATCGGCGCGGACATTTCCGGCGAGCGCCAGAGCGCCCGCGGCCGCGCCGACGCGATCCTGAAGGACAAAAGCGGCGTCTACGTCTTCGAGTTCAAATACGGAAAGACGCCGCGGGAGGCGCTGGAGCAGGCGCGCGTGAAGGACTACGCCGGCCCGTGGCTCGACGGCAAACCGCCCGTCTTTCTCGTCGGCGTCAACTACGACCCCGCCAAGCGCGGCATCGACGACCCGCTCGTGGAGAAGGCGTAGAAGGCCTGAAGATGGCCGCGAGGATTCTATACGTCAACCCGTTCCCCGACTGCCAAGTGGAGACGATGACGCTTGCCGGCGTCCGGCGCTACGCCGGGGTTCGCGGGTGGGCGGTGGAGGCTGTTCGTTCCGAAGCCCTGTCCGCGGGAAGGCTTCCGGCACTGTTGCGGACGATCCGCCCCGTAGGCTGCATCGTCGAATGCTCCGGTGGCCGCGCTCCACTGGCACAGGTTCGGTTCGGCCGCATTCCAGTCGTTTTCTGCAACGGTGCAAAAATCCGGGGCGGAAGCCGCGTCGCCTGCGTGACGGTGGACGACGCCGCCGTCGCGAAGGCGGCCTTTCGGGAACTTTCGGCCGGACGTCCGTCGGCATTCGCGGTCGTTTCCGCCCGGCAGCGGCGCGTCTGGTCAACGCTCCGAATGGAGGCGTTCCAATCCGAAGTCCGCGCGGCTGGCTGCGGGTGCCTCTCGTTCGACGATGGCGGTCATTTGGACGAACCGCCAGATGTCCGCGCGCCGCGTCTCGCCGACTGGGTGCGGACGCTGCCGCGCGGATGCGCCATCTTCGCCGTGAACGACGAGACTGCGGCGGAGGTCGCGGCTGCGGCGCGGGCGACCTACCGCCCCATTCCGCGCGAACTGACGCTCCTCGGCGTCGATAACGACCCTGCCATCTGCGAATCTTCACATCCTACCGTTTCCTCCATCCAACTTGATTTCGAACGCATGGGTTACGTCGCCGCGAAGATGCTGGGGGAGATGACGCCTCACGTCGCCATCGGGCCGCTGCTGGCGGTGCGCCGCGACTCGACACGCGGGTCTGGGCGGCGCGAGCCGCGCATCCTTGAGGCGGTGGAGATGATCCGCCGCGAGGCATGCGACGGCATGACCGCCGAAAATCTGGCAAAGCGCTTCGCCGGCTCGCGGCGCCACTTCGAGCGGCGCTTCCGAGAGGCGACCGGCCACTCCGTCCTCGACGAAATCCTACACGTGCGCCTGGACAAGGCATTCACGCTCCTAGCCGAGACCGACACGGCCATCGGCGCCATCTACGCCCATTGCGGCTTCCGCAGCCCCCGCGCCCTGGACTTCCTCGTCCACGACCGCACCGGGATGTCCATGCGCGACTGGCGCCAGAGCAATGCAAGGAAATAGAAGTCTCTGAAAATTCTTGTCGCAAAACTGTAATTTTGCTTCCAGCGGTCTGGTATAATGGATTGCGTCGCCACCCATTGTGGGTCCGGTGCCGCCGCCGTGGCGGCTCCAACGGCGGCGGTTTGTCAAGCACAACAACAAGGAAGGACATCCATGCAAATGCAATCCATAGGGCGGAACATCCGCCCCCGCGTCGCTGCCGGCGCGGCGGCACTCGCGCTCGCCGCGACTACGGCACGCGCTACGAACTACTATGTCGCTCCGGGCGGAACCGGCGACTACACCGCCGGCAATCCGGGCGGAAGCCCCGTCGAGGCCGCGCAGAAGGCCACGGCCGCAGGTGACGTGATCCACCTGGCGACTGGCCTCTACGAGTTCGAAAGCGGCGACATCTTGGTCGCCGACGGCGTGACGCTGGTTGGCGACGGCGCCACACCGGAGGAGACGGTTGTCTCCCGCATCGTCGCGGCACCGAACGGCAGCACCAACGCCCGCGTGATCCACCTTGGCAGGAACGCCGTCATGCGCAACCTCACGTCGCGCGGCGGATACACCGCCTATCAGGCGGCTGGCGTCCTGGGCTACTCGGCCACCGCCGGCGTCCACAAGCAGTTCACCGTCTCGAACTGCGTTGTGGAGAACGCGTCCGCGCTCTACAAGGGCGGCGGTTCGATGGGCGGCATGTGGATCGACTGCGTAATCCGCAACTGCGAGGTGCGGAACGTTTCGGGGGCCTCCCTCTACGAGGGCAGCGGCGGCGGCATCTGGGGAGGGACGCTCCGCGGCTGCGTGGTCACGAACAACACGGCGGCCTACCTTGGCGGCGGCATCGCCGGCAACGACACGGACAAGTGCGAGGCGCACGACTGCCTGATCGCCTTCAACAAGGCCCCCTACGGCGCCGGTGCCGGCGTGGCGTCGACATACGCCCCGGAAAGCTGCCGCATTGTCGGCTGCACGCTGGAGGGGAATGACGCGCAGCTTGCCGCAGGCCAGACCTGGGGCGGATGGGGCGGCGCCACCTTCAACTGCTTCACGACAAATTCGCTCATCGCACATAACAACTCCATCGGTTACGGCGGCGGCACGTATGGCGGCAGGAATGTCGATTGCCGGATTTCCGGGAATCGGGGATCTGTCGGCGGCGGCACGATGGAGGGCGTGAGCATAGGCTGCGCGATATGCACCAACACGGCCTATCTCGGCCAGGGCGGAGCCTGCTACAATTCATCCACCTACAACTGCCTCGTTTCCGGCAACACCTCCCAGGAGGATGCCGTGCTGTTTCGCGGCTATCATCAGGGGGACGTCATCTTAGACAATATCAGCTTGAGTGGTTATCGCGGGTCGGCGATAGCGTCGGTTGACAACAAGACGATGGACGTGGCCGCCGTGAATTGCACGATCGTCGGCAATACCGGGACCGGGGCGCGGGCGCAGGTCTTCCAGGCGGCCGTCACGAATTCAATCGTCGTCGGCGGCACGGGCAGCGCATTCGAGGCGGACATCCTGTACGGGGATGCCGTCCATTCGCTGTTCGGATCCCGCAGCGGCGGATACGACGCCGTGAAATGCATCGCGGGCGTCGATCCGAAATTTGCGAAGGTTGGGCCTACGGTCTTCGACTACTACACGCCGCTTCCGGGGTCTCCGTGCCGCGACGCTGGCGTGCATTTCGACTGGATGGACGGCGCGAAGGACATCGCCGGCAATCAGCGCATCAAATACGGAGCCGTTGACATCGGCGCGCTTGAATACTGCGGCGGCCTTGCGTTCATCGTAGTGGTAAAGTAGAATGAAACGCATGGGAAAGATGGCAGCAATGGCAACCGCGCTTTCCGTCGCCGCCACCGCGAACTGCGGCGCGCCGGCGGACGCTCTGGACACGGACCTCTCGATTCTCGTCTGTCTCGGCAAGGTCGAGCGCGCGCTCTTTTGCGGCGAGGGGGACGCTCTGCGCGAGCGGAACGCCATCCTGCGCGTGATTGGGGAACTGGAACGCTGCCATCTCGACTACGGAAAGGGCCGTCTCTTCGGCGCCCCCGACTGGGCGATACGGGGGCTTCTGAACGACGACGAGTCTCTCCGTTCCCTCAATCTCGCCTACGCGCGGCTGCTGAAGCTGGCGGGCTTGCTCTACGGCTTCGGCGACTATGCCGCGAGGGGGCGCTCGCTGGAGGAGTCGATGCTCGCCGGTCCCGGCGAACCCCCGCCGTTCCGCGACGAGGCGGCGCTCCCCGAAGCCGTTCTGGTCTACTACCGGCTCATGGATGACTGCCGCCGCGAAATGCGCGCGGAAATCCGCCCCGGCGGCGCAGGCGGCTCGCCCTTCTGGAACGCCCGCGCCCGCCTCTTCGCCTATCCGCCATCTTTCCCGTTCCGGGAGATTCCCGGCGCTGCGTCCTACCGCTTTGAAGTCCTCGACGACGCGCACAGGCTCCGCACCTTCGGTGCCGTCGCGCCGACGGCTTCGCTTGCGCCCGTGTGGCCCGCGCTTCCCGCGGGATTCGTCGAAGTCCGCTGCCGCGCCCTGGACGCCTCCGGCTGCGACATCGGCTCGGCCGGCGAGAGACGGTTCTGGCGCTCCGCGCCGTTCGACCCCGCCGAGTACCCTGCCTCCGCCGGAGGCTACCGGGAGGCGCGGCGCAAGGTCCTGCGCCATCTCCTTTCGTGGCCGCAGCTGGCGGCGCTGGAAACGAACGGCATCCCGGACATCGCCGCGGGCGACAACTTCGCCAGCTACCCGTCGAAGATGCAGTCTGCCGTCATGATGGCCATGCTCGCCGTCGCGGCGGAATTGCCGGAGGAGAGGGAGCGGGCCATGCGGATCGCCCGCGCCTCCGCCGCCTATCTGCTATCCACGGCGGAGGCCCCCGGAACCCCGCTCTCGGGATTCACGGCCACCTACACCGGGACGGGACAGCTCGCCGGGACATACGCCGGACAGCACATGCTGGTCTATCCCGCAATGGCCGGCGAGGCGTTCCTGTCCTTCCACCGCGCAACCGGCGAAGCGCAATGGCTCGACGCGGCGACAGCCATCGGACGCACCTATCTCAGGCTTCAGGGCGACGACGGCACATGGCCGCTCAAGATGAACGCCGCCGACGGCACGTCCGTGGGGCGCAACCGCCTCGCCCCCACGACAGTGGTGCCTTTCCTCGACGATCTTGCATCGGCGACGGGCGGCTCCGCATTCCGCGCCGCCGCCGACCGCGCCATCCTTTTCATCGAGCGCGGCCCCATGTCCGACGGGGACTGGGAGGGGCAGTTCGAGGACATCCGCCCAGCGGAGCAGCGCTACCAGAACCTCACGAAGGACATGCCATGCGAGACGGCCCAGGTCCTGCTGCACCGCCATCCCGGCGACAAAGTGCGCATTGCGCAGGCCCGCGAAATGCTTCGCTTCGCCGAAGACCAGTTCGTCGTGTGGCGCGCGCCGTGCCGCCAGGACGGCACGGGCGCATGGAATCCGATCTACCCGTTCTTCGCGTGGCGCACCCCGGCCGTGCTGGAGCAATACGAGTGCTACTCGCCGATCGACGCCTCGTCGGCGATGCTGATTCGCACCTTCCTTGCGCTCTACAAGGCGGAGGGGCGGGCGCTCGACCTCGCCAAGGCGCGGGCGCTTGGCGACTCGATGGTCCGCAACCAGGACGCCTCTGGACGCATCCGCACCTACTGGATCCCCGAACCCGGCGACGGCAGCGACCTTGCCGGGGCAATCCGGCTCCCGCTTGGCGGAGACTGGTTCAACTGCATGTTCGCCGACGCCGAGGTGCTGGGCGAACTGGCGAAAGCCACGGAAGAGAAGCCGTGAAGCCGATTCTCGCGATCATTGGCTGTGCCATCCTCGCCGCCGCGTCTGCGGCCGTGGCGCACACGGAGGTGCGCCCTCCCATTCTTGGCGCGACGGCGCATGTCGGCACGGCCGACTTCGAGCAGCGCGACATCGCGTTCGCACGGATGCGAGAGGCTGGACTGTGCTGCGCCCGCGTCGATCTAGGTTGGCGCTACTGTCAGCCGACGCCCGACGCACCCCTGGACTTCTCCCGCTACGACCGCGTCTTCGAATCCGCCGGGGCGGAGGGCGTCGGCCTTCTTCCCATTCTCAACTGGGCTCCGCGATGGGCTGTGCCCGTCACGGAGCATCTGGGCGAGTGGCGCGCATTCGTCCGCGCGGCGGCGGAGCGCTACCGGGGACGCGTCGCGGCGTGGGAGGTGTGGAACGAGCCGAACCACCGCGCCTACTACCCGCACGGCGACGCCAAGGCCTACTTGGAGATGCTCCGCGCGGCGCGGGAGGAGATCAAGGCCGCCGATCCCGATGCCCTCGTGTGCTGCGGCGGTCTGGCCGGTGCCGACTCGGCTTTTCTGGAGGCGCTCTACAATGCGGGCGCGAAGGGGCTTTTCGACGTCTTCGCCGTCCATCCCTATTGCGCCCCGCAGCCGCCGGAATACTTCCTCGACGAGGCCCTGGGCCGGATGCGCGGCGTCATGGAGCGCCACGGCGACGGGGGCACGCCGATCTGGATCACCGAGATGGGCTGGTCAACCTACACGGCGTCCGTCCCGGAGCAGACGCTGCTCATGGCCGGACTCAGGGTTGCGCGGCCCGATCTGGTGCGCTGGCGCGTCGGATGCGTTGGGGCGACGGACGACACCGCCGAGGCGGAAACCGTCGCCTCCGGACTCCGCGAGGCGCTGCCGCCCGGTTCGACGGCCAATGCCTACACCCCGGCGGGGTTGTGCGCGGCTCTGGCGGAAGGCGCGCTCGACGCCGTGGTCTATCCCCCCTTCACCGAGTCCTTTCCGCTCGACACGCTGGAGGCGGTCAGGGACTTTGTGGCGGACGGCGGGACGCTCGTCGATTTCGGCGGCGCCCCAATGTGGTACGCCTACCGCGACGGCCGCCCCGCCGACACGCTTTCCGGAGGCGGCCTCGCCCGCGAAGCCGCGTGGGATGCGCTGCGCGTGTCGGTCGTTTTTCCCGGCAGGGAATCCGGCATACCGGCAAAGGCGACCGTCCATGCCACGCCGGAAGCGATTGCGGCGGGAATGCCCGACGACATGAACGGCTGGCCCTGCCACCGCTTCTTCGACGCGGCGAAGCTGAAGAAAGGCGACCGGCTCGTGCCGCTGCTGGCGGTGCCCCTGTCCGCCCCCCTCCGAGAGGGGGGCGGCCCCAGAGGGGCCGGGGGAAGTACCGCAGGCGAGCCGCCTGCGCCACGGAAGGCCGCCGGCGCATGCGTCCTGAAGTTCGGGAGCGACTACCGGGGCGCGGTCATTCTCTCCGGCAACATGGCCGTCGAGACCGGCGGCGTCAGCGAGGCGCAGCAGGCCGACTACATTCTCCGCGCCCTGCCCGTCGCGGCGAAGCACGGCGTGGAGCGCTTTGTCATCTACGCCCTCCGCAACTCCGAAAGGAACCCGCACGACCGCGAGGACCATTTCGGCATCGTCCACGCCGACTTCTCGCCCAAGCCGGCCTTCCTCGCGCTACGGGACTTCCGCCGACGACAAGACTGCGGGGGTCCCCTTTCAGGAAGCAGGCAGGCGCCATGATACGCAGAACCGTTTCCATCGGGGGCGTCGGCAAGCCGGCGCACCGCATCTTTGTCGGAACGGCGATTCCGCCCATGCTGGCCGGTGCCGACGTGAGCGACCTGATTTCCGCCGCCGCGGACGCGGGCTTCAACGCCATCGACACCGCGCGCAGTTACGGCGGTGCCGAAGAGTCCATCGCCAGATGGCTGAAGGCGTCCCCCGGCAACCGCGACCGCATTGTCCTTCTCACGAAATGCTGCGACGTGCTGGACGGCGGAAAGCGTGTCGTAGTGACAGCCGAGCGCATCCGGCGGGAAGTGGACGAATCGCTGAAGACCCTTGGCACCGACCATGTGGACGTCCTCCTGCTGCACCGCGACGACCCGGCGCATCCAGTCGCGGAATACATCGAAACGCTGGAGGCGCTGCGCCGGGAGGGCAAATGCCTTGCCTACGGCGGCAGCAACTGGCGGCGAACGCGGCCTTGCGCGAAAGGCCGGGCGCGGTCCTCTGCCAGGACCCGGAAACCAAGGCATTCGCCGCAATCCGGTCGATTCCACTCCTAGTCGCCGAGCCCGACGTCCTGGTCGAGGCCGTCGGCGACCTCGTGAAGACCGCCGCCTCGTGGCGGGAGCGAATCGGCCAAGCAATTTAGTGTAACCTTACGGCACTCATCGGGTAAAGAGGACAAACAGGAGGACAAACGATGAGCATCTCACTCTCAACACTCACACAACTTGATGCGGGCAGGACCTACTACCTCTCGAACGCGACGGGGGAGATCAAGAGGACAACCCTCTGGCAGTGGTTCAAGTGCGTCACGGGATTTGGCGACGGACGCGCGAAGGCGCAGCGTCTTGCCGACCTCGTGAAGGAGTCGCTTCTCGCCAATGCCGATTTGAAGCAGGACATCGCGCTTGCCGGCGAGATCGGGCGCCTCAACACGAAGCGTTCCCTTTCGGGCGCGACCCTGCGCGACATCGCGGGCCGCTTCCGGGCGAACCATGCCGACGCCATCGCGGCGGTCGATGCGCGCCGCCAGGCGTTCAGCCTCGCCGGCGAGGCCGCCGACGAAAACATCAGCGAATGGGTCAAGAACGGGCGCGTGGTGTCAACGCCGGAAAACCTCGTCTTCATCAGGAAAATCGCCCTCTACTCCGTGCAGCATCTGGTGAAAGATGCCTACGAGGCTCGCAACATTCCGGACCCGAACAGACTCAAGGATAGGATGGGCGCCACCATGCGAAAGGCCATCGAGGCCATTGGCACCGCAGAGATCATGCAGGCGGCCCAAGGTTCCAAGCTGGGCTACCCCATGGCCGCCCCCAAGAAGAACGGGAATGGCCGCAAACTGGGCTTTGACCGTTTCCAGTTCGACGAACTCCACTTCCGGGCCGTCCTCGCCTGCCTGATGACAAGGGACGGTCCCGCCCGGCTCTCCGACTTCACCCGGCGGCTCACCGCTCTCTTCCAGGAGGATAAGCTCCAGGAGCGCAGAGACATCCTGATTAATACCAAGCTCGAACCGCCGGATACACCTCCGTCAGGCCTCGTCTTCGCCGAGAAGGTCCTACAGACCTGCAAGGCGGCGGAAGACCCCGAATGGAATGGCAACAACATCTAGTAAAAGTGCACTGTAGAAACAGCCATGAGCGGACACGCGAACTTCAACACGATCAGCGGCGACAGGACGCTTCGCGGGCTCAAGGCGGGGTTCTATTCCGCGAACTGCGGCAAGGCCCTGACCATTGCCTTAAGCATCGGCAACCTCAGCAAGGACGGCAATGTCAAGAGGACCGCGCTGACCTTAGGAGGTATCTTCATCCGGTCCATCTCCCGTGTTCTGAACGAAATCCTCGGCGACAACCAGCCCGGCGCGGGGCCGAACCTCAACGCGCACTACAACACCACACAGAGGGAATACAACGAGTGCAAGCGCATGATAGAGGCCCATGCCGCGCATGTTGAAGTCTGACCGCGTCGCTCGAACACGATATGTGACCCTGCGGCGGCGGGCGGAGGTGTAACATTTTCAAAGCATAAACATGAAGCAAGGCCACGGCAATCACCCGAAATATGGTATAATGAACTCAAAAGCAATTGGGCAAATGTAACATTTCACCGCATTGCGTGTAAACCCTGCGAAAGCACTTTACGAACAAACCAACTATCCAACCCCTCAAAAAAGATAACAATACTGGAAATCGAACTCAACGCCAACCAGTACGCCGCGCAGTTCAGCGCATTCGTCAAATTCGCGGGCCACAACAACCAGGGCTTCGTCGCCCGCATCGAAAAACAGAAGCCGGATAACAACCTGCTCGATCCAGACAATCCGGGCAAGCTGGTCGGACCGGACGGGCAGGCCAGGAACATCGTCGCCAAGAGCTGGGACGGCAGCGGGCAGGTCTTGCGCGGCAAGGGCAGCCGGACGGTCAACAACGAGGTGCGCGAACTCTTCCTCAAGACAATCCTCGGCGTCTGCGGAGCCAAAAAGGTGGAAGATCTGCCGCAGTCCGTCCAGGACGTCCTGAAGATCGAAGACTTCGACGGCAAGGGTCATCCGCTCACGGCCCGCCGCATCAAGGCCGTGACGAAAGCCGTCCAGGAGCACCTCGGCATCACCGAGGCCGCCGGAGCCTACGTGTCCGGATCGTCCCCGGCCGTCGCCAAGCTCCAGCACATGGTCATGACGGCCCCATGCATCCCGGCCAACGCGACAAATCCGACCGACAAGATGGCCGCATTCGGCGACAAGCTGAGGGAGAATGCCGCCAAGGAAATCACCACCACCATCCCCGACATTATCGGCAAGAGCTTGATAACCAACGGGAAGATTGATTTCAACAAGGTCCACGAGCAGTTCAAAAAGGACATCAACCGCGACATGAGGATATACATCGGCAAAACCGATGCGGGGAAAAAAGGCGATATCGACGGGCTGGAGAAAGGCGATATCGACGGGCTGGAGAAAGGAAACGACGGGGGGCGGACCGAAATCCCCAGGAACTACGAAGAGGCACGCGACGGGCTTGTCAAGTTCATCACGGGAGACAAAGACGACACCTTCGAGGATGCATCCGAATCTGTCAAGAGGCAGACGGTCGTGTTGATGTCGATCCTCAACCAGTGCGCGTCCATTTCCGTCATGACCGCCTTCATGGACACCGTCACAACGGACAACGCCTCATACATGTTTTCAGATCAGGCAGTGGAAGCCGGCACGAACCTGGACTTCACCCTGACCAGGAAATCGAACGGCGACATCCAAATCACATTGAGCCAGGACAACGGCTGCGGGCTTCTGACAGTAAACGACGAGGAAGGCGGAGGGATGTTCTTCATGGACGGCGCGACGAGCTACTGCCGCGTCGGGCTGGACATCAACCTGTCTTCCGACAGACTCCAATCGGTCGCCGATGGCGACTGGTCCCAGTTTGATTACAAGGCTTTCGACGAAGCAGGCCGGGGTAAGGATGGCAGTATCGACAAAAAGATCACGCAGATTCCCGAGAATCTCCGGATCGACGCGGAGGTCACCTCCGCATCGGCGCACTTCGATCTGAATGCCGGTGAGAACCCGCTTGACAAGGCGCTTGAAGAGGCGAAGAAAGCCCGTGAGCAGGCCGGCGGCATGAAGGTCTAACCGCAAGGCGCCACTCCCACAAACCCAACCTACACGCAAGGAGAAAACCATGGCAGGCAAAGTCACCAACGACCAGGTCTCGGTCAAGACATTCAATGTTGACGACTTCCGCAAGGCGGTCAACTACGAGAACCCCAAGAACAAGGGCTACGTCCGTTTCGTGCCCGACGGAAAGGGCGGCGTCAAGCTCGCCAAGGTCAACAACAAGATCGACCTCTTCCTCAGTCTGCGCACAAACATCGACGCCGACAAGAACAAGGCTATCCGCGAGAAGTTCGCCGACGCCCTCACCCGGGATCTCAAATGGGCGGATCAGTCCAAGGTCGAGAAGCTCGCCGAGAGCGTGAAGCTGGCCACCAAGGGCGAGAACAAAGGACAGGTGCGCACGGACGCGCTTGCCCGCAAGGAAGTGAAGGCGGCCATGCTGGAATACGACAAGCTGGTCAACACCACCGGCGGCCGCCAGGACATGATAAACAACCTCCTCAAGAGCACCGTGGAGCGTTGCGGCGGGATCGCGACCCCCGAAGCCGTGCAGGAGATGAAGAACCGCCTCTTCCCCACCGCGGAAGCCCTGCAGGAGTACTTCTCCATGATGGACTGCAACGCCGACATAGACGTCGGGCAGCCCGGCCACATGAAGATGGACGAACTCACGTTCAAGGCCAAGCTTCACGCGCTCGAAATGAAGTGCGAGCAGGAGGTGCGGCGCGCCGAGGTCGAGAACCTCGTCAGGAACCGGGCCACGATGCTGACCGCCCCCGGCGCCGTCGGCAACGATTTCGGCCTGTATCTCATGGATGCCGACAAGGACCAGATCGCGGGCGCGCTCCATTACTTCCTTTCCGTCAAGGGACTGGTGCCCGAGAAGGAAGACGGCGGGATGGTCGGGACCGGCGGAATGCTGTTCCAGGTGTTCATGGACGACATCCTGCCAAAGCTCTTCGAGAAGAGCGTCGCGGACATGCGCAGTGCCGGCGAGAACGCCGACAGGGAACTCGCGATGGAGGCCAACTTCTCCTTCGAGGCCATCATGGACGCCGCCGAGAAGTTCATAGTCGGCGCGCGCGACTACATCAACAACCCGCCGGAGGACAAGGCCAAGGCGACCGGCGACGCGAAGCTCGACGAAATCGTCCAGGGCCACCAGAAGCTGGTTGACTTCAACCTGAAGGCCGCGAAGATGCGCTTCGTCATGTCCGGCCTGGAAGACGTCGCTGGCAAGACGAACATCGACAAGGACACATTCAAGCAGCTCAGCAAGGACGCGAAGCAGGCGATGGGCGCCTACAACGCCGAGGGGCTGGCGAAGACCTACGCGCAGAAGTTCCTGGCGGAGCGCGGCATCGGCGAACAACTCGAAGACGTCAACGAGCGGATGCAGATTCACACCAACACGACCGATGTCATCATGAAGTCGCTGATAAAGGTCAAGCAGGCGGCAGACATCCAGTTCGGCCCCGCGAAGAAGAACGAGGCCACCGGCAAGAACGAGGCCGCCGGCCAGAGCATGGGCGACTACATCAAGGACATGGAAAAGGCCATCGGCGAGATCGCGTCCGGCAAGGACGGACTCGACAAGGAGCTGATGGGCAGGCTCTTCAGCGGCACGTTCGCCAACATGACCACCCGCAAGGTCGCCCTCGTGACGTCGGGCGTGGGCGTCAGGCCGAAGATCGAGAAGGCGGACGAGGAGGCCGACAAGGCCCTGATCCAGGCGACCGCCGACGCCTACGTCGCGTTCGAGAAGAAGGTTGGCAAGACCCTCGCGGGCGCCAGGGACGCATTCGAGAAGATCGCCAAGGCCGCCATGAAGAAAGGCCTCATCGACGGGCCCACGTTCAACGACATGCTCCAGCGGGCCAGCGCGAAGCTCGCGGGCGCCCACAAGGCCGCGCTGCAGGAGTTCTTCGCCCGCTCGCCGGTCAACAGCGCCGAGGACGGCGAAAAGCTCCTCAGCCGCGTCCTGCGCGCGAAGATCGCCGAAGCCCGCGCGGAGCTCGACAACGACCTCGCCGTGGCGTCGCTCGGCAGGACGCTCGGCCCGGCGAACCACCGCAAGCTGCTCGACGTGGAAAGCCGCGTCGCCGAGGCCTTGGCGCAGGCCGGCCTCGACAACGTCAAGGTCGGGCGCGACGGCTTCGTGGACGAGAAGACGGCGCGCGCCCGCCTCGCCGCCGGGGAGCTCAAGCGGCTCTACACGGCCACGCTCGCCGCGCACCTCAAGAACGTGAAGACCGTCGACGGCCACAAGACCCTGACGGACAAGTTCGTCGACAACCTGATCAAGGACTTCAACTCGAAGGCCGTGTCGCTCATGAAGTCGGTCTCCAAGTCGCTGACGGCCTTCCTCGCGGAATGCGATAAGCAGCTCAAGGAGCTGGTCAAGAACGGCATCGAGAACGAGGCCTTTGGCTTCAAGGGCTATCTGGACGGCGACTATCCGATCACGGAAGCCGAGAAGAAGGCTCTCATCGACGACCTTGCCGCCGAGACGATGCGTTACAAGGCGCCCGCGCTCAAGTCGAACGTCGAGGAGATACTCGATTCGCCCAAGTCGTTCGAGAAGTCGTTCTTCGGCAGCGAAAACGACGCGAAGGCCATGGCCAAGGCCGCCATCGACGACTTCGCCACGGGCGGCACGCAGTACACCACGCGCGGCCTCGTCACGGTGATCGCGGACCGCAAGAAGATGGTCTCCGACTTCCTCGCGGACGCCGCGCTCATGAGGGAGGTCGAAACCGCCGTCGCCGCAGCGGGCGTGTTCGCCGCAGGCGGCCTGCTCGCGGACGCCGCTTACCTGGAGAAGGGGTACTTCATCTCCAAGGCGATGTCACAGGTCAAGGCGCGCATGAACGCCGTGCCGCTCGTTTACGCCACAGGCGACAAGGCCGCGCTGCGCCAGCGCATGATCAAGGAGGTCTCGGACGCCTTGAAGAAGCCGGTGGAGGATTGGACCAAGTTCCGCAAGCCTTTCCTCGAGAAAGCCGCCGCCATCGAGCAGGAATTCTCCGCCATGGGCGCGAAGAAGATCTCCGACGTCCGCAACTGGACGCTGTCCGAGTTCGCGAACAAATTCCTGTCGGGAGACCCGGACGCCAACAAGATGGACGTGGCGCTCGGATTCCTGCGCAACCAGCTTTCGGAGAACCTCGAATTCGAGGCGGGGAAGATCAAGGAGCGCTTCGACGCCTACGTCGCCAAGATCGACCAGGTGCTCAAGCCCGCGATGGACAAGATGCGCCAGGCCGCGATCGACTACTTCGAGAACACGGTCAACATGCTGACGCCGGAGGGCGCGGAGCACCTCGAGACCGTCCTGATACCGAAGCTGATGAAGGACTTCGAATACCAGATCTACCGCGACCCGGACAGGTTTGTCGTGCGCGAGGTCTCCGACCTGCGCACCAACGAGAAGACCGACACGCTCACGCAGCTGATAGACGGCATCAAGGAGGAGGTGTTCGCCCCGCTGCACGACATCATGGAGATGAACCGCGTCGACGGCGACCAGGCCCTGAAGTCGCTGATCCGGAGAGTTGGCGCCGGCGTCATCCTCAAGGACAACGTCGAGACGGCCGCTGCGATCGCCGACCTCAAGACGTGGCTCAAGTCGGATGACGGCCATGCCGCCCGGGTGGCGATGGAGAAGGCCCTGCTCGACCACTACGCCGAAGTCGGCGCCAGCGAATACGTCGAAGGCGACGCGCGGGCGTACGGCGCCAACGTGCCGGGCAACGCCGTGGCGGAGTTCCGCTTCGCCGCGCGCGACGTCCTCAAGAATCGCGCCGTGATGATGCTCTACACGGCGTTCGACAACACGCGCATCGGCGAGGTGAAGGACGCCTTCGAGAAGTGGGTTGACGCGCATGGGCTGTCGCAGCACAAGGACTTCCTGCGCAAGACCACCGCCAGGGAGCGCATCATGGAGAAGTTCGTCGAGCGCGTCAAGTCGCTGCAGGAGAACGCGCTCAACGGCGGCGCCAACGAGCCGATTCTCACGCCCGCCTTCATCGACGTGATCGACAAGATCATCGACTCCGACGCGGCGAACGCCATGATGACCGAGTGGAAGGAAAAGACCATGGCCACGCTCCAGGGCCAGTACCTGAAGGAGGACGACGAGCTCGGCTACATGCTCAACCCCGACCACAGGCTGTGGAAGACCGAAGGACAGAACCTCGGCGCGAACGTCAAGGAAGCCGCTGCGCGCAACAAGGCCGAGATCCTCGCCGTCCTTTCGGCGAAGGTCTCGGAAGTGGCGGGCTCCCTCGAATCCCGGGGCGGCTACGACGAAATCAAGAAGGGCATCGACGAACTCACCGAGGAGAAGCTTGTCGAGGGCGTGAAGAACGACGTGAACATCGTTGTCGACGAATGCGTCCGCCGCTTCCAGATCGAGGAGGCGAGCACGGTCCTGACCAGGAACTACACCCACGCCTTCGAGCGGCAGCTCATCAAGGATGCCGTCGGCGAGGACAAGGCCAAGCAATTCCCGAACGGCTTCGACGACCTGCTGGCGGACGAGAAGGTGAGGGACAACGCCAATCTCGTGAATTGCCTCGTCACCGCCCGCACGGCCATTGCGGACTACCTCGGCGAAACGCTGAAAATCTGCCGCGAGAAATGCGTCACCACCACGGTGCTCGAGAACAGCTTCCGCAGCACGGCCAACGCCTGCATCGACGAAATCAAGAAGAGCAAGGCGCTCTGGAAGAACGGGCTCGAATCCGGCATCAAGGCGATTGCGAAGTAGTCTATGAGCGGGTTCAACGACCTGATGGCCGGAGTCGGCGACATCCTCGGCATCGAAGGCTACGAGCCCGATGCCGAGGGTGTCTGCATCCTCGAATCGGAGGAGGCGGAGATACGTATCATCCACTGCCCCGAGGCCGACGAAATGCTGCTCCTGATGGCGACGGTAATGCCGGCGCCGCCGGACGGCGGACGCACGCTCCTCGCCGCGCTCGACGCGAACCACCGCTTCAAGGGCACGCGGGGGGCCACGGTTTCGCTCGACCCGGAAAGCGGCGAACTCGTACTGTCGCACTATCTGCCGGTCGACGTCCTGACGCCCAGGTCGTTCGTCGCCCTGCTCGAGGCGTTCTCGTCCGCGCTCATGTCGATCCGCGCCATCGACGCCGGAGAGATGGCGCCATCGCCCGATGCCGACGGAGAAGCGGGCGCCGGGAGCGGGGACGCGGAAACGGTCGAGATCGACGGCGTCGCGTTGGAGCTGGGCCAAGGCTCCCATGACGGCTTGATCGTCGCGGTCTCCGACCTTGGCGAAGCGCCGGACGACCCGGGCCTGGCCCGCGAGCTTCTGGAGGCCAACCATCTCTTCGCGGGAACGGCGGGCGCGACGCTTTCGCTCGAGGCGGCGACGAATCGCGTGTTCCTGCAGCAGAAGATCTACCCGGACGACAACGACGAGGACTGGCTGCCGCGCCGCCTGGCCGTTTTCGTCGACAAGGCCGGCGAGTGGAGGAGGCGGCTCGACGGTTCCGCCGCGCCGCCAGATGACGCATCGCCATTCTCGGAAGGCTTCTTGCAGGTATGACATACTATGACGTTCGATGAAACCTTTGTCGGAGTAATGTGTAGACAGCGCAGAAGCCAACGGATATGAAAGGAGCATGACATGCCACTTAACGTCAACGGATACAACAACACGTTCAGCGCTTTCGTGGAGTTCGCAAACGCCAACGGCGCAGGAGACGGGAAAGCGATTGCGCGGTTCGCCGTCACCGAGACCATGCAGCTGGGCGTCGCGCGGAAGATCGTGGCCGCCGACCCGCAGGTCGACAGGGTGGGCAAATCCCGCGACCTGGACCAGAAGCGACTCAACGACTCCGTCCGCACCTCCTTCAGGAACGCGATCAGGGATATGTTCGGGGGCGAATCGAAAATCCCCGCGAACGTGAAGAAGGCGATGCTGCTCAAAGACTTCGACGAAGGCAAGCCCCTCACCGCCCGCCGCATCCTGGCCGTCAAGGCCGCCATCGACAACCACCTCTCGGCCGTTCCCGACACGATTGAAGTGAATGTCCGCGGCAGGACCGTGACCTTTGGGAAAGCCTACTACGAGCGGATGGTGGAGGCCATGCCAGAGGATGCGCGCCCGCGCGGCATCGAGGGCCGCGGGGAGCTTGCCGCCATATTGAGGGGCACGTTCTCCGCGCGCATCGAGCAGGGGCTCACCGTCCTCGCGGACGTCCGCGAAGGCAACGGCGCCGAGCACCCGGCCTCGGCGGCCAACGTGGCGGACGTCTCGCTCGCGCTCCATGCGATCGCCATCATGCACGGAGAAGGGTTCATAAACGGAGCCTTTTCCGTGGCCGATCCCAAGGGGCGCCTCGCCAAGTGGCTAGATACGTCCAACGAACTCTACCTGCGCAGATCGAGCCATCTCGAGGCATACCAGGGAATGACGGTGGACGGCCGCCGCAACGTGATGCGCGGCATCGACGTGGCAGAGGGGAGGAACGGTCTCCTGGGAGGGATGAAGACCGTCCACTTCGGAACCATCCCGGACCTGCACAGCACCACCGGCGACGGTTGCGGTCCGCAGCGCAGGCTGTTCTTCAAATGCGAGTCCCACGGCATCTACTACAACCCGTTTTTCAATCATTCCAGAGCAGCCGGGAAGACGCCTGGCATGCGCGAGCGCACTTCGCGCAACGGCGACCTGATCGAATCTTTGAAGCATGGTTTTTCGTTCCTCGAGACGCGTGGCGCCGACCCTACGGCGGGAGGCGCCCGCAAGGAGCACATGACCGCCAACGTGAAGGAGGCGCTCAATCGCGCCGTCGCCGAGCTCAAGGCTGCAGGACGCGGCGACCTGGCGGCGATCCTCTCCGGGAACAATGCCAAGAAGGGCGGCGCGAAGATGGTGCTCGACAACGTCATGAAGGCCCACGCCGCCGATCCTGACAACCCGTTGATCCAGCGGATCGTAAACGACATCGTCCAGACGATCGTCAGCGAGCACAACGGCAAGCACGGCGACAGCATCGCCCGCCTCGGCAACGAGGTCATGATCGAGGACAGCGACATCGCAGCGCTCGTCTAACCCCAATTCCAATCGAAGGAGCAGCAAAATGGCATTGCCGAACATCAGTCTTGCGCAGTTCAACGCGATGTCTAACGGCCAATACAACGCCGGGCAGATAGACTTCGGAACGGGCCGGAACGGGGAGGCCGAACTCGTCAAGGTCAACAACCACATCCACAAGAGGTCCATGAACAACGTGGTCCTCTCGCCCGAGCGCATCCTCGAAATCAAGGAGACGTTCCTCAACGCGCTCAGGAACGGCGGCGTCACGCCGGAGAGGATAGCGGAGATACGCGACCGCCTGGGGATCCCAACGGAGTTGGACTCCCGCGTCGGCAAGGCGCAGTTCAAGGGGTTGCTGCTGGCGCGCTTCACGCCGCTCACCCGCGCTCAGGTCCGCGCTATCCTCGACGAATACGCCGACGGCGGCAGGGGCTTTACCGAGGAGTCGCGGGCGGCCGTCTCGCGGAAAGACTTCGCCAAGGGGCAGGCCGCCGCGAACCTGGGCGGATCGGACGCCGCCAAGCGCGACGCCCTCAACGCCGATGCGCTTCAGCGCCACGCCCTGCGGGGCGACGACGGCGTCAACTTCTCCGTGACCGACGCGCTCAGCGTCCTTTCCGGCGCCCGCACGCTCTCCGACCTCGACGCCGCGCGTTCGCGGCGCGTCGGCGGGGAGAACGCCGCGAACGAGCGCGCAATGAAGAACGAGGAGCTTGCGACCGGCTTCGCGAGGCTGTTCTCCGCGGCGCTCGCGATGCTGCAGGCGGACGCGCACGAGTCGGAGGAGTTCAGGCTCTGCGGCGAAACGGTGAAGCTCGTCAAGGGCGAGGACGGGAATCTCACGGCCATTCTCGGCAAGGGCGATCTCAAGACGAACGTCGCGCTTGGGACCGACGTGGACTCGCTCGTCACGCGACTCATCGGCCGCTGCGTCGAAGACCGCGAGACGATTGGGAGCCTCACGTTGAAAGGTATCGTCGGCAAAGTCTATGACCGCGACATCAAGGCCGGGCTCGTGGCCAGCGACCGCACGAGCCTGACGCGCAAGTTCGCGTCGGTGCTCATCTCCATGATTTCAAGCGACCGCGGCACCGGCGGGGTCGTCAATGTCGACACGATCCTCAACGGCAACTACAACACGGGGCTTCTCGTCGATATCGCCCAGAAGGCGCTCGCCGGAGAGGACATCGGGACGAAGGAGAAGCTCGACGCCTACCACGCGAAGATCGTGCGCGACACGGCGGCGCTCCCGCCCGAGATAAAGGCGATGCTCGAGCAGGTGGCGAACGTGCCGATCGAGAAGCTCGATGAAGACAAGGGCGAATTCATCGTGCGCAACCCCATCGTCGCCGGCATGAACGAGGTCGCGCCGGCGCCGCAGCAGCCTGCCGCCGCGCCGCCGGAGAACCTGCGCGACATCGGCGGCGCCAGCGCCATCAAGGACTTCGTCGCCGACCTGGTGTTCTCCGACGACACGATGGTCGCGGACGTCGTGGTGAACCGGCCCGGCGAGACGATGCGCGCGATGCTCTCGACGGACAAGCGCCTCCTCGCGTTCTCGGAAATCGTGAAGAACCGCGCCGTCCTGGCCACGGCTGTCTCGGAGAAAATCAGGACCGTCGTGAAGGCGGGCTTCGACACGATGGTCGCGACCCTCGACGGCGCCTGGCGGGCATCGCACGACGGCGAGACGATCGACGCCGCGTCCAAGAAGCCCGACTTCCTCGCCAGGTTCTCCGCCTTCATCAAGAGCGCGGACCAGCTGCCCGGCGAGAAGCTCGCGGAGTTCGACGCCGCCATCCAGTCGATGGCGAACAGCGGCTGCGAGAAGATCCAGGACTACATCAACACCATCTTCAAGGTCAATGTCGCCAAGGCCAACGATGCCGGCGCGCTCGTCAACGAGCCATACAAAAACAAGAAACCCGAAGACATCAAGACTCTTCTCGAAGGAAAGAGCCTCAACCAGATCCTCGACACGGCGTCCAACTCCGAGGCGCCGGGGCAGGTCGGGTTCTTCCGCCAGGTGATCTCCACCTACTTCACGTCGCTGAGCAACGCCGACAAGCGCTCGTGCTTCGCCGCCTCCATGCGCTACGCGCGGGACTTCGACTTCACGGGCAAGCAGGGCAAGGAGCTCGAGAGCGCCAACGCCGCCGCCAACAACAAGTTCGCCGGCGCGATTTTGAAGGGCACGAGCCCGCTCCTCCAGAAGATGATGCAGGGTCTCCCCAAGGATGTGATGGGCGAGTTCTCTGACGCGCTCGAGGACATGAAGTGCAACCTCGCGCCCATGCCGCGCAAGATCGTGCAGGCGCACCTGATGAAGCTGATCAACGACTCGAACGGCAAGATCAAGTCCATCAAGCTGGAGAAGTCGCTCGGCGCGGCCTCGGTGGGCGAGGCATTCCTCTGCGAAATCACCCACGAGGTCCGCACGCCCAAGCTCCGGCAGACAACCGACGCGGAGAAGAGGGCGCGCATGGGGAACTGGACCGAGGTCCGGGACAACAACGGCGCCATCGTGTACGAGAACAAGATCAGAGAGGACAAGGTCGTCATCAAGCTCATGCGCCACGACGCCGAGCGCCGCATGGAATCGGAGGCCGAGATCTTCACCACCGCCGCGAAGAAGATCCCCGGCATGGAAAAGACCTGGGAGGGGCAGCTCGCGCAGTACCGCAAGGAGTTCGACTTCAGGATCGAGGCCCGGAACGTCTGCGAGGGCGTCAAGATATACGACGTCAGCGGCGGCAAGAACCAGGAACTCGACGAGATCGCGCACAACGTCTCGTGCATGAAGCTCTCGGACATCGTGCCGACCAAGAAGGACGTACTGGTCGCAGAGGAGGCCAACGGCACTACTGCGGACCGCTACTTCAAGAAAAGCATAGCCGAGGTGCGCGATGCGGCCTCCGGCGTCTTCGAGAAGGATCCCGAGACCGGCCGCATCAAGTGGCAGGACGGCCCGGTGAACCCTGAAACCGGCAAGCCGACGCGGATTCCGGTGTTCAAGCCGGATTTCAAATTCGGCTCGCTCGGACACCTCCAGCAGTGGGTCTCCGACAACTATGCCGACCTCCAGCTCAAGCAGGGGCATCTCCTGCAGGCCACGAAACTGTGGTTCTACGAGGCGCTCTTCGGCTCGGGCAAGTTCCATGGCGACACCCACGCCGGCAACCTGATGGTTGCGGCAAACGGCGTCACGTTCATCGACTTCGGCAACCTCTTCCAGCTCAAGACCCATTACGAGCTGGACCAGAACAACCAGCCCGTCAAGGAGCGGATCCAGACCATGGTGGACGGCCGGCTGGTCACGATCGAGCGCGACAAGGTCCGGCTCAACGAGAAGCACGAGCTCCTGCGCATCATGACAGGCGCGGCGTTCCGCGACAAGAACTTCTTCCTGGAAGGCTTCGAGCGGCTTCTCTCGGAGAGCGGCAAGGCGGCGCTCAAGGCCAACCGCGCGAAGGCCGAGGCGATCCTGGACAAGGTGCTCGGCAAGGGCAAGTTCGCCTACGACATCGTCTATCGCCTCAACGCGGCCGTCGCCGAGCTGCAGAAACTCGGGCTGGAGCTGCCGCCGCAGATCAACTGCTTCATCCAGTCGATGGCGCGCCTTGCGAACTCCATCACCGAGATGAACACAATCATGAAGCAGTACAAGGCCCTCCTCGACGCCGCGAACGGCTACGTGCGCCAGGGCCCCGCGCCGGAGCGCGACGAGCTGGACGTCATCGGCAGGGCGTTCGACTTCTTCGCGACGGAAGATGCGAAGAAGATGGTCGCCAACACTGACCGCCTAGGCAACGGGCTGCCAGATGAGATCACAGCCTTCCACAAGTTCCTCATGGACAATAAACCCGGCAATGACTATCGCTCCAGAGTGGCCAGCCGGCTCCTGGACGCGGCGGACCCGAAGGCGGAGGCCCGGCGACTTGTCGAAATGCTCAGCAAGCATCTCGATGCCGAGCGCAACATCCTCAACCAGACTGCAAAGGAAAACATCGACCGCGCACTCGAAGATTTCCTTAGGGAGATCGACGAGAACGGCGGCGCCAACAGGATCGAGGCGATTGCCAAGTTCACGGTTGCATACGTCAATCAGGGCGTCATTCCGGCGTTCCAGAGCGTCCGCGACTCGATGGACTACGTCGCCAGGACCGAGATCAACCCGCCCAAGACGTTCGCCAGCGCGCTCGTGAACCTCCTGCTCGACAACTTCGACGCCATGCAGGGTGTATTCAGCATTGCAGACGGGATGAAGGTCTACGCGGACGCCAAGATCATTGCCATGAACGAACTCGGCAAGCATCTCTGGTCGAGCAAGGAAACCGTCATGGAGGCGATGAAGGACGACGCCAGGAACACGGCGGCGGACACCGACACTTCTTCATACCGGATCGACATCGGAGTGTAACCTTCCGCCGAGTTGCAATTACCCCCCCCCAGAAAATGTCAAGAGACATATCCCCCTTTTTTGCTTTTGGGCCACGCACAAAAGACCGCAAAGTGCCGAATTGATGCGGGCGCGGCGGTATCAAAGAGGC
>JAEEGH010008930.1_pt1 | contig 23548 bp, 22 predicted proteins | sample 9134181 | NCBI WGS metagenome assembly JAEEGH01 (sample SAMN16246544, study PRJNA631951) | gut metagenome | biome: gut microbiome; feature: rumen; material: DP-attached | host: Bos | place: Iran: Karaj | collected 2018-10
GACCATCTCGCTGATGAAGGATATGTGGGGTGCTTTCAACGTTCGTGAAGACCAGTTGGGTTCGATGACTGTAGGTACTGTGGTAGATGCTTTTGTGCCAGCCTTCAACAAGTCCGTCAAGATGAAGATATACTATCTGAAGGATCAGGGAACATACGCCGTTTGGAAGGCTACCAAGGCCAATGGTCAGTATGATCTGAAGACTTTCGAGGTGAAAGCCCGTCCTGTAGAAAAACTTGAAGGCTTGCGCCCAGGTATGTCGCTGATACTGAAGCAGTAGTCTGCAATGAAGCATCTGAGGCAGATATACGATATCATGTTGCGTGAATTGTCCATTTTGCGCAACAACTATATTTATCCCTTCTGTATGGTTGTGTTTCCATTAGGGGTGATGATATTCTTCACCTCGCTGATGGAAGACGGACTGCCTACTGAGATGCCGATAGGTATTGTGGATGTCGACAATACCACCACCACACGTGCTTTGATACGCCGTCTTGATGCCTTCCAGATGTCACGCATCACGCATAGCTATGCCTCTGTTGCTGAGGCCCGCAAGGCTATCCAGAACAACGAGATATACGGTTTCCTGTATTTCCCCAAGGGTACGACAGAGAAACTGTTGGCGTCGCGTCAACCCAAGATATCCTATTATTATTCGTATACCACATTGGCTGCAGGCGCCTTGTTGATGCGAGACCTGAAAACAATTTCCACGCTTGGCTCTGCTGCTGTGGGGCAGGCGACCATGCGTGCCAAGGGGTTCACCCCTGAACAGATACAGACCTTCCTGCAACCCATCAAGATCGATTTGCATCAGATAGCGAATCCTTGGACCAGCTATAATTCCTATCTCTCCACGATGATAGTGCCTGGTATGATGATGCTGTTCATATTCCTGATTACGGCCTATTCACTGGGTACTGAACTGAAGTTCAACAGCTCGAAACAGTGGTTGGAAATGGCCGATAATAATATTACGGTAGCCCTGATAGGCAAACTCCTGCCTCAGACCATTATCTGGCTGGCTGTCGTCTATAGCTATCAGTATTATGTGTTCTTCCATCTGGGATTCCCCCACTTAGGTAGTCCTTGGATGTTGGTGCTGTTGGGACTGATGCAGGTGTTGGCGTCTCAAGGCTTTGGCGTCTTCGCCTTCGGTTTGCTGCCTTCGCTCCGCATGTCGATGAGTGTGTGCTCACTATGGGCTGTGCTCAGCATATCGATGGCTGGTTCGGCCTTCCCCGTCATGGGTATGGACCGTCCGTTGCAGTCGCTGTCGTGGCTGTTCCCGCTGCGCCATTATTACATGATTTACCAGACTTGCGTGTTCAACGGTTTTCCGCTCATCGAGTCGTGGTTCCACTTTGCAGCCTTGGCAGGCTTTCTGCTGTTGCCTTGGATGGTAGTCAAGAAGATTAAAAATGCAATGCTCACCTATGTCTATATTCCATAAGATATACGAGGACCTGCAACACGTCTGCTATATCTGGCGACGTGAGATGCAACAGGTGGTGAAGGACGAGGGTATTCTCATCTTTTTCCTCGTGGTGCCCATTGCCTATCCGCTGTTGTATTCCTGGATATATAACAACGAAACCGTTCATGAGGTGCCTGTCTGCGTGGTCGATATGTCTAACACCGGCCTCTCGCGTGAATTTGTCCATAAGTGTGACGCGTCGCCTGACGTACGTATTGCCTATTACGCACAGGATTTGGACGAGGGCATCTCGCTGGTGAGTCGTCAGTTGGTGAAAGGCATCTATTTCATTCCACCTGACTTTGAAACCAATATCCTGCGTATGAAGCAGGGAGTTATCAGTGTCTATTGCGACATGAGCCTGATGCTGACGTATAAGGCCATCTACCAGACATCCATGCTGGTGTCGATGGATATGGGTAAAGCCATACAGACAAAGTTGAGTGGACTGTATACCAGTCGCGAAGAAGCTATCTCTGCCAAACCGCTTGAATATGAGGATGTGCCTATATTCAATCCGAAGGGAGGCTATGGCTCGTTTGTCCTGCCTGCTGTGCTGATGCTGATCTTACAGCAGACGCTGGTGCTTGGCATCGGACTTTCCGCTGGTACAGCCCGTGAGGAGAATCCGCTTGGTGCGCTGGTGCCTGTTGGCGACAAGCGCTATGAGTCATCGTTTGCTATAGTCTTTGGCAAAGCCATGGTTTACTTTATGATATATGCCGTCATGGGTGCTTGGTTGGTGGCTGGTGTTCCACGATTGTTCCACTTCCCACAGTTGGCGACGTGGCAGTCGCTATTGACCATCATGTTGCCTTATACGCTGGCATGTATCTTCTTTGGTATCGTGGTGTCGTGTCTTGTCAAGTATCGCGAGAACGTCATGCTTATCATGGTCTTTGCCTCTGTGCCGATGTTGTTCCTGACGGGTATCTCATGGCCTCAGAACAACATTCCTGGTTGGTTGCAAGGTGTGTCGTGGATATTCCCCAGCACGTTTGGTGCACGCGCATACGTCCGCATGAATTCTATGGGGGCTACTCTCTACGACGTGCTGACGGAATATCGCATCCTCTGGATTCAGGCTGGAGCCTATTTCCTATTGGCTGTGGCGGTATATCGTTATCAGATATTACGTGCCCGCCGTTATGCCAAGGAACGCCTGATGTTCCTGAAGCATAATAGGGAGGCACGTATGAAAGAGGTAGCCGACTCATAATCCTTCCCTCATCCATCATCCATCATCCATCTTACCTAACACCTACAATCTTCGTCTTAGGCAGTTCGCGGTTACGTTTGTTGACAACAGTGACGACGGCTTGTGCCAGATTGATAAAGGCCAGTCCTGTGGCTGTCTCGCTGCTCGTGGCAGCCGGTTCACCCGCATCGCCACTCTCGCAGATGCTCTGTACCAAAGGAATCTGAGCCAGTAAAGGCACATTCATCTCCTCAGCCAGTTTCTTGCAACCTTCCTTGCCAAAGATGTAGTATTTGTTCTCAGGCAGTTCAGCAGGCGTAAACCATGCCATATTCTCTATCAGTCCGAGGATGGGCACGTTCACCTTCTCGTTACGATACATGTCGATACCCTTGCGTGCATCGGCCAAGGCTACCTGCTGAGGTGTCGACACGATGACAGCGCCCGTAATACCTAATGTCTGGAGTAGGGTAAGGTGGATGTCGCTAGTGCCTGGAGGTGTGTCGAGAATAAAATAATCCAGTTCGCCCCAGTTGGCATCGGCTATCAGCTGCTTCAGTGCGTTTGTTGCCATACCGCCACGCCATAGTGTTGCCGTATCAGGACTGACGAAGAAACCTATGGACAGCATCTTGACGCCGTATGCCTCGATGGGTTCAATGAGTTGGCGACCATCTACCTCAACAGCGTAAGGACGGGCATCCTCAGCGTTGAACATCTTGGGCATAGAGGGACCGAAGATGTCGCAATCCAGCAAACCGACTTTATAGCCCAAACGTGCCAAAGCGATGGCTAAGTTGGCTGAAACTGTCGATTTGCCTACACCGCCTTTACCACTGCTCACGGCAATGATATTCTTGACCTCAGGCAGCAGTTTGCCAACTTCAGGGCGTGGCTTCGACTTGAATTCCGTCTGTATTTCCACCTCAACGTCCTGGCCGCAGTGGTATTTGATGGCAGCCTCTGCAGCCTTTACTGTCGATTTGAGGAATGGGTCCGTATCGCGTGGGAATTCCAGCACTACAGTAACCTTATTGCCGTTGATGGCGGGCTGGTCGGCCACCATTTCACTTTCTACCAAGTTTTTCTTCGTGCCGGCATACGTCACCGTTGCCAGCGCATCCATAATCAGTTTGGGATATAATGTCATTTTCTACCTTGTTTTCTAAATTTGACTGCAAAGGTACGAATTAATTAGTAATTTGTACGAAAAACTTAAATATTATTTGTTTTTTTACTCACTTATTCGTATCTTTGCCCCAAGAATGAAATAACTATTTATTTAATACGAACGCTTATGAAAAAGATCACGATTCTATTACTGGCCTTCATGGTGCCCATGCTGATGCAGGCACAGGCAAAACGTCGCCCTGCAGGCGCCAAGGCAGCTACAACGGCTAAGAAACCTGCCCAGAAAGCTACACAAAAGGTGAACAACAACTTTGCCATTGTGCAGTTCGACGAATGGATGAAACATGACGTCTTCGAGGACGAAAACAACATCTATTTCCTAGGCACGACCTATGGTGAAAATACCTTTCGAGCTATCGACAAGAAGACGGGCGATATCCGCATCGTCGTACCCAAGAAGAAGCGTGCACGTCCTCAAATCTGTAGTGCGGGCAGTAACGGTAAGGATGTCTTTATGCGCATCGAGAACAAGGGCATTATCCGCTTCAACGGTACTGATGTAAACACTTCAGAGATGATACTGCCCCAAAGTGAGCAGTATAAAGGCCACCTGATCTTTGGCAATCGTGGCGACAGGATTATCGGTTCGCCTGATGGCAAGCAGATTGCGTTGGTTGGCGACGATGTCGTGGCTTATGATTTGGAGAAGAAAATGGTGGTGCGCCATTGTGGAGCAGGCATTCTTAAGACGGATGCCAGCGTTCTCTTCCTCGACAACGGTACCATCGTCAAGGGCTGTCCTTTTGCGCTGATGTTCATTAAGCCACAGCTGATCCCTGCTCCCAACATCGAATCAATGAATAAGACCAACCTTCAGAATGTCGATGAATACAATATCAAGAAGATTGGCAATGGTGGCGGTGGCGAGGCTACCGATGTCATCTACTATCGTGCAGACACAATGCTCTATGCTGGTTTTGGCGAGCAGGTGCTGAAGACGCGTACTGACAAGATTGCCTGGCAGGAAGCCTATACGCTGCCTGGCGAAAACAAGAAGTTCGTGCATATTGCAGCTATGGGCAAGAACCATGTTATCGGACAGACGGACAACTACGAAAAAAAGTTCTACGTTTGGGACAATAAGGACTTCACAGGTCAGCCCACAATCCTAAAGAACATCGATACAGGCATTGGTCAGCCAGACAAGTGGACGGGTATTGTGGAAACGAAGAAGATAGAGGGCTTCACCAAGGTCTTTACCGATTCTGCCAGCAACCTGTGGATTCAAACTGGCGATGGCGAATTTGTCATCTACAATCCTGATGGCATCGTTGGCCTCACCGCCTTGAAGGGTAAGCTGACGAAGAACGAACTGCCTAAGGAAGAAGACTAATCTTCGTCCTCGTTAATACTGAGGATGTGCCTACTGCGGACTGAAGCAATGCCACTTCAGTCCGCAGTATAGTATGGAGGCTTCTGCTGTACTTTCTACATCGCAAACATCTGCACCAAATAATGACAATTATGACAAATGACAACGTCATTATTTGAGCATCGAGATTCCCGAAACATCCTTGAATTTACACATATTTATATATAATATATATATTATATATAAATATGAATCTATTTTGCGGTTTGTCCAAGAATCGCCTGCTTGGAAAATGACACTGTCATTTGTCATGTTTGTCATGCTGTCATTGTCTTTTTAGGGAAATTTTTGCTACCATAGGAGGGAAAAATATTTCCCTAGTATAGTAGCAATTGATACCATTAATACCCCATTTTCCGCATGACAATCGCCTCCCAATATCCACAATCTGAACCCACTTTCCACCGCTCCGAATACCCTTTTCTGCCATCCGAGCCTACATTCCATCTATCTGCCGCCCTTTTTTCCGAATGGCTTCCCACCGCTCAAGTACAAGTTTCCCGATGCTCAATTCATGACGCATGACAATTATGACAAATGACAGCGTCATTCTTTCACCATCCACAGCACTTCCGTCTTCCGCACTCGATGAACAACATGCCGTTTCTCTATCAGCAACATGCCGTTTCTCGATGAGCGAGAAGCCAAAGTGCCAAAGAAAGAAAAGAATCGCTACCAGTGGATGATAGCGATTCTTGAGTTTGGGTGTCAAAGTCACAGGGGATTCCCTATGAGCACCATAACAATAAAGGTTATGGCGTGATGTCCATTTCTGTATGCTCTACCTTGACATGATATTTCTCATCGCTATTTTGTTCTACATATTCGTAAATTATACCATATTCGGCTTTCATATACAAAGCATTCGAGCCAGTACTTACCATTTCATTAATGATGGTTGCTTTTATTTCATTTTGAAATGCCTCACCGCTCTCACGCAGTGCCTCGATAGTAGCTTCTTCTCCATCTAACAGAAACCTGCAGACAACATAATCCCCTTTTAGATACGCGCGACTGAAAATGATTCCATCCCCCATATCTTTAGGGCAATCCTCGTTCAATTCAGGAATCACGTCATTTCGGATACCACTACGAGCATCATCTTTTGACACAATAGAACCGCACCAGCGCACGATGGCTTTGGAACCTGCATCGGAATGCCAAATAAGGAATCCGATAAATCCGACCACGACAACGATTAATATCCAAATGGTATCAGCGTCCATTGCTATTCTTAAACAAGTCCATTCTTGTGTCCCTTTCAGCCGAAATGCCACTAATTAGTATCCACCTAATACGGGACTTAGAATGTCGAAGACGTTCTGGTCTCCAGCAGCCTTTTGGTTCTTTGTAATTTTACCGTCTCCATCACATCTGTTGCAATCGACGTAGCGATTTAAGTCGTACCTGAAAGTTTTGCCACTACCACTACATTCTGGGCAGCTAACTGTAACCTTTTTGGTTTCACCTTTGGTCTGTCCACCCTTTTGGGGTCCAAGATTCTTCGTTGCCATCTTCATGACCTGACTGTTGATGTCCTGCTGTTTCTTGGCCATAGATTCCTTCGGATTAGGTGCGAAGTTAATCATCGCGCCCTGCGCAATGATGGCCTTCTTGTTCATGTCTACCACATAGGTCTTCAGGAAAAATGTTTTCTCGGTACCTGTCAGCAAAGTTGCGTCCAGCGGCACGTAAACAGGCACGGTTATCGTTTTGGTACCAGTAACGGGATCCAAATCGGTATCACCCTCGCACATTGTTTGGCTGAGGTTTGCCAACTTTGCGATGGTCATATTCTCAGCATTCCACTTGCTGTTGTTCAACAATGCAATACAGCTGCATTCCTCTTGTTTGACATTGCTGGCCTGTAACTGTACGTTGATCGTCACATAGGGACCATCCTCGTCGATGTCAACACCAGCATATTCAGTTTTCAACACTTTCACGTTGCCTGCCAGACACATACCAGCAGCAGTCAGAAGTGTCACCATCATAAAAGCAATTATTTTCTTCATAGACTTTTGTTTTAAATTGTTTTGTTTTAGATGTCTGCGGCAAAGATAGGCATAATAATTGAAAAATGCAAGTTTTTATGTATAAAGTTTATTGAAACAAAAAATAGTGGCGGTTGCCACTATTTAGCTTTGTCTTTGCTGCTGCGCTTGTCGCGATGGTAGGAACGGTAGTCGTCGAGTTCGATTTCGACGTCGGGCTCGACGAGTTCACCGTCGCGAGGCAGACAGAACTTCATGTACTTGATGTTCAAGCCACGAGCTATCCACATCGACTCGTAATAGGTCTGGATGGATGCTGCAACTGAATCTTTGCATGCATCGGCATAGAGGTCGGTGGTCTTGATGAGTACGGGCAGGTGGTTTTTCTCGACGAGGTATGTGGTGTAGGTAAAAAGGAAGTTGGAGTCTGTTTTCAAGTGGACGAAGCCGCCATCGGAGAGGAAATGGCGATAGCGATTAAGGAACCATGTGGAAGTGAGGCGCTTGCGTGGGTTCTTCATCTGAGGGTCACTGAAGGTAAGCCATATCTCGCTGACCTCGCCCTGAGAGAAGAAACGATCGATGACCTCGATATTAGTGCGCAGGAAGGCTACGTTCTTCAGTCCTTCGTTCAGCGCTTGTGTTGCACCTGTCCACATGCGGGCGCCCTTGATATCGACGCCAATAAAGTTGACGTCAGGAAACATTTTTGCTAATCCTACGGTATATTCGCCCTTGCCACAACCTAACTCCAAGACAATCGGGTTGTCGTTGTGGAAGTACTGCTCGTGCCAATGGCCCTGCATGTCAAAAGGAACATGTTCCACTACCGAATAGGGGTATTGGAACACGTTCTCGTAGGTTTCCATGTCGGCGAATTTCGCCAGCTTACCTTTTCCCATATTTTTCTTCTTACCGCAGATTCCGCAGATTATACAGATTTCTGTTCCATCGTGCTCCATCTGCGAAATCTGCGAATGCAACGCCACACTCTGCACCTTTAGGTCAGAGAAATCTGCGGTTAATTTATCCCTGCGTAATCTGTGGTTTGTTTTATTCGATAACAACGGTTGTCCAGCCGTGCTTGTCCTCGATTTCGCCATACTGGATACCGCGAAGGGTATCGAACAGCTTCTTAGACTGTGGGCCGGGCTTGTCGCCAAATGAGTAGCGCTTGCCAGTGTCGAGGTCGTCTATATAAGAAATAGGAGAAATAACGGCTGCTGTACCACAAGCACCAGCCTCCTCGAAGGTCTCGAGTTCCTCCTCAGGAATAGGACGGCGCTCCACCTTCATACCTAAGTCCTCGGCAACCTGCATCAGCGACTTGTTGGTGATAGAGGGTAGGATAGAGGTTGACTCAGGTGTGATGTAGGTGTTGTTCTTGATGCCGAAGAAGTTGGCTGCACCGCACTCGTCGATGTACTTCTTCTCCTTGGCGTCGAGGTAGAACTCGCAGGCATAGCCCTTCTCGTGAGCCAGATTGTTGGCGAAGAGCGATGCAGCATAGTTGCCGCCCACCTTGTATTTACCAGTACCCAGAGGTGCTGAGCGGTCGTAGTCGCGAACGATGACGTAAGGATTGCTTGAGAAACCGCCCTTGAAGTATGGACCAACAGGGGTCACGAAGATGAGGAAGCAATACTCCTTAGCAGGATGAACGCCAACCTGGGCGCTGGTACCAATGAGCAATGGACGGATGTAAAGTGTAGCACCACTCTCGTAAGTAGGAATCCACTCCTGATTCAAGCGGACCACTTTCTTAACCATCTCTGTAAAGAGCTCTGTGCTCACCTCAGGCATCATAATGCCACGACAGGTTGACTGCAGACGCTTGGCATTCTCGTCAACACGAAAAATGCGTACCTTACCGTCAGGACAGCGATAGGCCTTCAAGCCCTCGAAAGCCTCCTGACCGTAGTGCAGACAGGTGGCTGCCATGTGCAGGTTCAGATACTCGTCGGAGCAAACTTCGATTTCCCCCCACTTGCCGTCACGATAGTAACAGCGTACGTTGTAGTCGGTTTTCATGTAGCCAAACGAAAGGCTACCCCAATCCAAATTCTTCATAATGTTTATGTTTTTATGCTTGTTGTTTACATTTTGCCCGCAAAAGTAATCAAAATATTGCGCTTATGCAACAATTTCGTGTGAAAAATGCCTTATTTCTTGTTTTTCTTATTAATTTTGCACGCAAAACAAACCTATATGTAACATGAAACGACTATTATTATTCGGGCTGATGACGGCATTGCTGCCTGTCAGCATGGCGGCGCAAACGAAGAAGGGCAACCTGCAGAAGGGTGACTACGGCTACCTGTACTGTCACATGAACGACCGTTCGAGGGCGTGGACAGCATACGCGCTGAGTCGCGACGGCTTCCACTTTCACGATTTGTTGAATGGCGACTCGATATTCAGCGACCATGAGGTAGCCCGAATAGAAGGTGCTACGCGCGATGCCTTTATTTGCAGGAAGCATGACGGCACGGGCTATCTGATGGTCTGCACGGACATGAATGTGGGACGATTTAAGGACCTGAAGAAAAAGGCTGAGTGGGACAACTACGGCATCGACCTGCTGACGAGCGACGACCTGATACACTGGCAGTCGAAGACCTTCGACTACCGCAAGGGCCTTAGCATCTTCTGTAACCCTGAGGCAGAAAGTGTCTATAAGGACTGGACGACCATCAACCGTGTTTGGGCACCACAGATTATGTGGGACGGCGACTACGTGTGGCCTGACGGCAAGAAAGGCGGCTACTTCATCTATTACTCGATGTGGAACCGTGCCGAGGAGAAGTACGATCGTATGTACTATTCGTATGTCGATGAGACCTTTACGCAGCTGACGCAGCCCAAATTGCTCTTCGATTGGGGCTATGCCACCATCGATGCCGATATCAACTGGCTTGAGAGCGATCAGCAGTGGCACATGATGATTAAGAAAGAAGGTGGGAAACCAGGTCTCTTTACAGCTACGGCCAAGGAACTGACAGGTCCTTGGGGGGAACCCGTCGAGGATGACTATGTCAGTTTCGAGGGTAACAAAAAGTGCGAGGGCGTATCTGCCTTCCAGTTGGCTGGTCACGATGACTGGGTAATTGGTTACATTGAATACTCGTCACGTCCACGTAACTATCGTCTTTGTCTGGCAGACAAGTATATGCGTAACTTCCAGAAACCTCGCAATATAGAGGGCGTCAACCGTCCACAGCACGGCTCGTTCCTGCGTATCACCAAGGAGGAATACGACCGTTTGCAGGCATGGAGCGACGGCTACGAACTGGCTACGATGAAGGCTAACAAGAAGAATCCTGTCATAGAGGGTCTCTATGCAGACCCTGAGGTGCTGTATTCAGAAAAGGACGGCAAATACTATCTGTATCCTACGACGGATGGTCAGGAGAATTGGGATAACCACGACTTTCGTTGCTATTCCAGTACAGACCTGAAGGAATGGAAGTACGAGGGTGTTATCTTTGACCTGCAAACCGATTGTCAGTGGGCACATCGTAAGGCGTGGGCTCCCTGTATCATTGAGCGCAAAGTAGGTAAAGGCAAGAAAGCGAAATACAAATACTTCTATTATTTCGTAGGCGAAAGTCAGATTGGTGTGGCTGTCAGTGATCAGCCTACAGGTCCTTTCAAGGATGCTTTGGGTAAACCGCTTTGTACGAAGGATATGCCTGTCATGAAGAATGGCGGGGCGACCATTGACCCTGACGTGTTCCAAGACCCGCAGACGGGCAAGTACTACCTGTATTGGGGCAATGGCACCATTATCTGTGCCGAATTAAACGACAATATGACGAGTTTCAAGGGAGAACTCACTGTGATTCTGCCTCGTAAGGACAAGGCACGCTACAACTTCAACGAGGGCGCCTACGTGTTCTATCGCAACGGACTCTACTACTTTACGTGGTCGGAAAACGATACGCGTTCGAAAAACTATCGCATCCGCTATGCTATCAGCGATTCGCCAACGGAACTGGTGCGTAACGGACAGCCTGTGACGGCAGCAGAGAAGACCATTGTCCTGCAACGTGATGATGACAAGCAGATATTCGGTACGGGCCATCATGCCATCTTGCAGAAGCCTGGCACGGACGAGTGGTATATCGTGTACCATCGCTTCCAGCGTCCACGCGGTGCCAAACTGGATTGGAGTGCAGGGTATAATCGCGAGGTGTGTATCGACCCGTTGACATTCAATGCCGATGGTACGATACAGCCCGTGAAGCCCAGCCTATGAGTTAGCTTCAGCCTGAATCTTCTGGAGTTCCTCTTCTGTCTTGGTCAACTTGTCCTTGCAGAACTTGATAAGTCGCTGTGCAGTCTTCAACTGTGCAGCGAGTTCGTCTATGTCGTACTCGTTCTGTTCCATCTTGCGGACAATGGTTTCCAATTGGGTCAGAGCCTCTTCGTATTTTATTTCTTCGTTCATATTTTCTAAACTCTTAATTCTTAACAACCGAACGTATTGTTCCTTTTTCCACGCGGGTCTCAATTTCGTCGCCAGGTTTTAACTGTTGTGGGTCACGTACGGCCTTGCCATCTTTGAGGGTAATACTGTAGCCTCGACTCAATAGCAGTTGTGGGTCAAAGCCCTGAAGTTTGATGCTCAGGCTTTCCAACAGATGCTTCTGATTCGTCAACCGTCGCTCGATGGCAATAGGCAGGCGATTCTGCATCATCTCAATCCGATGGCGTTGGTCGCCAACCATGCGGAGGGCGAGGGTAGGGATGAGGCTTGTCATGGTGGTGATTTTGGTCTTTTGACTGCTGATTCGCTGGTTGACGGCAAAGGAGATGCGCTGACTGGCATCGTCGAGTCGTTCCAACACACGCAACAGATTGTCTATCAGCAGGGCAGCGGCAGCAGTGGGCGTTTTTACGCGCGTATTTGCAACCATGTCGAGAATCGATTCGTCACGGTCATGTCCGATGCCAGTAATAACAGGCAAGGGGAATTGAGCCACATTCTCTGCTAATGCCAACGTGTCGAAACCGCTGAGGTCGGCAGTGGCACCACCGCCACGGATGATGACGACGACGTCGAAGTTTAGTGGAGAGTGGAGATTATATATCTGGTTCAGGGCACTGATGACACTCTGTTCCACCTGTTCGCCCTGCATGATGGCAGGGAATAGCTGGACGTCGAAACGGAAACCGTACTCGTTATCTTCCAGCTGACGGCAGAAGTCGCCATAGCCTGCTGCATTTTGGGCAGAGATGACGGCAATACGCTGGGCAAAGGTTGGGATGCGTAGTTCGCGTTGCAGGTCGAAGACGCCTTCCTCTTTCAGTTGGCGGATAATCTCCTGACGCTTGCGGGCCATATCACCTAAGGTGTACGTAGGGTCAATGTCAGAAACAATCCATGAGAATCCGTAGGCTTCGTGAAACTGGGCATAGACCTTCAGCAGTACCTTCATACCGGCGCGAAGAGGCTGGCCTGTAGTACGCTCGAAGTAAGGCTTCGCCATCTGCCACATCTGTCGCCAGCATTTGGCTGATGCACGTGCCACAGGCGTATTGCTGCGTTCATCTTTCTCGATGAGTTCCATATAGCAATGCCCGCTGTTTTCGCGACATTCCGACAGTTCCGCTTCCACCCAATATTCGTCGGGCAGAGCATCCTCGATGGCTTCGCGTACCAACAGGTTCAGTTGGCGCAGTGTATATCTTTCATTTTTCATCTTTTATCGTTCCATTCAAAAACGCTTGCCAGAAATTTGGCACACCATAGCCGTAGATGTTGTCTGGATGCTGATAGTTGTTGCCAGTACGACGGATGATGTCCATGATTTCCAATGCCGTCTTGTCGTGCATGGCCTGCCACAGACAGGCTACCAGTCCACAAACCACGGGCGACGAGAACGAGGTACCCATACTGCTGGTAATCATACCGCGTCCGCTGATGACACGAGCAGGTGCACCGATAGCCACCACATCAGGCTTGACACGACCGTCCTGTGTGGGTCCCACACTGCTGAAGGCAGCAATGCGCTGTGTCTCGATGTCGGAGATGGCACCAACAGTCAGAATGTGGTCGGCATCGGCAGGTACACCAATCTTCTTCCAAGGTCCCATACCTGAGTTGCCTGCAGAGTTGCAAAGCACGATGCCTTTTTGGGCTAACATAGCGGCTGAGCGACTGATGAAGGCCGTATTGCCGTCCAATTGCCACTGCTGGTATGACATCCATTTGTGGTCGTATTCGTTATAGCCCAATGATGAATTGATGACATCACATCCGACGCTGTCGGCAAACTCAGCGGCCATGGTCCAATAGTCTTCTTCCACTTCCTGCTCCGTCTCCTGGTCTTCACTGCGCAGCAGCCAATACGATGCTTTAGGTGCTGTACCAATGAATAAGTGTGGATGGTATGTGCCCATGATGGAAAGCACCTTGGTGCCATGATCGGTTTCTGAAAACAGCTGTGGGTCATTAGGCTTGACAAAATCATGCCAGCCAACAATGTTTATCTTTTGTAGTTCAGGAATACGGTCAGCATTCTTGAAACCGCCATCGATAACAGCAATCATCATGCCTTTGCCTAAGAACCCTGCTTTGTGCAGCTGGTCGCCTTTCAGATTGTATATCTGGTCGGCAGCAGTACCGTAAATCTCGTTGGGAATGCTGTCGTATGCTTCAAAATGACTCTGAAAACTGATACGCTTGTCAGGAGTGATGGAGTCGGGCGAGAGCCACACCAACTTACAGGCTTTGACGCAAGGTAATTGTCGGATGTCATTAACTATAGCACTATCTTTCAGACGGACCAGCACAGTGTTCTGCCAACGGCTTTGGCCTACAATGGCTACGCCTTCCTTCTTAATCAGACGGATATAATGCGACGAGACAGGAAGGTCTGTGGAGTCGATGGCAAGTCCTTGGCGTTTGCGTCGCTCAACAGCACGTCGTGACAGGAATCGGGTGGGGTGATCGAATGAGTATGGTGTACCTGCCTTGTCGGTCAGACTGACACGGTAGATATAGGCTGGGCCGTCCTTGTATCGCACACGTTTCGTGCCGTCCTGCTGTTGTGCGGCTTGCAGACTGAAGGCTAACAGGGTTAGCAATAAGGTGGTCAGTATTCGTAGCATTTGATGTTTGCATTGTTATTTGAGTGGGCAAAGTTAGGAAATAATCTTGAAACTACCAAATTAACTTTAAAAGATTTGGCAGTTCGCATAATAAAGCGTACCTTTGCACATTATTTATATTTATGGACAATAAACAAAAAGCATTAGAGCTGGGAACGAAGCCAGTAGGGCAACTGCTGTGGCAGTATGCTCTGCCTGCAATTGTGGCTATGACGGCCTCCAGTCTCTATAATATCATCGACCGTGCCATGATCGGTCAGATTGTGGGCCCTGAGGCTATTGCGGGCTTGGGCATCACATTCCCCTTTATGAACTTGAGTGCCGCCTTTGGAGCTGCCGTAGGTGTGGGCTCTTCAGCTTGTATTAGCGTAAAACTGGGTCAGAAAGACTATAAGGTAGCACAGAACCTGCTTGGTAATACTGTAACGCTGAACCTGATAATAGGTTCCTTGTTTATGCTGATCAGTCTGCTGTTCCTTGATCCTATTCTGCGATTCTTTGGAGCCAGTGATGTAACCCTGCCATACGCTCGCGAGTTTATGATTGTGATATTGCTTGGTAATGTGGTTACCCACATGTACTTTGGATTGAACGCCGTATTGCGAGCAGCAGGAAAACCTACGCATGCCATGTATTCAGTTTTGTTTACGGTGGCGATGAACATAGTGCTGGTACTGGCCTTTGTATGGTGGTTCCGTTGGGGTATCCGTGGAGCCGCTCTGGCTACAGTTACCTCGCAGACGCTGGCTATGTGTTGGCAACTGCATTTGTTCTCGAACAAGAACGAACTGCTGCACTTCAAACGTGGTATCTATAAACTGAAGAACGACCTGGTCAAGAATATCGTTTCGATAGGTATTTCGCCATTCCTGATGAATGCTACGTCGTGCATTATCGTTATTTTCATGAACAACCAGTTTGTTCGCTATGGAGGCGATATGGCTGTGGGTGCCTACTCGATAGCCAACTCAGTGGTCATGATGTTCTTTATGTTCGTGATGGGTGTTTGTCAAGGTATGCAGCCTATCGTAGGCTATAATTATGGTGCCGAGAAATACGACCGCATGTTCAGATGCCTGTTTATGGCTATCGGATGTGCCACTGCAATTCTGTTGGTAGGTTGGATACTCTCGATGCTCTTTCCCAGGGAGATTGCGCGTATCTTTACGACCGATCCCACATTGCTGGATTTGTCAGCAAAGGGTATCAAACTCGATATGTTGGTATTCTTCGTGGTTGGTTCGCAGGCTACCATTACCCATTTCTTCCAGAGTATTGGCAAGGTAAAGGTATCGATATTCCTGTCGTTGTCTCGCCAACTGTTTCTCTTGTTGCCCATGGCATTCGTATTTCCAATGCTGTGGGATCTGGATGGCGTATGGTACTCAATGCCAGCAAGCGACTTCGGCTCGTTTGCCATGACAATACCCATGCTGATTTGGTACATGAAGAAGTTAAAAGTGAAAAGTGAGGTAAGTTATGGAAAGCAATAATCATATCATCATCTGCGTAGGACGGCAGGTAGGCAGTGGCGGGCATGACATAGCCCGTATGCTGGCCCTCGACTTCAATGCCAAATACTACGACCGTGAGTTGCTGAATCTGGCAGCCAAAGAGAGTGGCTTCTCTGAGCGGTTCTTTGAGCAGAACGATGAGCGTCGTGGCATCTTCCGTTCGTTGTTCAACCTGCGTGCGACGCCCGTGGCAGACAGTAGTATCTATGCCAACAATTTTTCGCAGGAGAACCTGTTTAAGTTTCAAAGCGATGCCATCATGAAGGCAGCCGACGAGGGCTCTTGTGTCTTTGTGGGCCGCTGTGCTGACTATGTGCTGCGTGAACGCCAGAATGTGGTGAATGTGTTTATTTCTGCTTCCATGGATTTTCGTGTCAAGCAGGTCATGGCCAAGCAGAATACCGATTACCCTGCAGCGCGCAAGTTTATCATGCAGCACGAGGCTACGCGTGCGTCGTTCTATAACTACTATACGGGCAAGAAGTGGGGTGCTGCCGAGTCGTACGACTTGTGCATCGATGCCTCTGTGTTAGGTTTGCAGGCTACCGAGAAGCTGATAGCCGACTTTATCCGTAAACGCTTTGGACTATGAAGAAGGTCGGCATCATCAGCGATACCCATTCGTATTGGGACGAGAAGTACCTGCACTACTTCGAACCGTGTGACGAGATATGGCATGCGGGCGACATCGGTAGTGTGGAGGTGGCGGAACGACTGGCGGCCTTCCGTCCGTTCCGTGCCGTCTGTGGCAACTGCGACGGCGGTGACCTGCGACTGATGTATCGCGAACTGAACCGTTTTAAGATTGAGGATGTCGATGTGCTTATCAAACACATTGGTGGCTATCCAGGCAACTACGACTACTCCGTCCGAGGGTTGCTCTATGCCAATCCGCCACAGTTGTTCGTGGCTGGTCACTCGCATATCCTGAAGGTGCAGTTCGACAAGACGCTGAATATGTTGCACATCAATCCTGGTGCTGCTGGTTTACAAGGTTGGCACAAAGAACGTACGCTGATAAGATTGACCATCGAGGGCAATAAATTCGGCGATTGTGAAGTTATAACATTAGGAAAACATTAAAATATAGCTATATGAAACGTACAATTGTAATTACTGGTGGCGCAGGCTTTATTGGAAGTCACGTGGTGCGCCTGTTTGTGAACAAGTATCCTGATTACCACATTATTAATCTGGATAAACTGACGTATGCCGGCAACCTTGCTAATCTGAAGGACATCGAGAACAAGCCCAACTACGAGTTTGTGAAGATGGATATCTGCGACTTTGACGCTTTCTACAAGCTGATGCAGGACAAGAAAGTCGATGGCATCATCCACTTGGCTGCTGAGAGTCATGTGGACCGTTCTATTAAGGATCCGTTTACGTTTGCCAAGACCAACGTGATGGGTACGCTGTCGCTGTTGCAGGCTGCCAAGCTCTATTGGGAGTCGTTGCCAGAGCGTTATGAGGGTAAGCGCTTCTACCATATCTCTACCGACGAGGTGTATGGCGCATTGGAACTGACGCACCCTGAGGGTATCGAGCCTCCGTTTACTACGACGGCATCGAGTGCCGAGCATCACTTGGCATACGGCGATAAGTTCTTCCTGGAGACCACGAAGTACAATCCGCACTCTCCCTATTCAGCTGCCAAGGCTTCGTCAGACCACTTCGTTCGTGCCTATCACGACACTTACGGCATGCCCGTCATTGTGACGAACTGCTCGAACAACTACGGTCCCTATCAGTTCCCTGAGAAGCTGATTCCACTGTTTATTAATAATATCCGTCATCGCAAGCCTCTCCCTGTGTATGGCAAGGGTGAGAACGTGCGCGACTGGCTGTTCGTAGAGGACCATGCCCGTGCCATCGATCTGATTTTCCATCAGGGTATGATTGCTGAGACCTACAACATTGGTGGTTTCAACGAGTGGAAGAACATCGACATCATCAAGGTGGTCATCAAGACCGTCGACCGTCTGCTGGGTCGTAAAGAAGGCGAGGATATGGACCTCATTACCTTCGTTACAGACCGTGCAGGTCATGACCTGCGCTACGCTATCGACTCTACCAAGTTGCAGAAGGAACTTGGTTGGGAGCCCTCGCTCCAGTTTGAGGAGGGCATTGAAAAGACTGTTCGCTGGTATCTTGATAATCAGGAATGGCTCGACAATGTGACCTCGGGAGACTATCAGAAGTATTACGATAATATGTATAAGAACAGATGAAAAAGATATTGCTGTTAGGCTCAGGCGAACTGGGCAAGGAGTTTGTGATTGCCGCCATGAGGGCTGGCCAGTATGTAATCGCTTGTGACCGTTACGACAATGCGCCAGCCATGCAGGTGGCTGACGAGCGCGAGGTGTTTTCGATGCTTGATGGCGATGCCCTCGAAGCTGTGGTGAAGAAGCATCAGCCCGACATTATCGTGCCGGAGATTGAGGCCATTCGTACGGAGCGTCTGTTCAAGTTTGAAGAGCAGGGCATTCAGGTGGTGCCGAGTGCTCGTGCCGTCAACTACACCATGAACCGCCGCGCTATCCGCGACTTGGCTGCCAAGGAGTTGGGACTGCGCACGGCTAAGTACTTCTACGCCAAGACGTTCGACGAGTTCAAAGCTGCCGCCGACGAGATTGGCTTCCCCTGTGTGGTGAAGCCCTTGATGTCATCGAGCGGACATGGCCAGAGCTACGTGCATAACGAAGGCGAGTTGGAGACCGCTTTCAAGGAGGCTATGGAAGGATCGCGTGGCGATGTGAAGGAAGTGATTATTGAGGAGTTCATCGACTTCGACTCAGAGTTCACATTGCTGACCGTGACCCAGCAGCATGGGTGGCCGACGCTGTTCTGTCCGCCTATCGGACACGTGCAGAAGTCAGGCGACTACCGTGAGTCGTGGCAACCCTACAAGATTAGCGGCGAAGCTCTGAAACAGGCTCAGATGATGGCTGACAAAGTGACAAAGGCACTGACAGGTGCAGGTATCTGGGGCGTTGAGTTCTTCCTGACAAAACAGGGCGAGGTCATCTTCAGTGAGTTGAGTCCTCGTCCGCATGATACTGGTATGGTGACGTTGGGTCACACGACCAACCTTTCGGAGTTTGAGTTGCATTTCCGTGCCGTCATGGGTCTGCCCATTGCTGGCATTCATTTGGAGCATGCTGGTGCAAGTGCTGTCATCCTTTCGCCGACAGAGGCCAAGACACCGGTTGATCGCACACTGCTCAACTACAACTTCGTCGATGCGCTGAAAGAAGACCGTACTCGCATTCGTATCTTCGGTAAGCCCGAAGCTCATAAGGGTCGTCGCATGGGTGTCGTGCTCTGCTACGGCGAGGTGGGTGATGACGTCAACGCACTCCGCGACAAGGCTAAGCGACTGGCAAAGACCGTCCTTGGTACTGATCCGTATGATAAGTTAAGGTAATGGATATTCAGATAATAGACCTGCCAAAGATTACTGATCCGCGTGGCAACTTGACATTTGCCGAGGCTCAGACGATGGTGCCTTTCGATATCAAGCGTGCTTACTGGGTTTATGATGTTCCTGGTGGCGAGAGCCGTGGCGGCCATGCCCACAAGCGACTCAAGCAGTTTGTCATAGCCCTCAGTGGCTCGTTTCATGTTACGCTTGATAACGGACACGAGAAACAGACTGTGCTGCTGAACCATCCATGGCAGGGATTGCTCATCGACACAAACACCTGGCGTACGCTCGACGATTTCTCGTCGGGCGCCGTCTGCTTGGTGTTGGCTTCCGAGCATTACGATGAGGACGACTATATCTATGACTACGACGAGTTTCTGAAATACGTTGGATGTTCGAAATAGTTAGATACTCCGCTGCAAAGGCTGACGAATGGAATCACTTCGTGGCACAGTCGAAGAACGGCACGTTCCTCTTCGACCGCAAGTTCATGGACTACCATGCAGACCGTTTCCGCGACCATTCGCTGATGATCTATCGTGACCGTCGGCTTTATGCTTTGTTGCCTGCCAACGAAAAGGACGACGTGCTCGTCACTCATGGCGGACTAACGTACGGTGGACTGGTCATGAGTCGACAGTGTTCGGCCAAGGGCGTGCTCGATGCTTTCACGGCTATGAACGACAACCTGTGCCAACAGGGATTCCATCACGTTATTTACAAGGCCATTCCCTGGATATACCATCAGTTGCCTGCCGAGGAGGATCTTTACGCCCTGACATCCGTATGCAATGCCCACCTGACTATTCGCGATATTTCCTCGGCTATTGTAGCCACCCGTCGCATGAAGTTTGCAGAATCACGACGTTCTGGGCTGCGCAAAGCCCAGCATGCAGGGTTGACTGTTGCTGAGTCGGACGACGTTGAGGCTTTTTGGAACATCCTGAATGACAACCTTACGACGAAGTATGCTGTGCGTCCTGTTCATACAGCCGGCGAATTACGCCTGTTACGTTCTCGCTTTCCAGAACGTATAAAACTTTGGCTGGCTTACCATGGGCAGACACCCGTGGGCGGAACGCTCCTGTTCCTGACACCGCAAGTGCTGCACACTCAGTATATTTCGGCTACTCCTGAGGGCAAGGCCATCGGAGCTATCGACCTGCTGTTCGACCATCTTATTAATAAGGTGTACGCTGACTATCCCTACATTGACTTCGGCAAGTCGACTGTCAGCGACAGTGCCGACCTGAATGAGCAACTCATTTTCCAGAAAGAGGGCTTTGGTGCCCGTGCAGTCTGTTATGATACCTACGAATGGGAGTTGTAAGGGTAAAGTGAACAGTGAAAAGTGAAAAAATTGCTGCCGCAGATGATTAAGTATCTCGATCTGAAACGAATCAACGGCCTCTATGATGCCGAAATACGCAAGGCCGTCAACGACGTGCTCGACTCTGGCTGGTATCTGAAAGGCGAAGCCACCCGACGCTTTGAGCAGCACTATGCGGCATATATAGGTACTAAACATTGTGTGGGTTGTGCCAACGGACTGGACGCCCTCACGCTGATTCTGCGAGCCTACAAGGAGATGGGCGTGATGCACGACGGCGACGAGGTCATTGTGCCTGCCAACACCTATATAGCCTCCATCCTCGCCATCACTGAAAATCGACTTACTCCTGTACTTGTCGAACCCTCGCCAGCCACGCTTCAGATTGACGATACACGCGTCGAGCAAGCCATCACACCCCGTACACGCGCTGTCATGATAGTCCACCTCTACGGACGCTGCGCCTATACGGATAGAATAGGGGAGATTTGCCGCCAGCACGGCTTGAAACTCATCGAGGACAATGCCCAAGCCCATGGCTGCTTTTACAAGGAAAACCTTAAAAAGACGGGTTCTCTTGGCGATGCCGCTGGCCACTCGTTCTATCCGGGCAAGAACCTCGGTGCACTGGGCGATGCTGGTGCCGTGACCACCGATGACGACGCGTTGGCTGATATCGTTCGTGCTTTGGGCAATTACGGCAGTCATCAGAAATATGTTCACGACTATCTGGGTCGCAACTCGCGTATCGATGAACTGCAGGCAGCCATTCTCGATGTCAAGCTGCGCCATCTGGATGCCGACAACCAGCGCCGCAAGGACATTGCTGCCCGCTACGAACGAGAAGTAAGCAACGACCTCGTGAGATTACGGCTCGATGGCAACGAAACGTATTCTCGCTCTTCGCTCGCTACTCGCGACTGCGTTTATCACATTTTCCCCGTCTTCTGTGAACGTCGCGACGAACTGCAAAATTATTTGGCTGACAACGGTGTCGAGACGCAGATTCACTATCCCATTCCGCCCCATCGCCAGCGTTGTTACCCCGAACTACATCATCTTTCGCTGCCCGTCACCGAACAAATCCATGCGCAGGAACTCTCCATCCCCTGTCATCAGGCTATGACGGACCATGAAGTCACTTGCATCATTGACCTGCTCAACGCTTTTAAATAGAATATAAGTTTTGTTTTTTCTATTCGTCAATCAATAGGACTGTTGCACTTCGAGCTGCTTGGGCACCCATTACCAAGACTTGCGCAATGTCGGCAGTCTTAGAGGGACCACTGATGAACGTGCCGTAGCCGTAGTCGTTGAATTCAATGCGGCGGTAGGCCTCGTGCATATTGTTGACAATCTGCTTCTTGTCGAGCAGAATGACGAGATTCTCGCTGATGAAGCAGACGGCTTTCTCTTTCATTTGCTGGGGAATCCATACGCAGGCGTTTTCAGCCACACCGAAACTGCCGCGAATGATGCCTACATCCGTTCCGTTCAGGTCGCGTGCACGACCGACCTCATCAGGATTACGCGTGGCGATGGTAATCTCGGGCAGGTTCGAGGCAATCTCCTTGGCGTCAGGGTACAGTTCCTTGATGAGTTCGTTGATGTCGCGCCCCTTCTCGACCTCGATGGCGTTGCCACCCACACTCTTCGTCATGTTCATAAACTGCAACAGCGGGTCAGGGTAGGTTGTGGCCTTGATGTCGCTGAGGTCGGGCATGTCGAATTTTACGCGCACGTTCGCGCGATACTTTTTTAATATATCTTCTTTGCTGCTCATAATTGTTGGGCCTCCCCAAGCCCCTCTGAAAGAGGGGATGTTTAATTACATGTTGGGGAATCTGTTAAACGGTTTGTCATTAAATAATATATTCTCTTACTTTTATTCAGCCTTCGTCATCATTTCAGACATCCCCTCCTTGGGAGGGGCTTGGGGAGGCAATCTCCTTTATCATCTCATGGAACGGTTTCTTCGGGAACTCCATCATCTTGTGCCCCTCAGCCCAAGGGTTCAGACTGCAGTTCATGATGGGTGAGGGGATGAAGTTGGCCCAATGAGCCAGGCCTGTGCCGAAATTGTAGAGGCCAGGCGAGCCGTAGACCATCGACATGCCACGGCACATCAGCTTCTTTTGCGGGTTGGCGGTGCCGAAGTCATCCAACTGTTGGCGCCACTGGTAAATCTGGTCGCCTAAGTTCACCTTGACAGGACAGACGGTCTGACACGACAGGCAGAGCGTGCAGGCCGAGACGTTACCGCTATGGGCCTGTGTGTCGCGCAACATGCCGAGGTTGATGCCGATGGGGCCAGGGATGAAGTAGCTGTACGAGTAGCCACCCGAGCGACGATAAACAGGGCACGTGTTCATGCACGAACCACAGCGGATGCACTTCAAAGCCTCCCAGTGCTCTGGATTGGCTATCCACTCGCTTCTGCCGTTGTCAACCAGCACGATATGCATGTGGTGGGCCGTCGGACGGGCTTTGCGGAAGTGTGAGGTGTACGTCGTCGTGGGCTGACCCGTTCCTGCTCGGCAGAGCATGCGCTGGAAGACGGCCAAGCACTCGTAGTTAGGGATAATCTTTTCCAGTCCGATGGCAGCTATGTGCAGTTTGGGACACGATGTCGACATGTCGGCATTACCCTCGTTGGTGCATACCACGATGTCGCCCGTCGAGGCGATGCCGAAGTTGGCTCCCGTCATACCTGCGTCTGCAGTCAGGAACTCGTTGCGCAATGACAAACGGGCGCGATAGGTCAGGAACGTCGGATCGTGGTTGCCCTTTTCGTTCGAAATGCCCTTCTCCTCGAACAGTTCGCCCACGTCGTCGTGGTTCAGGTGGATGGCGGGCATCACAATGTGTGAGGGCTTCTGTCCCTTCAGCTGGATGATGCGCTCGCCAAGGTCGGTCTCGACCA
>JAEEGH010008931.1_pt1 | contig 23548 bp, 18 predicted proteins | sample 9134181 | NCBI WGS metagenome assembly JAEEGH01 (sample SAMN16246544, study PRJNA631951) | gut metagenome | biome: gut microbiome; feature: rumen; material: DP-attached | host: Bos | place: Iran: Karaj | collected 2018-10
AGGAAAGATATGACGAAGTATTTGGTAACTGAAACACGAATCAAGAAATGGAATAGTGTCCTGCGCCTTGAGTGGGCCCGCCATGGACATTCCAACGATTATTAGCAAAACTATTCTTTTCATAATTTAAATGTATTAATATGTATGACAAATAGGAAACCACTTTGCGGCATAAGTAGAGAGAACCGGCATGGCGGGAGTATAAGACATAGGGATGGATGCAGGAGAACGAAAAATAGACCCTGTCGTCAGATCGGGGATTCTATCCATTCTTACCTGTGCTTTGAAAGGACAGCCAAGATTTGTATGGGTCGGTATATATTGGAGATACGCTTTCTCCATCCCTACAGACACGAAATTGTCCGAATTGTATATGTCAATCGAGCGGTAAAGGTTTCCATGTGAAAAATAGGTTTCATCAGCCAAGTATGAATAGTTGTTGTAAGGTTCCAAAAAATAAAAAAGTGGGTCATCCGTAAACGCAACAAAAGGTTCTTGAAGTAAAATGAGTTTTTGTAACCTTGGGGAGTATGCCATCTCCGCCGTTTCCATTTTGTCGATAATCTGAGTTTCGTGGGAATTGATGTTCAATGGCATGGGCAACACATCCGTATCAATAACTCTAAGTCTTTTAAAGAAAGTTTGAGGCGTGCCAGTCTCTACGTGAACATATGACATGGCAATCAACCCATTATCAAGAACCACCGAACGTGTGCGGGCATTGATTTCATTTGGGGACAAGGAAAAGTAATAAAATGAATCCAACAAGGATGAGTTCCAAATGTCCTCGGGTCTGTCTAAGGTTCTGACAATAGGCCTTGCATTTGATCCCTGAAAAAAAGTCCCCACAAAAACCACCCTGTTTCCAGTATATAACACATCATCGTAAATTTCTTCATATGGCATATACTCAATCTTATACATTTTAAATGTTGGTAATGTGGATAGAATATCGAAGATTTCCAGAATAACATGATCATCGGCATTGGTGAAACTTTTGCCAAGGGCAACTACCTTGTGCACTCCGTTATGTCGGTATGCTACGAGCCGACGGAAATAATATGCTTCTGGGATTTCAAAAATGTGGGGAGTGATATTTCCCAGCATAAACTGATCTAATGGGAAATAACCCACAATGCCACAAAACGTTTCCGGTATGGTCGAAAGATTTTTCGAGCCACAAAAAAACACTGTGTCATTCAATATTTTAAAGTCTGTGATTGCATATTCCCTTGGCAAAGGATCACTATAGATTGTGGGAGCGACAAAACCCGAGGAGCTGTAGGGCCCTAAAAAATGAGCAAAATCCGTGCAAGCAAACCGGTATCCATCAGAATAAACCAAAGAAACTACATTCGTGTCATTCCAATTTCGGACCAAAACATTCTGATCCGTTATAAACTTCAACTCGGCACTGTTATAATTTTGCGCCGAAGAAAAAAACGGCAGAAAAAACAGAAATGACAAAACAGTAAATATTCTTTTCATAATTTTATTTGTTAATGGCGTTCTTATTTATAATAACAGATTGACAGAAAGATAATTGCATGAATTATCATGGGTTATTCTATTCAGCAAAGTAAAAAAAAATTTTTGAATTTTGCAAATTAATTTTTCGTCGCCGAGCCAAAATTGGAAATCAGCAGGTTACAAGCATGAAAATGCACTTAAGACATTGGTTGTGAGCCTTATATGTAAGAAACAAATATATAACTGCCTGATAATTAGTACCAACTCCGTATCAACTCCTACCCAAGTCCGTACCAACACCCTATCATCTCCTACCACGGTAGGAGATGATAGGGTGTTGGTAGGGCGATGGCAGGGTTTTCGTCCCGGGTTCATCCCAACTGTAGAGACCCTGCGTTTCTGCGGGCGGGGAAGTGTCGCGGAAAAATGGGCAAAAAAAAAGAGAGAACATCGCTGTTCTCTCTTCGGTGTGACTCCTGCAGGATTCAAACCTGCAACCTTCTGATCCGTAGTCAGATGCTCTATTCAGTTGAGCTAAGGAGCCATCTGCTCTTTCGGGCTTTTCTTTCCCTGAAAGCGAGTGCAAAAGTACTAACTTTTTAGATACTGACCAAATTTTTTTTCAATATTTTTTCAAATAAAATTGTATCGTTATATATATTAATACTTTGCGTGGCTAAAATTTTCAATTTTCAATTCTCAATTTTCAATTTACACCGTACACTTCGCGGTATAGAAGGTCGCGGATTTCGCAAAATTCGTCGTCGTCGAGTTCATATTTCGACATGATGATCATGGGCACCTCCTTGCCGCCCTCGCGGTAGGGGGGCTGGACGTAGGGCTGCGGGTTCTGGTAGAAGCCCATGCTGGCGTAGAACTCCACGCGGTGGTCGGCCACTTCGTTGTTGGGCAGCTCCACCTCTAAAACCACCTGGTCGTGCTGCTGCGAGAGGAAGCTGAGGAACGTGGCCTTGCCGAGGCCCTGGTTGCGGAGGTCTTCGTCGATGGCAAAATGTTCAATGTAGACTAAGTCTTCGAAGGTCCAGTAGGTGAGGATGCCTACCGGTTCGTCGCCGTTTTCGGCCACGAGGAAATGGAATTTGCCGGCATCTCTATGCCGGAGACTAGAGAAGGGCGGGCGTTCCTGCTCGGGAAACGCCTCTTCAAACAGGCTTTGTGCAAAATGCGGATGGTCGCTCTCTGCTAAGGTTTTAAATGTAATCATTATTTAAAAGGTATCTTTTATGCTTTTTGTCTTTTAGAAGAAACTGAAGTTGTTGATTTCGAACCGGACGAAGAGGCTGTGGTGCCACCCCCAAGAGTTGTAGCCCTTGAGGTTGGTCTTGGTGTGGTAGCAGGTGTAGCCGGCCTTGATGGCACCCATGCCTTCGATACGGTAGCCCACCAGGCCGCTCATGAAGACACCCCAACCCAGGCCGCCTTGGTTGACATATTCGTAACTGCCGGTGGAGGAGCTGGGCGACTGGCCGTTCCATACGTCGAGGATGGAATAGGTGGAACCATTGATTTCCATCAGGTTTTCTTTTACCTTGGCATTGTTGAGGTTGAGCCCCAAGTCGAGCTCGAGGCAGAGGTTGCCGCCGAGGTCGACGGTGCGCGTCAACGCCAGGTCGATGTTGATGCGGTCTTCCTTGCCCAGCATGCCGCAGCGTATGTATTGGTGGTTGCCGCTGAGGATGCCGGTGCCGTTGGTGGAACTGAGGTTGAAGGCGCCGGTGGCACGCAGGCGCATCATGTCGAAGCGCAAAAGCCAGCCGAAGCCGCTCTCGTAGTCGTAGCGTATGCCGAGACCTATCTGCCAGGAGGTGCGGTAGTACATCTCGGGATACTCGGACACTGTCAACTGGCTGTAGTTGCCCACAGCGTCGGAGATGAGACCCGAGTTTTTGAGGTCGTTCCATATCTGGGTGCCGTAGGTCTCGCTGTGGAGCACACGCAGGATGGTGTTTACGTTGTCCGGACGACCGGAATAGAAATTGGCGTTAGTGCCGTCGGCCCACACGGTGCCGGCATTGGCGAAGACTGACAATCCCGCGTAGCCACGCCTCGGCACGCCGTCGTCGTCGGCCAGGGCAGAAGTCATGGCCAACAAGGCCGCCAGCAGCACGCAGACATGTTTCATAGCACATCCCCCCTTTCTTTTACCATGCTGGCCAGCAATGCCTTGGCGCGCAGCAGGCGCACCTTGACGGTGCCCAGCGGCAGGTGCAGCCGCTCGGCGATTTCCTCGTAGGAAAGGTCCTCATAATAGCGCATCTCAACAATGCGACGGTAGGGCTCTTTGAGGTTGGCAACCACCTCCTTGAGTGCCGTGTCGCGCTGCATGCGAATCATCATCTCCTCGGGGTTGGGTTGACCCGAGGGAATTTGGTATTCAATGAAGTCGCCGTCGGCCGTACGCGTGACACTGCCCAAGGGGACCGTCTCCACGCGGCGCTTGCGCAGATAGTCGATATAGGTGTTCACCCCGATGGAAAAAAGCCACGAACTGAAAGAACCTGTAGGAGCATAGCGGTGGAGCTGGAGGAAAGCCTTGCAGAAGGTCTCCATGGTGAGGTCGGAGGCCGTGGTGGTGTTGTGCGTCATGCGAAGGAGCAACAGGTAGAGAGGCTCACGATAGGAGGCCATGAGGTCTGCATAAGCCTTGTGGCTCCCATGGTCGCGAGCGTCGCAAACCAGCTGATAGTCAAGCTGCAATCGGTCGTTAGAGACTTTCGAATCCACCTTATTTGCTGAATTTTCTATTATTATCTAACGGAGTTAATACTAAAATAGTATTTGAGAGGATAAAATAAATTTCGAAAAGAGGTGCCGCAAGATACACCAAGCCACCCTCAAAACGCTTGGAGAGTTGGGCGAAAGAGACGATTTGCCATGCCCATTTGAGCACTGCGGCGACGAGTATCACGCCCCATGGCATGCCATTGCCAATGAGCAGCAGCGTACCGAGGGTATAGAACAGGATGACGGAGATGGGAAGAAGGTCCTCGAGCAGACGGCCGCCGACGCTGTGCCAGTTGCGTGTCGACACTCGTGCCAGACGGTGCTTGTGCCACTCGCCGAAAGTCTTCTTGGGCTCGGTGCTCAGACAGGCGTCGCTTCCGATGCTGACAGCCGTGTTGGTACGAGTGGCATTCTGATAGACAAAGAGGTCGTCGGATCCGCCGGCCACATTGTAATGGCTGATGAAGGCCCCGCGCTTGAAGAAGAAGCTGCGACGATAGCTCAAGTTGCGGCCGCTGCCGGTGTAGGGGTGACCCAGCAGGGCACAACCTAAATAGTGCGAACTATAGGCCAGGTTGTCATACTGCTGGAGAGCCCCAAGAAGTGTTTTCGTTCGCTTCAATCCACAGAATCCCAATACAATATTGATATCCGACTTAAAGTATCCCTTTACCATACCTCTAAGCCACTGCATGTTTTTCGGCGTGCAGTCAGGATCGGCAAGCAAGAGGATGTCGTTTTTGGCGCTCTTGATGCCGATGGAGAGGGGATATTTCTTCCCTTGGAAGAGGTTCACATCCTCCTTGAAAGGCACCACCTTCAGGTGTGGGTAGTAGTCCTTCAGCAGCTTGAGCACAAACTGGGTGTCGTCGTGACTCAGATAGTCCACAACAACGACTTCAAAGTCAGGGTAATCCTGCTCAAGAAGATAAACCAGGTTCTCCTTCAGCCATGCAGCGTCGTTTCGCGCTGTCAGCACTACGCTTACCGGTGGAAGCCCACCCTTGGCCAGCGAACCGGTAGCCTCGGTTTCCTTGGCAGGTTTGAGATGCCAACGACCGATACGCAGATGGAACAAGCCATAGTACATGCAACAAAAAACCAATGCCAACAGCATCAGCACTGCAAAGACAACAGATTGGATGTCAGTGAGAAAGTTCGTAAAATCAAACATTTGTACACACAAATTTTAGTGTACAAAAATACACATAATTATAGATACCTGCGCCTGCGTAAGACATAAAATTATCAACAATTAATCAACAACTTACGTCTACAATCTGCGTCCAAGCTTGTCCAACATGGCACTTTTCCAACAGGCGTAGTCGCCGTCGAGAATGTGGCGACGGGCTTCTCTGACCAGCCAGAGGTAGAACGACAGGTTGTGGATGGAGCAAATCTGCAGGCCGAGAATCTCTTCGGCGCGGATAAGGTGATGGAGGTAGGCGAGGGTGTAGACACGGTCGGCTTCGGCGTTGGAATCAGGGTCGATAGATTCGAAGCAGCTTTCCCACTTTTTGTTCTTGATGTTGATGGTGCCTTCAGCGGTGAACAACAGCCCATTGCGGCCATTGCGTGTAGGCATCACACAGTCGAACATGTCCACACCACGTTCGATGGCTTCGAGAATATTTTGCGGCGTGCCAACACCCATCAAATAGCGCGGGCGGTCCTTGGGCAAGATGGCGTTAACCACCTCTATCATCTTGTACATCACCTCGGTAGGTTCTCCAACAGCCAATCCGCCAATGGCGCAGCCTTCAGGGTCTTTGCTGGCAATATATTCGGCCGAAATCTTTCGCAGATCCTCATACTGGCAACCTTGTACAATGGGGAACAAGGCTTGATGATGCCCATAAAGAGGCTCTGTTTTGTTGAATCGCTTAATGCAACGGTCGAGCCACCGATGCGTAAGTTCCATTGAACGTTGCGCATAGCGATGGTCACTGTCGCCAGGAGCACACTCGTCGAAAGCCATCATAATGTCGGCGCCAATAATGCGTTCGATATCCATGACATTCTCGGGTGTGAAAAGATGCTTACTGCCGTCAATATGGCTGCGGAAGGTGCAACCCTCCTCTTTGATCTTGCGATTGTCGGCCAATGAAAAAACCTGGAAGCCGCCGCTGTCGGTCAACAGCGGCCGTTCCCAGCCATTGAACTTATGCAGACCGCCGGCCTGCCGCAGAAGGTCGCATCCCGGTCGCAAATAGAGATGGTATGTATTTCCGAGAATAATCTGAGCACCAATATCTTTACGTAGCTCGGACTGATGTACGGCTTTAACTGTGCCGGCAGTGCCTACCGGCATAAAAATAGGGGTCTCAATGTCACCGTGGTCAGTGTGTATCACGCCCGCGCGGGCATCACCGTCGGTGGCCTTGAGGTCGAATGTCAGCTTGCTCATTTTTTGAGTGACAAGGCTCCTTTTCAGAGGACGACTTTCTCTATGATAGCGCGAGCCTCGAGCACGGCCATATAGTCTTTCATGGCGCGCAGCTGCAGGTCGTAGATGCTGCGGGGGCAGTCGGGGGTGAAGGTCAGCTTGCCGCTGTCCCACAGTTTCAGGACGGCCTCAAGGTTCTCCTTGCGGTTGAGGAGGTGATAGTATTCGGCTTTCATGCGGTCCTTATAGTCGCTGGAAAGCATCAGCGAAGTAATGGTTTGTAAATCCATGGTGTTTATTTTATGGGGTTAATGGGTATTATGGGTTAAATGGGATTAATGGGCGATGAGTTCGTTGGCCAGCGCGAGGGCCTTGTCGAGTCCGTCGGCATTGCGGCCGCCTGCGGTTGCGAAGTGGGGCTGACCGCCGCCGCCGCCCTGAATTTCCTTGCCGAGGGTGCGCACCATCTGGCCGGCGTTCATTCCTCCGTCCACGCGGTTCTGACCCAGGACGATGAGCAACGAAGGCTTTCCATCCTTCACGCTGCCCAGAACGAGGCCCATGTCGGGGTTTTCGCTGCGGAGAGACATCAGGGCATCCTTCAGCATATTGACATCGTCGTCGATATGCTCAACGATAACAGGATTTTCGGCCAGACGTCCTGCATAATTGCGGGCCATGTCGAGGGCCTTCGCTTTCTGCATCTGTTCGACAACCGATTTCATTTGTGCGTTCTCTTCCTGCAGTTTGGCTATGGCAGCGCCAAGATCCTTGGCACCTTTGAACACCTCGGCCAAGGCCGCAAGCTGCTCCTGCTGACGGTCGGCATAGTCGGTGGCAGCCTGGGCGGTGACGGCCTCGATGCGGCGCATGCCGGCGGCCACGGCGCCCTCACCGACGATGCGGAAGGAGCCAATCATGCCGCTGTTGGCCACATGGGTGCCGCCACAAAATTCGACGCTGGGGCCGTATTTCACCACGCGCACGAACTCGCCATATTTCTCGCCAAAGAGAGCCATGGCTCCAAGCTTTTGTGCCTCGGCGATGGGCATGGCACGGTGCTCCTCGAGGGGCAGGCACTGGCGAATCATCTGATTGACACGGCGTTCTACTTCACGGATTTCCTCATGGCTAAGTTTGGCGAAGTGGCTGAAGTCGAAGCGCAGGCGCTGCTCGTCGACGCTCGAGCCTTTCTGCTCCACATGGTCGCCAAGCACCTGACGCAAAGCGTAGTGCATGAGGTGGGTGGCGGAATGATTGCAGGCGGTAGCCTGGCGTTTGGCCACATCAACCTCTGCATGGAATGTCGCGGAAAGGTTCTCCGGCAGCGTATCGACGATATGCACAATCAGCCCGTTCTCCTTCTTGGTGCTTATAATTCTTAACCCTCCATTCTCAAATCTCAATTCTCCGGTGTCGCCGGCCTGTCCGCCACTCTCGCCATAGAAGGGGGTGCGGTCGAAGACCAACTGGTAGAACTCCTTGTCTTTGGCTTTTACATGACGGTAGCGGGCGATGCGCACATCGGCCTCGAGCACATCATAGCCGACAAACTCCTCCTCGACGCCTGGAAGCAGCTCCACCCAGTCGTCGCTCTCCACCTTGGCGGCACCGCGCGAACGTTCCTTCTGCTCGGCAAGGCCCTTGGCAAAGCCTTCCATGTCGACGGTCCAGCCTTTCTCGCTGGCCATCAGCTGTGTGAGGTCGACGGGGAAACCGTAGGTGTCGAAGAGTTCGAAGGCGAAAGCGCCGTCAACAACCTTGTTGCCGGCATTCTTGGCGACATAGTCCTCGAAACGCTTGATGCCGCCGGCAAGAGTGCGCAGGAACGCCTGCTCCTCCTCGAGGATAATGCGCTGGATGAGTTCCTGCTGCTTCTTCAGCTCGGGGAACTGGTGCCCCATCTGGCCCACGAGGGTAGGGACGAGGGTGTTGATAAACGGCTCGTTGAAGCCGAGGAAAGTGTAGCCGTAGCGCACGGCACGGCGCAGGATGCGACGAATGACATAGCCGGCCTTCACGTTGGAGGGCAGCTGGCCGTCGGCAATCGAGAAACTCACGGCACGCAAGTGGTCGGCGCAAACACGCATGGCGATGTCGGCATCTTCGTTCTCGCCATATTTCTTTCCGCACTTGGCGGCAATCTCCTGAATCAGGGGCTGGAACACGTCGGTGTCATAGTTCGAACGCTTGCCCTGCATCACCATGCAGAGACGTTCAAAGCCCATACCGGTGTCGATATGCTTGGCCTTCAACGGCTCCAAGGTGCCGTCGGCTTTGCGGTTGAACTGCATGAAAACGAGATTCCAAATCTCTATGACTTGAGGGTTGTCCTTGTTCACGAGGTCCTTGCCGGGCACTTTGGCCTTTTCCTCGTCGGGACGGATGTCGACATGAATCTCTGAGCAGGGGCCGCAGGGACCTTGGTCGCCCATCTCCCAGAAGTTGTCTTTCTTCGACCCGCGCAGGATACGGTCCTCGCTGATATGCTCTTTCCAAAAATTATAGGCCTCCATATCCATCTCGAGACCCTCCTTCTCGTCGCCGCCGAAAACGGTGACATAGAGCCAGTCTTTATTGATTTTCATCACCTCGGTGAGGAATTCCCAACCATAGGCGATGGCCTCCTTCTTGAAGTAGTCGCCAAAACTCCAGTTGCCCAGCATCTCGAACATAGTGTGGTGGTAGGTGTCGTGGCCCACCTCCTCAAGGTCGTTGTGTTTTCCGCTGACGCGCAGGCACTTCTGCGAGTCGGTGGCTCTCGGCCACGGGCGTTGCTTGTTACCGAGGAAGATGTCCTTGAACTGGTTCATGCCGGCGTTGGTAAACATCAGCGTCGGGTCGTTCTTGATGACCATGGGGGCACTCGGCACCACATGGTGTTGTTTGCTCTCAAAATAGTCTAAAAAGGCTTTGCGTATTTCGTTGCTTGTCATATCTTGTATTAAAATTCTTCTCTTTCAACCATTAGAATAGCCCCCTGCGGCACGATGAAATATTTCTCGCCCTCGTACTTGATTTCCACAGCGTTCTTCTGCATGAAGATGGCCATGTCGCCGGGACGCACCTGCAGAGGCAGATAGCGCGGCTCACGATCGGCGGGGTTCCAGTCCTCGCCGTCGTTAGAAGAGGGCAGGGGATAGCCGGGACCGCATTTGACAATATAGCCCGTCTGCACCTCCTCCTTCTCTTGATAGCCGGCAGGCAGCAGCAAGCCACCTTTGGTCTTCTTGGTGGCTACCGACGGCTCTATCAGCACCCGGTCGCCTATGACTATCAAATTGTCTATCTTACTCTTCGTCATAATTAATATGTACTATATAAAATGCAAAGATACGAATAAAAACTGAAACTGCCAAAAAAAATGTTAAAAACGCCGGGCATTTTTTTCCGCCGGACAGCATATTCGTGCGGATGAAATAACACAAAGTAGGGTAGAAGTGCCTACGAAAGCCCAATCAACGCCCTACCAACTCCTACCACGGTAGGAGTTGGTAGGGTGTTGATAGGTAGTTGACAGGTGGTTTATTCCTCTCAGATAGCGACCGTTAGGCTCATTTATATTATTTTTTCCGTCGATCGACAAAATATTTCGCACGATGTTGCGTTAAATATATCATATGAATATAAAAAGGAGCATAGTGACGTTGATGCTGCTGGCCGCGGGGCTGGGGGTGCAGGCGCAGGACAAGGCGCTGATGCAGAACTATCAGTCGCGGTTGGCGCAACTGATAGAGCGCGTCGCCGGAGCACCGACGGACAACGAACGCTACCTTGCATCGGAAGAAGCCATCCAGCTGCTTTCCAAAGCATTGGACGAGGAGGATTCCGAGCGGTGGAACTGGAAACTACCTGAATACGCCTCGGTGCTCACCTCGCCCGACGGCCTGTTTCGCGTCTTCACCTGGGCCGTGATTCGCGACGACGGGGAGTTCGAGTGTTTCGGCATCGTACAGTTCTACAATGAGAAAGAGGAGGAATTCGAATACCAACTGCTCAACGACAAGTCGGAGGAAATCATGAACCGCGAGGAGAGCATTCTGGCAGCCAACAAATGGCTTGGTGCCGTCTACCAAGAGCTTATACAGACCAAGGCCGGCGACAAGACCTACTACACGCTCCTCGGATGGAACGGCGTGGACAACCTCACGGAACGTAAAATCATCGAGCCCGTCGTGCTCCAACGCGGCGTGCCTCAGTTCGGAGCCCCCGTTTTCCGCCGCATGCGCAACCAGCGCCGCATCGTTATCGAATATGCCAACGAAGCCATGGTGAACCTCTCCTACGAGACACAATACATCCAGGAAGTGGAACATAAGCGCGAGAAAATAAAAGGGACCAACCGCTACCGCACCGTCGACAAGGTGAAAGAGCACAAGGAAAAAATGATTCTCTTCGACGAAGTGGAGCCGCAGATTCCCGGCATGGAAGGCCTTTATCAATATTATGTTCCGTCGGGCACCGAGGTGGCCTACGCCTGGGTCGACGGCAAATGGGAACTCCACAACGGTGCCCAAGGCCGCCTCACCGACAAAAAACTCAACAAAGACTTCGAACCGCTGCCCAAACAGGCACCCAGCTATAATTTTAACAAATAGACTCACAATGACTCTTCGCGACATCAACAGTCCCGCCGACCTCAAAAAGCTCAATCCTGACGAACTGCAAGGCATTGCCGACGAACTGCGTGCATATATCGTTGACACCCTCTCGACCCATCCCGGCCACTTGGCCTCGAGCCTCGGCACCGTCGAGCTCACTGTAGCCCTCCACTATGTCTTCAACACACCCGACGACAAACTCATCTGGGATGTGGGGCATCAGTCCTACGCCCACAAAATATTGACCGGCCGCCGCGAAGCCTTCCAGACCATCCGCACCTATGGCGGCATCAGCGGCTTCCCAAAGATGAGCGAAAGCCCCTACGACGCCTTCGGCACCGGCCACAGTTCCACCTCCATCTCGGCAGCCCTCGGCATGGCTGTGGCGTCCAAGATGCAGGGCAACCTCACCCGCAAGCACATCGCCATCATCGGCGACGGCTCGCTGACGGGCGGCGAGGCCTTCGAAGCCCTCAACAACCTGGGACTCTCAAAGTCCAATATTCTGGTGATTCTCAACGACAACGGCATCTCCATCGACAAGGCTGTGGGGGGACTCAACAACAACCTGATGCGCATCACCTCATCGCCGCGCTACAACAAACTCAAGGAGCAGGTGTGGCAGAAACTCAATACCGGCGAAGGGCTGCGGAGACGTTCCAAGAGCGCTTTCCAACGGCTTACCAAAGTAGCCAAAACAATTGCCCTCGGCGACACCAACATCTTCGAGGCGTTGGGTATACGCTATTTCGGCCCTGTCGACGGACACGACCTCGTCCATCTCACCGAGATACTCTCTCGACTCAAAAACATCAACGGACCTGTGCTTCTGCATGTGGTCACCCGCAAAGGCAAAGGTCTCAAGCAAGCCGAGCAGAACCCCATCATCTACCACGCACCAGGAAAATACGATGCCCATACCGGGCAGCAGATTGTCAGCAGCACACAAGGCAAACCTCTTAAATTCCAAGAAGTCTTCGGACGCACCATCATCGAGCTTGCCGAAAAGAATCCCGCCATCGTGGGCATCACACCAGCCATGGCCACAGGATGCTCACTCAACCTGATGATGGAGCAGATGCCCGACCGCGTGTTCGACGTGGGCATCTCAGAGCAGCATGCAGTGACCTTCGCCGCCGGCCTTGCCGCACAGGGCATCGTGCCTTTCTGCAACATCTATTCCTCCTTCGCCCAGCGCGCCTACGACCAAATCATCCACGATGTGGCGCTGCAGAATCTGCCTGTCATCCTTTGCCTCGACCGTGCCGGCCTGGTAGGAGACGACGGCCCCACTCACCATGGCGCTTTCGACCTCGCAGCTCTGCGTCCTATCCCGGGCCTCACCATCTGCGCACCTATGGACGACCACGAGTTGCGCGACATGATGTTCACCGCCCAACTGCCCAACCACGGCCCCATGGTCATCCGTTATCCCCGTGGATCAAGCGTTTTCAACGATTGGCAGTCGCCAATGAAAGAGATGAAAATAGGGGAGGGACGTTGTCTGAAAGAGGGTAGCGATGTGGCTTTTGTCAGCCTTGGATTCCCCGGCAACGACGCCATGGCCGCTGCTGAAGAGCTTCAAAAACAGAATGTCTCGGCTGCCGTCTACGATATGCGATTTCTCAAACCGCTCGACACGCAATTGCTTGACAAGATTGCCGAAAAGAAATTCCGCAAAATCATTACCATCGAAGACGGCGTAAAGATGGGTGGCTTTGGCGAAACGGTGGAAAGCTATTTCGCCGAACATCATCCCGAGCAGTGTGCCAACATCCAGGTCCTTGCCATTCCCGACCATTTTATTACTCATGGCAGCGTTTCCCAACTCAAACACGACTGCCATATAGACCAGCAATCCCTCATGGTTGCCGCACAATGATTTCTGCAAAACAATAGGGGTTATGTAAGCATAAATATATTCTACTTAACATAACCCCGATATTAGGTAAAATTAACCATTCTATAAAATATGGTTAATTTTTGCGGCGACGCTAAGTCCACGAGAATTCAATATTTGGATGAAAGTAGCATCATTGTCTTGTTTACGCGAAACTGAGAGCATATCGTTGGGTTGGGTTTCGTGCTGATAATTTATCTCCAATCCAAATGGTTTCTCCAGATCGAAATCGGTCTGCATCAGACAGTCGAATACCAAACGGACATATTCTGCATTGTTGACATGCTGTGCATGGTCGATTAGCGAAAACAATGCCGGCTGTTCAAAACAACCGTCGGGTTGCGACATATCTGGCAAACGCAGCCGTTCGAGCACACTGTGGTCGGTGGCTTCTTCCTGACGGCATTCATAGTGTTCCATCATCTCTTTGAGACGTATCGGCCGACGGGTTGAAAATTCAATCAGCGGCCAATATGTGGTGCCAGTGAGCAGAGTCTCGCCTGCCTCGCTCTTCATGCGGTAGTCGCGGAATGCAAACAAGCCATCACTACCTCGCGACCACGTACTTAACATAACCTTTTCGTATGCTGACGGACGTCTATATATATTATAGTACGCGCGCGAAAGAATCCATATACGGTTCTGACTTATAAGTTCTTCGTATCCAATGCCTGTGGCCTTGCTGTGAGCTTCTGACACTTCCTGGCACAAGCGCACCGCCGCCCAAGGATGCAGACGATCGTGGCGGTCGCATAGATACGACGGGGTTTCAAGGGTTTGTTCGAACAGATCCATGGTTCAGTTACATTCTTTCCGGCACCTCGATGCCAAGGATATTCATCGTGTTTTTCAGTGCATTGGCCACCATAGCGCAGAGTTGCACACGGAAGTGCTTCAACTGTGCGTTTTCCTCACGCAGAATGGGCGTGTCTTGATAGAAACTGTTGAAAGCCTTGGCCAAGTCGTAGGCATAGTTGGCCACCATTGCAGGGCTGTATGCGGCAGCAGCGGCGGCCACGGTCTCGGGCAGAGCATGCAACGCTTTCACCACTCCCCTCTCCTTCTCTCCAATTGGGAATTGAGAATTGGAAATTGAGATTTCAGGAGTCTCACCGGCCTTGCGCACAATGCTGCGGATGCGGGCGTGGGTATATTGGATGAAGGGGCCGGTGTTGCCGTTGAAGTCGATGCTCTCGGCAGGATTGAAGAGCATGTTTTTGGCGGGATCGACTTTGAGGATGAAGTATTTGAGTGCGCCAAGGGCAAGGATATGATAGAGATGTTTTTGTTCCTCGGGGCTCAATTCATCGTTCTTGCCGTGCTCGCGGCTCATCTCCTCGGCAGTCCTCTCCATCTCGTCGATAAGGTCGTCGGCATCGACCACCGTTCCTTCGCGGCTCTTCATCTTGCCGTTGGGCAGCTCCACCATGCCGTAGCTCAAATGGTAGACTTTGTCGGCCCATTCGAATCCAAGCTTGCCGAGGATGAGCTTGAGCACCTTGAAGTGATAATCCTGCTCGTTTCCAACAACGTAAATCAGCCGCTCGGCACCGAAGTCCTTGTGGCGCAGCAATGCGGTGCCAAGGTCCTGAGTCATGTAGACGGAGGTGCCGTCCTTGCGGAGGAGGAGTTTCTGGTCGAGGCCGTCGCCCGTCAAATCGCACCACACCGAGCCGTCCTCCTTGCGGAACAGCACGCCCATATCCAATCCCTTCTGCACCAACTCTTTGCCAAGCAGATAGGTGTTCGATTCATAATAGACCTTGTCGAAGCCTACACCGAGGCGGTGGTAGGTCTCGTCAAAACCGGCATAGACCCACCCGTTCATCTTCTCCCACAGCGCACGCACCTCTTCGTCTCCCTCTTCCCATCGCTTCAGCATGCTCTGTGCCTCAACCATCAGGGGGGCGTCCTTCTTGGCCTGTTCCTCCTCTATTCCTTTCTCCATCAACTGTTTGACCTCCTCCTTGTAGTGCTTGTCGAACTCCACATAGTATTTGCCCACCAGGTGGTCGCCCTTCATGCCGGTGCTTTCGGGGGTCTCGCCGTTGCCATAGCGCAGCCAGGCCAGCATGCTCTTGCAGATGTGAATGCCCCGGTCGTTCACCAGATTGACTTTCTTCACATTGGCACCGTTGGCAGCAAGTAGCTGGCTCACCGACCAACCCAACAGGTTGTTGCGGATGTGGCCCAAATGGAGGGGCTTATTGGTGTTGGGTGACGAATATTCAACCACAACGGGTGCCTCATTAGGATCGGCCTTGGCCATACCGAAGGTCGCATCGGTGACCTTCTCGGACACGAAGGATATCCAATATGAATCGGCCACCTCGAAGTTGAGGAAGCCTTTGATTACATTGTATCCCTCAATGAGTGGCAGGGCGGCCTTCACCGCCTCGCCAATCTCACCCGCCACCGCCTCGGGGCTCTTGCGGGCCTGTTTCACATAGGGGAACACCACGAGCGTGTAGTCGCCCTTGAATTCCTTGCGAGTGTCCTGCAGGGCTATGGTTTTGGCGTCGGTCTCGATGCCGTAAAGATTCTTGAGTGCGTCGGCAACTGCCTGAGAGAGTGTGGTTGTTATATTCATATAGGTACAATATTATTTACAAAAACGAAATGCAAAAATACGCAAAAAAATTGAATCGAAAGCGCCAAAAATCAACTTGACACTAAATAGCTATAAACCAGTTACCAACACCCTACCAACTCCTAACCAACTCCTACCATGGTAGGAGTTGGTAGGGCGTTGGTTGGGATTTCGTAGGTCGATTATCCTAACTGATATCTAATTTTTTTGTATCTTTGCACTTTGTAATGAACGAGACCGAGGTATATTATGTCGACGTGCTGCTGCCGCTGCATCTGCCTGGTACCTATACATATAGAGTACCTCAGGAATACAACGGGCAGGTTAAGGCGGGAGCCCGCGTGGTGGTGCAGTTCGGCGCCAAAAGCGCGCGGATGTACTCCGCCGTGGTGCGTCGCATCCACCAGGAGGCTCCGATGCATAAGTCGAAGTATATCGTGGCAGTGCTCGATACCGAGCCCGTCGTCACCGAACATCAGATGGAGTTTTGGGAATGGATGGCACGTTATTACATGTGCTCGCCGGGCGACGTAATGGCCGTAGCATTGCCCTCGGGCCTCAAGTTGGCCAGCGAGAGCGCTGTGGCGATACATCCCGACTTCAGCGGCGAGCTGTCGAGCCTCACCAAATACGAACGCATGGTGGTCGACCTGCTGAGCGAACACCCCGTGATGCGGGTACTCGATATCAGCCGTGCCATTGGCCTACAGAAAATCATGCCGCTTATACGAAGCATGATCGAGCGCGAGATAGTGATGATGGACGAGGAACTGCGGCAGCGCTTCGTGCCAAAGAAAGCTCCATATATCTCTCTTTCTGACGATTACAGGAGCGAAGAGGCACAAAAAAAACTCTTCGACGAACTCGAGAGAAAAAAAAGAGTGAAACAGGTGGAGCTGATGATGCAATTCCTGCAGCTGTCGCATTTCGGCAAGGAGGCCGTCGCCAAACGCGAACTACCGCAAGGCTCCGCACTGCAGACTCTTGTAAAAAACGGAGTCTTCACCGTCGAAGAGCGCATCGAGAGTCGCCTCCGCAACTATAGCGACAATGATTTGGTTGACCCACAAAGCATTGTGCTCAACGAAGAACAGCAGACGGCATACAACCAACTGAACAATAAGTCTGAGCATGCCACATCTCTACTGCATGGAGTCACTTCCAGCGGCAAGACCGAGGTATATATCAAACTGATAGACAACATAGTGCGCAACGGAGGACAGGCATTGTTCCTGCTGCCCGAGATTGCGTTGACAGCTCAAATCATCAACCGGTTGAGAAAATATTTCGGCCACAAAGTAGGTGTCTACCACTCGCGCTTCAGCGCCAGCGAACGCACCGAAGTGTGGCACCGCACCCTGAGTGGCGAATATCAAGTGTTGCTTGGAGCCAGAAGCGCCATCTTCTTGCCGTTCAAAGATTTGAGACTTGTCATTGTCGATGAGGAGCACGACATATCCTACAAGCAATTCGAACCCTCGCCACGCTATCACGCCCGCGATGCCGCACTCTATCTGGCACGTCTATGGAATGCGAAAACAGTCCTTGGAAGTGCTACGCCAAGCGTCGAGACATTCCACAACGCACTTGATGGCAAATATGGACTTGCCACGATGACAAAACGTTACGGAGGGTTTGATTTGCCGGAAGTCACCTGTGTCGACATGAAAGAGGCCCACCGCCAAGGACTGGTCAAGGGGCATTTCTCGGTAACGCTGCTGCAGGCCATCGAGGAGGCATTATCGAAAAAACAGCAAGTGATTCTATTCCAGAACCGTCGCGGTTTCTCGCTGCGGCTCGAGTGCGACGACTGCCATGAGGTGCCGCATTGCATCCACTGCGACGTGTCGATGGTTTACCACAAAGCCACCAACTCGCTTCGCTGCCACTACTGCGGCTACTCCATCCCAGTGCCGTCGGAGTGCCCGGCGTGTCACTCCACCCACCTGAAGATGACCGGTGTAGGCACCGAACGCATCGAAGAAGACCTCCAAATTCTTTTTCCCAGTGCCAATGTGGCGCGCATGGACCTCGACAGTACCCTGCAGAAAAACCAATACCTTGAGATACTCTCCGATTTCGAGCACCGACGCATAGATATCCTCGTCGGCACCCAAATGGTCACCAAGGGACTTGACTTCGAACACGTCAGCGTGGTGGGCATCATCAATGCCGACAATATCATCAATTATCCGAGCTTCCGCTCCTACGAGCGCGCCTTCCAACAGATGACGCAGGTCAGCGGCCGCGCTGGTCGCCACAACGGAGGAGGTCGTGTTATCATACAGACATACAACCCTCATCATCAAGTCATTGCAAATGTAATGAACAACGATTATCAAGGTCTCTACAACGAACAGATACAGGAACGGCGCGTCTTCCGCTATCCTCCATTCTACCGTCTGATAGAAATCACCTTGAAGCATCGCGACTCCAATGTCCTCAACGCCGCCGCCGACTGGATGGCATTCCAGCTGAGGGGCACTTTCACAACGCGCGTCCTCGGACCCGAATATCCCTTGGTAAGCCGTATACGCGGCCTATACCTCAAACAGATAACTCTCCGCTTCGATCGCACCGAACCCATCGCCGACGCCAAGCGTGTCATCCGTCAGGTGGGCGACGACCTCACCAAACAGGAAGGTTGGAGCGGTGTCACCATCATCTACGACGTAGATCCTGCATAAAATTATTATTTGGCCATTCCATATATTATTTGTATCTTTGCAAAAATTTTGATTCCATGTACGAGATTATCAGCAAGCGGCTGCTCAACGGCCACGAGATTTACAGGATGGAAATCCACGCCCCGTGGATATCGCTCAGCGGCAAGCCGGGCCAGTTCGTCATCGTGATTCCCCACGAGAACGGCGAACGCATACCGTTGACCATCAGCGATATCGTATACCAGCGCCAATCGGTGGTCATCGTATTCCAGGTGGTGGGCGAAACCACACGCCAGTTGGCCGAGATGCAGGAGGGCGACGACCTCTATACCATCGTGGGTCCCTTGGGCAAACCCAGCGAGCTGATAGGACTCTCCCCTGCCCCATCGCGCTTGCTCTTCGTGGCTGGCGGCGTGGGCATCGCGCCAGTGTTTCCCCAGGTGAAATGGGCTTTCCGCCAAGGGATTACCACCGACGTCATCATCGGCGCCCGCTCCAAGGACCTTCTTTTCTATGAGGACGAACTGCGCGCCGTGTGCCAGAACCTCCACATCATGACCGATGACGGCTCCTACGGTGAGCAAGGCCTGGTCACCGCCAAAGTCGACCAACTTTGCCAAAGCGGAATCGAATACAGTCATTGCGTGGCCATCGGCCCGCTGCCGATGATGAAATTTGTGGCGCTGACCACCAAGAAATACAATCTGTCAACCATAGTGAGCCTCAACTGCATGATGGTCGACGGCACGGGCATGTGCGGTGCCTGTCGTGTGAGGGTTGGCGACGAGGTGAAGTTCTGCTGTGTCGACGGACCCGAGTTCGACGGCCATCTGGTGGATTTCGACGAGGCCGCCCGCAAGCTGAAGACCCCCGACGCCCGCCGCTACCGCATAGCCACTGCCGAGAGCGGCCACAAGTGCAACCTGGCTCCAGCCGTGGAAAGTGCCATGGTTGAGGCCAAGAAGCGCCAGAAACCTCGCGAGCAGGACCCCATGGTGCGCGCCAAGAACTTCGACGAAGTAAGCTTTGGACTCTCTGAGCATCAGGCTATGCTGGAGGCCAACCGATGCCTGCAGTGCAAGAAGCCGCGCTGCGTCGAGGCCTGCCCCGTGGGCATCAACATACCGCTTTTCATCCAGAACATCAAGGAAGAAAACTTCAACCAGGCCTATATCACCATCACCCACGACTCGGCACTGCCGGCCGTATGCGGACGCGTGTGCCCGCAAGAGACGCAGTGCGAAGGCAGTTGCGTGATGGGCGTGAAGAACGAGCCCATCGCCATTGGTGCCCTGGAGCGCTTCGTGGCCGACAACCACCGCGCCCAGTCGAAACCGCAGAGCCCCTGCTATCCCGCAGGCCGCAAGGTGGCGGTCATCGGCTCCGGCCCCAGCGGCCTCACCTGCGCCGGCGACTTGGCCAAGCATGGCTACCAGGTCACCGTCTTCGAGGCGCTGCACCACGCCGGCGGCGTACTGGTCTACGGCATCCCCGAGTTCCGTCTGCCCAAACAGCGCGTGGTGGAACCCGAGATTGACAACCTGCGCCGCCTGGGTGTCGAGATACGCACCAACGTCATCATCGGCAAGAGTATCACCATCGACCAGCTCATGAACGACATGGAATACGACGCCGTCTATATCGCCTCCGGCGCCGGACTGCCCAAGTTCATGGGTATTCCCGGCGAGACGCTCATCGGTGTCATCTCGGCCAATGAGCTACTCACCCGCACCAACCTCATGCACGGCTACGACGAGCAGTACGACACGCCCATCTATCTGGGCCGTAAAGTGATAGTCGTCGGTGGAGGCAATGTGGCCATGGATGCCGCCCGCACCGCTTTGCGACTGGGCAGTGAGGTCACTGTCGTCTACCGCCGCGGCCAGGAGGACATGCCTGCCCGCCGCGAGGAGGTGCACCATGCCATGGAGGAAGGTGTGCAGTTCATGTTCCAGACCGCCCCGCTCGAGATTCTCGGCAACGAAGACGGCACCGTGCGTGCCCTGCGCTGCGTGAAGATGGCCATGGGCGAACCCGACGAGAAAGGGCGCCGCAGGTTCAGCCCCATCGAAGGCAGCGAGTGCGACGTCGAGGCCGACACCATCGTCGCCGCCCTCGGCACCAGCCCAAACCCCCTCATCCGCACCACCACCCCCGGCCTCGAATGCGAGACCTGGGGCGGCATCAAGGCCGACGAGAACGGACAGACCTCCCGCAAGCTCATCTTCGCCGGCGGCGACGCCGTCAGCGGCGCCGCCACCGTCATCCTCGCCATGGGCGCCGGCCGCAAGGCCGCCAAAGCCATCATGGAGGTGCTGGGCTGATGAAGATTTCACACCCTTTCCTGCGCCTCCTTTCCCTGGCTTTTGCGGCGGCAGCCGGATGGCTTGTCGTTTGGAGTTTCCCCTTAATAATGAAAATGGAGGATATCACCTCCAAAATCATCGCTCTGGTGGTTTGCGTGGGCTTGTTTGGCTGCTTTGCCCTCTACTTGCTTGCATGGGCATTCTTCTACGACCGTATGGAGAACCGAGAACGGCAGCGCAAAGCGGATGCCGAACGCAAAGAACGTCGCAAACCGGCCAAGGAGAAGCTGGCCGAAGCCCGGAAAGAACAGCGCTCGGAGCGAAACGCCAACTATATTCTTGGAGCCGTAGCTGTAGCAACTGCCATCTATTTCCTGCTCAAAAAAGAATGGCTTGTGGCGGCACTGATGGTTGTCGTAGCTGTATCACTGTTCTACAAGGCCGTTCGCAACATCGAACCCGCCAAAATAAAGCAGAAAAGGGAAGAAGCCTCCCGCAGGCAAGAAGTGGAAAGCCTGATGGAAACCGCAAAAGACGACGGCGCCGTGATCATCGTTGACCATGTGGACAGCCTAACCGCCATTGAAGATGCAATAGAAGCCTTCGGCGAGGAATATCATGGTCGCAAAAACGGGCGCAACGCCATACGACTGTGGCAACTGGAGCGCGAGAAATATGCCCTCACATTCCCTCTCGGCTACCAGCCCGAAGCTCCGTTCTCGCTGATGTGGGAACTGGATGGATCAGGACTGCAGCCCCGTGGCTGGTTCCCCTCACACAGAATGAAGACACAGGGCGGTTGGACGATGCTGACCGTCGCAGAGAGTGGTGCTACCCATGCGGTAACCGACAACGGATGCTGCTACGAGGATGAATGCAATTTCCACCTGCGAATCTGTCCCAAGTTGCACCTTACCTATCAACCACGCCCCAACATCATGAACGACTCCCCAAAAAAACTTGAAGACTTTATTTAATAATGTTACTATAACTCAACGATTATAACTATTAACTATCTATTAACTATAACAATCCATGGAGCGATTCAGTATCGACACCGCACCGCAATATAATCGTCACTACAGCGAGGACTCCTTCTGGAAGAAACTGAAACATCTGGCTTCCAACGTGGGCTCCAAGGTGCTCTACCCTGCCCTGCAGCTCTATTTCCTTCTTCAAGCAAAGAATGTGCCCATGAAGGCCAAAACCCTCATCGTCGGTGCTTTGGGGTATCTTATTCTGCCCGTCGACATGGTCCCCGATTTCATTCCGGCACTCGGTTTCACCGACGACCTTTCCGCCCTCATGGTCGCCTTGAGGACCCTCAACAAATATCTCACCCCCGAAATCAACCACAAAGCCAAAGAACAAACCAACAATATCCTCAAACAAGGAAGAGACATGCTCCATTTATCATAGCTTTTTTATCCCTACCATAGCCCTGCCAAGACCCTGCCAAGACCCTACCAACTCCTACCACGGTAGGAGTTGGTAGGGTCTTGGCAGGGTGTTGAAAGGTGGTTGTCAGGCAGTTGGCGTTAAGCGTTTTTTTGCTCTATGGAGGGCAATATTCCGGGTGGTTTTACGTTAATTCCAAACAATATAATATTGTACCAATATATATAACCATGAAGAAGACTCTATTCTCTATCCTGTTCATCGTGTTTGGCCTCATGGCCGTGGGACAGGAGCCCCTCGTCAAAGCAGAGGAGATGCCCAACGCCGTCAATTTCTTGCCGGCGCCGCCGGAGAAAGGCAGCGCGGCGTTCGACTACGACCAGTCCCAGTACCGCTGGGGCGTGGAGCAGCGCAAGAACAAGGAGCGCTGCGCCGTGGCGATGAGCGATGCTGTGTGGAGCGTGGAAAACATTTGCAAGATATTCGGCGAAGTGATAGACATAACAATTTCGCCCGAGACCACGCCCGCCATCTATAACATGCTGGCTGTCGGATGCCTGACAGCCGACCAGGCAGGCCATCTGCCCAAGGAACACTTCATGCGCAAGCGCCCTTACGTCTTTTATGGCGAATCGACCATCGTCCCGGACGACGAGGAAGAGCTGAGCCACAACGGTTCCTATCCTTCCGGCCACACCATCCTTGGATGGAGCGCCGCCCTGCTGCTGACGGAAATGGCGCCCGAGCTGGCCGACAAAATCCTGGCCGTTGGCTATCGATATGGCGAGAGCCGCGTCATCGCCGGCTTCCATTGGCAGAGCGATGTCGATGCCGGTCGCCTCGTGGCCAGCGCCGCCATTGCACGCCTGCATTCCGAGAAAGAGTTCCTGCATCTGATGGAGGATGCCCGCAACGAATACGAGAAACTGAAAAGGTAGATGGCTGACGCACTGCTCACTATCGAAAACCTGACCAAAAGTTTCGGCGACAAACTGCTGTTCGAGGACATCTCCTTCGGCATCAACGCCGGGCAGAAGTCGGCACTGATAGCCCGGAACGGCTACGGCAAATCGACGCTGCTCAACATCATCATGACGGCAGCTGGCCAAAAGGGGTACAATACCCTGCAGGACGCGGGAAAGATAACCTTCCGCGGCGACCTCAAGCTTGCCTACCTTCCCCAGAGTCCCGAAGCCTATCCCAAGCAGCTGGTACGCGATTTCGTCTACAATGTGCAACGTCCTGAGACGGAGGATGAATGGACTTTCGAACAACGCATGGAAGAGATTCTCAGCCGCATGAAAGTCGACAGCCTCCTCGACCGCCAGATGGAGACCCTCAGCGGCGGCGAACAGAAAAAGGTGGCGTTGTGCAAATTGCTCATGGACGACTGCAACCTGCTCATCCTCGACGAGCCCACCAACCACCTCGACATCGACATGATTGAGTGGCTGGAGGATTATCTCTCGCACTCAAACACTACCCT
>JAEEGH010008932.1_pt1 | contig 23545 bp, 17 predicted proteins | sample 9134181 | NCBI WGS metagenome assembly JAEEGH01 (sample SAMN16246544, study PRJNA631951) | gut metagenome | biome: gut microbiome; feature: rumen; material: DP-attached | host: Bos | place: Iran: Karaj | collected 2018-10
ACAGGCGGATTCGCTCACTCGTAGAATCCTCGCTGGACAGCATAATGACGGGAATGTGCTTGAACAACTCATTCTGCTTGATCCATTCCAGGAAGTCGTCACCACGCATACCAGGCATACGAATGTCGGAGATAATGAGGTCGGGCGTGTTTCCTGCCTGGAGCCATTTCACTCCTTGCAATCCATCCGGCAACCACTGTACGTCGTAGTCGCTCATAAGATAGATGGAGAGCACCTTTGCGATGGTCTCTTTGTCGTCAAGTATTAGTATTTTCTTCTTCATATAAGAATGGTTTATATTACGTAATAATGCTATTCTAACGTGCAAAGGTAAACAAAATATTTTAATTGAACACAAAATTTGGTAAAAAAATTGCATTTTTGCTTAAAATAATTGGAAAAATGGAAAAAAATGAGGAAATTTGCACATAAAGTGTATTGTTTATAGACAAATTAATTCAAATTTATGGCAAACAGACTTTTGTTAGGTTTTGATGTCGGTAGCTCATCAGTGAAGGCATCACTTGTTAATGCCGACAACGGCAAGTGTGTAGCAACAGCTTTCTTCCCCGAGAAGGAGGCTCCCATCACGGCAGTCAAGGCTGGATGGGCAGAGCAGGATTCCCAGATGTGGTGGAATAATGCGAAGTTGAGTCTCCAGAAGATTATGGCCGACTCCGGAGCCAAGGCTGAGGAGATCAAGGCCATCGGTATCTCGTATCAGATGCACGGACTGGTGTGCGTGGACAAGGATCTGAAAGCGTTACGTCCGTCGATCATCTGGTGTGACTCCCGTGCTGTTCCCTATGGTGAGAAGGCTTTCAAGGAACTCGGTGCAGAGCAGTGTCTGAGTCATCTACTGAACTCTCCGGGTAACTTCACCGCCGCCAAGCTGGCCTGGGTGAAGGAGAATGAGCCGGAACTTTACAGCAAGATCTATAAGATCATGCTGCCTGGTGACTATATCGCCATGCGGCTGAGTGGAGTAGCCAACACCACCGTCAGTGGTTTGAGTGAGGGCATGTTCTGGGATTTCAAGAACAACCAGGTGGCTGACTTCCTGATGAAGTATTATGGCTTTGATGCTTCACTGATTGCAGACATCGTTCCGACGTTTGCCGAGCAGAGTGTGGTGAGTGCAGAGGCAGCTGAGGAATTGGGCCTGAAAGCCGGTACACCGATTACTTATCGTGGTGGTGACCAGCCGAATAACGCCCTGTCGCTCAATGTGTTGAATCCTGGTGAGATCGCTGCTACGGCAGGTACGTCGGGTGTCGTATATGGTGTGCTTGGTGATGTGAATTATGACAAACAGAGTCGTGTGAATACCTTTGCTCACGTGAACCATACTGCCGACCAGACCCGTCTGGGTGTACTTCTCTGCATCAATGGCACGGGTATCCTGAATGCCTGGACGCATCGTAACATCACCCCGGAGATCGGTTATGCCGAGATGAACGACCTGGCTGCCAGTGTGCCTATCGGTAGTGAGGGCGTGACCATCATTCCGTTCGGAAATGGTGCTGAGCGCGTGTTGGAGAATAAGGAGATCGGCTGTTCGATCAATGGTCTGAACTTTAACAAGCATAACAAGGCTCATCTGGTTCGTGCCGCCCAGGAGGGTATCGTCTTCTCGTTCTGCTATGGTATGGAGATCATGCAGCAGATGGGTATGGACATCAAGAAGATCCACGCTGGTAAGGCCAATATGTTCCTGAGTCCGTTGTTCCGTGATACACTGGCTGGCGTGAGCGGTGCTACCATCGAACTCTATGACACTGATGGCTCCGTAGGTGCTGCCAAGGGTGCTGGTATCGGCGCTGGTATCTATGCCAATGCCGATGAGGCCTTTGCTACGCTGGATAAGTTGCAGGTGATTGAGCCGAAGGAGGCTGACCGTGCTGCCTATGCTGCTGCGTACGCCCACTGGAAAGAATTTTTGAAGAAGAATATGTAATGAAAGATAAAGCCCGCCAACCGGCGGGCTTTATTATTGCAGGCTGTTTTTATACCATTCAAACAATTTCTGAACACCATCCTCAATCTCAACCTTGTGAGTCCAGCCGAGTGAGTGGAGTTTTGAGACATCGATGAGTTTGCGCATAGTGCCGTCTGGCTTGGAAGCGTCGAACTCAACCGTTCCCTCAAAACCGACAGCCTTTACAACCAGTTCGGAGAGTTCGCGGATGGTCAGTTCCTTGCCCGTTCCCACATTGATATGACAGTTGCGGATCTCGCCTAATGACGGGATGGCTCCACCACGACCAGCAGAGTGGTTACGGTCAACGGCACCATCGGTAGAGGCACCATAGTGAACGGATGAATATTTTTCAATACCAATGACATCCTTGAAATCCACGTTCAGCAGGACGTGCACAGAGGCGTCGGCCATATCTTCGCTCCACAAGAACTCGCGGAGTGGGGTACCTGTACCCCAGAGCACCACCTTATTATTATATATACCATACTTGCCGAGCACCTTCAGAATCTCGTCTTTGGATGCCGCTCCATTCACTCCTTCTACGGGGCGCTTGTTCAGGTCGATGGCAATCTTATCCCACTCCTCATCGTGGATGAGTTTGGCGAGATAGATCTTACGCATCATAGCCGGCATCACGTGAGAGTTCTCTAGATGGAAGTTGTCATTCGGACCATAGAGGTTCGTGGGCATCACGGCGATATAGTTCGTGCCATACTGCAGATTATATGACTCACACATCTTCAGACCTGCAATCTTGGCGATGGCATATTCCTCGTTAGTATATTCCAGTGGGGAAGTGAGCAGGCAGTCCTCCTTCATCGGCTGGGGCGCATTCTTAGGATAGATGCACGTACTGCCCAGGAAAAGCAACTTCTTCACCCCGTGTGCATAAGCCTCGCCGATGACATTACACTGAATCTTCATGTTCATCATGATGAAGTCTGCGCGGTAGAGCGAGTTGGCCATGATACCACCCACGAAGGCAGCAGCCAGGACAACACCTTCCGGGCACTCCTCGTCGAAGAACTTCCTGACGGCCACCTGATCCGTGAGATCCAGTTCCTTGTGACTGCGACCTACCAGATTGGTATAGCCTCTTTGCAGAAGGTTATTCCAAATAGCGGAACCCACAAGTCCGTGGTGTCCCGCTACATATATCTTACTGTTCTTGTCGAGTGTCATTCTTCCATCTGTGCTTTAATGAACAACTTCTTGACGAACTTCATGTCGTGCTTGACCATGATCTTCACGAGATCCTGGAAGGAAGTCTTCTGAGGATTCCATCCCAATTTGGCCTTCGCCTTCGCAGGATTACCGAGCAACTGATCAACTTCTGCAGGACGGAAATACTTCGGATCGACCTCAACGAGGGCCTTACCGGTCTTCTTGTCGTAACCTTTTTCGTCGACACCGTCACCACGCCATTCCAGTTCGATACCCACCTCCTTGAAGGCCAGTGTGGCAAACTCGCGGACGGTATGATACTCTCCGGTGGCAATCACGAAGTCATCCGGTTCCGGCTGTTGCAGGATGAGCCACATGCACTCGATATAGTCCTTGGCATATCCCCAGTCGCGCAGGGAATTCAGATTACCCAAATAGAGCTTGTCCTGATAGCCCTGTGCGATACGGGCTGCAGCCAAAGTGATCTTACGGGTGACAAAGTTCTCACCGCGACGCTCACTCTCATGATTAAAGAGGATACCGTTGCAGCAGTACATACCGTATGACTCACGGTAGTTCTTCATGATCCAGAAACCATAGAGCTTGGCAACAGAGTAGGGGCTACGGGGATAGAACGGGGTGGTCTCGCTCTGAGGAACCTCCTGTACTTTTCCGTAGAGCTCAGAGGTGGAAGCCTGATAGATTCGGCAGGTCTTCTCCAGTCCGCAGATACGTACTGCCTCCAACAGACGAAGCACGCCAACGGCGTCAGTATCAGCTGTATACTCCGGAACGTCGAAGGAAACCTTTACGTGACTTTGGGCAGCCAAATTATAAATCTCAGTAGGCTTTGTCTCGCCGATAATACGGATCAGTGAGGAAGAGTCGGTCATATCTGCCCAGTGCAGATTGACGAGACGTTTCTTCTTCATATCCCTGACCCATTCGTCGAGATAGAGATGTTCGATTCGACCAGTGTTGAAGGATGAGGAACGGCGTAAGAGACCATGGACCTCATAACCTTTTTCGATTAAGAATTCTGCCAGGTAGGAGCCGTCTTGGCCGGTGATACCTGTAATGAGAGCAACTTTTTTATCCATATTTAATAATTATTCGTTTCCTGAAAATTGTTTGATGCGCTGTTCCTCCGAGAGTTTGCAGATGAGGAGCGTGTTGTCCTTTTCTGCAACGATATAGCCGTCCAGTCCCTGGATGACCACCTTCTTCTCTTGAGTGGTGTGGACGATACAGTTACGGCTCTCGAAGAGGTTGATGTCGTTGCCGATGCTCACATTGCCGTAAAGGTCTTTTTTGCTCTGTTCGTGCAGAGAACCCCACGTACCGAGATCACTCCACCCGAAGTCTGCCGGACAGACGAAGATCTCCTCTGCCTTCTCCATAATAGCGTAGTCTACGGAGATATTCTCACATTCGGGGAACTGGCGGTTGATCTCCTCTTGTTCCTTTGCGGTTCCATAAATGGTCAACAGTGATTCAAAGATTTTGGCCATCGCGGGCTGGTAGACGCGGAAGGCATTGACGATGGTGTTCACGTTCCAGATGAAGATGCCGGCATTCCAGAAGAAGTAGTTCTTTTTGATGTATTCCTGTGCAGTCTTCAGATCGGGCTTCTCGCGGAAGGAGTCTACCCGGAAGATTTCCTTGTTGCGAAGGGAACTGTTGCTCAGATCAGCCTGGATATAACCGTAACCAGTTTCCGGACGATTGGGCTTCATACCTAAGGTGACGATGGCGTCGGTCTCACTGGTAAACAACATACATTCCTTCACAACACGCTGGAACTCAGCCTTATCTATAACGATGTGGTCGCTGGGTGTCACCACGATGTTGGCCTTCGGATCAGCTGACTTGATGCGCCAGCTGACATAGGCAATACAGGGGGCGGTATTTCTGCGACAAGGTTCACAGAGAATGTTGCTTTCCGGCATGTCGGGCAGCTGTTCTTTGACGATGGCTGCGTATTTCTGATTGGTGACGACCCAGATGTTCTCCGGACGCACCAGATTGCCAAACCTTTCTACTGTCAATTGTAATAAGGTTTTCCCGATACCGAGCACGTCAATGAACTGCTTTGGCTTCTCTGTTGTGCTCATCGGCCAGAAGCGACTGCCTACGCCGCCTGCCATGATAACCAGATGATTGTTCGTTCTTGCCATAATCTTCTAAGCTGATAATAATCGGCAAAGATAGGTATTTTCTACGAAATAAACGAAAAATTTCGAGAAAAAAGTTATTTTTATGCAAGTTTCTTTATCTATTTCTTCTTCAACACCCATTTCTTGACCACAAAATAGAGTATGGCGAGTGCAAGAAGACCCAAGATGAATATCTTGATATACTCAGCATATTCTATGATTTTGTCGTTCAGCTGATCCTCGGGTACGATAGCATGCAGATACCATCCCAAGGCTGCCAAAACGCTGTGCCAGCCGCCAGCACCAATGGTAGTGAACAAAAGGAATTTCCCGTAGTTCATCCTTGCCAGTCCTGCGGGAATGGAGATCAGGTGACGGATGACGGGCACAAATCGTCCAGTCAGCGTTGCGGCAACACCGTGATCGTCAAAATATTTCTCACTCTTCTCGACCTTCTCTTGGTTCAGCAGACACATCTTTCCCCACTTGCTGTTGGCAAACTTATAGACAACAGGTCTGCCGACATAAAGGGCCACAAAATAGTTGATGCTGGCACCGACGTCGGCTCCCAACGTAGCGTAAAGTATAATAAGGAAGACGTTCAGCGAACCGCTGGCCGCATGATAGGCTGCCGGAGTGACGACAAACTCAGAAGGGACGGGGATGACGGTGCTCTCCAGCAACATCAGGATGAAGACAGTGGGATACCAACCCAGACTGTTCAGGATATTGGTGATAAAATTCATTTTTCTATGCTTTGTTCGTTTGATTGATGATGTATTGATAGTATTCTTTGGGATCCATTCCGCTGGGGAACAGACTACTGAGAACGGTCTTCGCCTCCTTCGGGTTCTTCTCTGACGCGAGTTTCAGGTAATGTAGGAACTCCTTTCCCTTGCCAAGATCCCGACAACAAAGTGCCATATAGGAGAAACCTTCGTTCCAGTCGTCTCCCATATCCTTGAAGAGTCGCTTGAGGAAGATGTAGGAGGTCTGGGTGTACTGGTTGTCATAGAGTGAGACGATAATTCTGAGCATCGTTCTGGGTGAGTCTTCAGACATTTTGAGCGCCCCTTTGAAAGCCTCAGCAGCTTCTTCGGGACGTTTGTTGGCCAACAGAATGTGTCCTTTGATAATCTCCATACTGGCATGATTGCAATCCAAAGACTCCGTCTCGCTGAGATAATAGAGAGCCGTCTCGGTCTCTCCCAGTTCACTATGTCCGAATGACAGTTCTTGATAGATCTCCGGAAGATACTGTGAATCGGGTAGGGCCGTCTCTAATGCTTTGTTGAGAATTTTGACAGCTTCCTGATACCGTCCGAGATTGATGAGACAGGTACCCTGATACAGGTATCCGAACTCGTCTTCATCCACTTGCTCGGAGTATCTCCGGAAGTAATCGAGGGCTTCCTCGTAGTTCAACAGGTTGTAGAGACAGTTGGCCTTCGACAACAGACTCTCTGGGTCTTTCGGATCGATGGCGATTGCATACTCGCTGCTGGTGATGGCCGCACTGTAGTCTTCTCTCATAAATTGGGCACTGGCCAGTGCGTTCCAGTATCGGATAGAGTAGGGGTCGTGGTCTATCAGTTCATTGAAGATGCGCTCGCTGTCCTTATATTTCCCAAGTCCGAACAGCGTGTGCGCCATCAGTTCCTTGAAGCTGTCAGAGTCGTCTCCCTGTGAACGGGCCATCCACTGGAAAGCCTTGTCGTGCTGTTCGTAGTCAGAGAAAATATTGGCCACATCATACACGTAGTCCATCAGCTCGTCTGTCATAATATCCTTCATCTGTTCGATGAAATACAGGTCGGCTTCTTCCGTCTTACCTTGACAGACCAGAATTTCGCCTTTCAAATAGATGGCTTCCATCGTATCGACAGCCTCAATCTTCTCAGCATATTCCCTTGCGGTCTCGAAGTCATTGGCCACAAGAGCCTCCCTCGCCTTGAAGAGCAGGGGACCTACGGCCTCGGGATTGTATTCCAATGCCAGATCGACGGCTACCTTTGCCTTCTCGGGAAAACCGTTATACTGGTAATAGTCGGCAATATCGGCCAAGTCGTCAGCATCAATATAGATAGGATGCTCCGACTCGACCGACTCCTCGTATTGGTTCAGGATCGTACGGAATTCTTCGCTGTCGAAATATGCGAGATCGTCTGACTGCATCAATACTGTTTAGTTCTTCTTCCAGGTATCCTTAAGCCCGACGGTCTTGTTGAAGACAGGATGCTCTGCCGTAGAGTCCAGATCGGGCGTGAAGTAACCGATGCGTTGGAACTGCAGATGACTCAGTGGAGCCATTGCAGCGGCAAAGGGCTCGATATAACATTCTGTCAGGACCTTCAGGTTGTCGGGATTCATCATCTGTTCCCGAGCCTGCGCATAGGTGAGACCTTCGTCCTGTAGACGGGCCAGTTCATCTCGGGGATTCTCCACCTTCCACAGACGATCATAAAGACGTACCTCAGCCTTTTTGGCGTTATGACAACTCACCCAATGCAGCGTCTTACCCTTGATCTTACGGTCGGCACCAGGCTGTCCGCTGCGGGTCTCAGGATCGTATGTACAATAGATCGTCGTGACACGTCCGTCGGCATCCTTGTCGCAGGGATGTTCCTCGTCGCACTTGATGATATAGGCGTTCTTCAGGCGCACCTCCTTACCGGGAGCCAGACGCATAAACTTCTTCTCGGCCTCCTCCTGGAAGTCATCACGCTCAATCCAGATCTCCCGTCCGAACTCCACCTCGTGGGTTCCGTCGGCCTCGTTCTCTGGATTGTTGATGGCTGTGAGGGTTTCATTCTGTCCTTCGGGATAGTTGGTGATAACCACCTTCACGGGATCGAGGACAGCCGATACACGAATAGCTCGGCTGTTTAGATCGTCACGCACCACACTCTCCAACAGTGCCATATCGTTCAGGGCATCAATCTTCGTGTAGCCGATCTTGTCGATGAACTTCACGATACTCTCGGGAGAATAGCCTCTGCGACGGAAACCGCAGATCGTTGGCATACGGGGATCATCCCAACCGCTGACGATACCGTCCTCCACCAATGCCTTGAGGTTACGCTTCGACAGGAGGATATAGTTCAGGTTCAACTTATTGAACTCCGTCTGACGGGGTCCCTGATAAGTGGAGAGTGAGGCAGACAACTGTGCGAGTCTGCTGCCGCTCTCTGCATCAGCACCGCATTCTGCAGCCCATTCGCGCATCCACTCCACAAAGAGATCATAGAGGGGACGATGCTCCACAAACTCCAACGTACACCACGAGTGGGTGACACCCTCCAGATAGTCGCTCTGTCCGTGAGTGAAGTCGTACATCGGGTAGGCATTCCATTTGTTGCCAGTCTTGAGGTGGGGAATATTCAGCACACGATAGATCAGCGGATCACGGAACAGCATATTCGGATGGGCCATATCTATCTTCGCACGCAACACCAGCGTACCCGGCTCACACTTACCGCTGTTCATAAACTCAAACAGCTTCAGGTTCTCTTCCACAGGACGGTCACGATAGGGACTATTCGTACCCGGACTGGTGGTGGTTCCCTTCTGCTGGGCAATCACCTCAGCACTCTGCTCGTCCACATAGGCCCGTCCTTTCTTGATGAGCCACACGGCAAAGTCCCAGAGCTCCTGGAAATAGTCGCTGGCATAATAGACATTAGCCCACTGGAACCCGAGCCACTTGATGTCGTGCTCGATGCTCTCGATATATTCTGTATCCTCCTTCTGGGGATTGGTGTCGTCAAAGCGCAGGTTACACTCGCCACCGTATTTCTTGGCCAGTCCGAAGTCGATAGCGATAGCTTTTGCGTGACCGATATGCAGGTAACCGTTAGGCTCCGGCGGGAAACGTGTCTGAATCCTCTTGGCGTTCTTGCCTGTTGCCAGATCGTCAATCACCATCTGTTCGATGAAACTCACCGACTTTCTCTCCTCACTTTCGTTCTTAATTTTCTCTTCCATATCTAGATATTTACGATTTACAGATTTACGATTTACTATTTAATGCCGCGCTCATTGAGGGCTTTGGAGTATTTTGCGGCATTCCTCAGATGCTCCGAATAGCTGCTGGCAAAATTGTGGGTACCCGAGAAGTCCTCTTTAGCACACATATAAAGATACTGATGATCCGGCGCATTCAGTACCGCATCGATACCAGCCACAGATGCCACCTTGATGGGACCGGGAGGCAGTCCGGTATATTTGTAGGTGTTATACGGACTCTCGGTATTCAGCATATTGTGGTAAATACGTTTCAGCGCAAAATCTTTCAGCGCAAACTTCACCGTAGGATCAGCCTGCAGGGGCATACCTTTCTTCAGACGGTTTAGGTACATACGGGCAATCATCGGCTTCTCGGGATTGTTGGAGGTCTCTTCGTCGATAATGCTCGCCAGCGTGCATACCTCATTGGGATTCAGTCCGAGGGCAGCAGCTTTCGCCTGACGATCGTTGTTCCAGAACTTGTCGTGCTCTTTCTTCATACGGGTCAGGAAGTTCTCGATGGGTGTGTTCCAGTACACCTCGTAGGTGTTTGGTACAAACAGGCAGACGATGGTGGCCGTATCATACCCCATCTTGGCGCAGAAGGAGGAGTCTTTGAACAATATCGAGAGAGTCAGACTGTCCATCATCAGCTTCCTGGAGAGTGCACCTGCCAGCCTGTCGGTAGTTCTGCTCTCGGGAATGGTCAGCCTTACTGGTATCTGATGACCGTTCTTCAGCTTCCGCAATACGGCGAAGATACCTTCTTCCGGATCGATGGCATATTTGCCGGTCCGGATATTCTTGCTGTAACCGGAATGTCTCGCCAGCAACTTGAAGCTGAGCAGTGCCTGCTCTTTGGCTATCGGCTTGAGTTTCGCTGCTATGGAGTCCAGGTTGTCGTTGTCGTCGATATAGACATATTCGCATTTATCCGACTTGGACAGACTGCCCGTCAGATAGAAAAACACCAAGCCTGCCAAAGCCAGCACGCAGATGATGATGGGTATGATATAATGCTTCTTCTTGATGGCTTTCATAACCCTGATGATTAAAATTGCTGCAAATTTACGAAAAATCTGTGATAATCTGTGTAATATGTGGTTATTTTTTGTATCTTTGCAGTAAAATCGTGATATATGAAGCTAAGATTTACCATCCAATACGGTACACAATGGGGTGAAAACCTCTATGTGGCCATCACTTATACGAGTAGGGATGCCACCGAGAAAGTTCGCCGTCTGCCTATGACGACAGACGACGGATGGCACTGGGAACTGGAGACCTCTGCCGTAGAGTCCCGTCAGCATCCTGTGGAGACCATCACCTATTATTATTATGTCGCCGATGCCGACGGTGTCGAGTTGAGAAGGGAATGGACGGGAGTGCCCAGGACTTACTATTTTGATGCGACGAAGAACTTCATTATGCCAGACCTCTGGCGGGAGGTTCCCCTGCAGTACCACCTTTTCAGCAAAGCCTATCAGGTGACGTCCGGACTCTCTGCCGACGAGACGCTTCATATCCAGCGTGTGCCGCTTTATCGTAAGACCATCATCTTCCGCGTGTCAGCCCCGCAGTTGAAGAGTGGTCAGTCTGTGGCCATCCTCGGTAGTCATCCTGCCTTAGGCAGCTGGAGTCCGGCCCGTTATCTTCGGATGGAATCTTTAGGACTCTGTGAGTGGCAGCTTTCCGTGAATGTCGATGCCATCTTGTTGCCTTTGGAGTTCAAGTTTGTGATCGTCGATGATGCCACCCACGCACTCCTGGCTTGGGAGGAAGGCGACAACCGTTCTGTCGAGGGTATGCTCCCTCCCGAACAGACCGCTATTCCTGACGGGACGGTGTTGGTGCTCAATGGTGAGAGCCTGCGGGTGAAGGAGGATACGTGGCGCGCTGCTGGTGTCTGTGTGCCGGTGTTCTCGCTTCGTAGCAGCCATTCCTGTGGGGTGGGTGACTTCGGGGATCTCCGCCTGCTTGTCGATTGGGCTGTGACTACGGGGATGAAGGTCATCCAACTGCTGCCCGTCAATGATACTACCGCATCCTGTTCCTGGAGCGACTCCTATCCCTATAACATCGTCTCCGCCTTCGCCCTGCATCCTCAGTATCTCGACCTCGAAGCCCTTGGGCCGTTGCGTGACAAGAAACGGATGACGGCCTTCCTGCGGCAGCAGAGAGAACTGAATGCGCTGAACTATACTGACTATGAAGCTGTGCAGCGTGTGAAGTTCGACTATATCCGTGAGGTCTTTGAAGAACGGGGTCAGCAGACCTTGGACTCTCGGGAGTTCAAACAATGGTTTGAGGATAACCTTGAGTGGCTTGAACCCTATGCCGCCTGGCTTGCTCGCAAATCATCTGTAAACTGTAAACCGTCAACTGTCAACTTAATATATTATCTCCAATACCACCTCCATCTCCAATTAAAGGCTGCTGCCGACTATGCCCGCCAGCGCGGGGTGATCTTGAAGGGTGATGTACCCATCGGAGTCAATCGTGACAGCGTAGAGACGGCCATCCATCCGAATCTTTTCTGTCTCGACAGTTCTACGGGTGCGCCGCCTGACAATTTCTCGCAGAACGGACAGAACTGGGGCTTCCCCACCTATAACTGGGAGGCAAACATCACAGATTGGTTCCAGCGACGCATCAAATGGATGGAGCAATACTTTGACGCCATCCGCATCGACCACGTATTGGGCTTCTTCCGCATCTGGGAGATTCCCTGCGAAGCACTCTTCGGTCTCCTCGGCCATTTCTCTCCGGCTTTGCCGATGACACAGGGAGAGATAGAATACTTCGGATTGTCGTTCCGTAAGGACCTCTTCACGCGACCGTTCATCAACGACCGCGTGCTCCAGCGGCTCTTCGGACTTCACGTCGGCTACGTGAAAGAACATTTCCTCATTCCACGCAGCTACGGGCTCTACGACCTGAAGTCGGAATACGACACCCAACGGAAGGTGTGTCAGGCGTTTGAGGGCAAGGGCGACGAGAACAGCCTGTGGATACGTGACGGTCTCTATCGTCTGATCAGCAATGTGCTCTTCCTCGAGGATCCCCGTCAGCCGGAGATGTACCACCCGCGAATCGGTGCATGGCAGGAACCTGTCTATGAGGCACTCACCGCCGAAGAGAAAGATGCTTTCATGCGGCTATACAACAACTATTACTACCAGCGTCATAATGTGTTCTGGGGTGCTACGGCTATGCGACGTCTTTCGGAGGTGTTCGGTCATACCCATATGCTCTGCTGTGCCGAAGACCTCGGAATGCTCCCCGAGTGTGTGCAGCCGGTACTCGACGCGCTCCGCATCCTCACCCTCGAGATCCAGTCGATGCCCAAGGAGAGCGGTTTCGAGTTCACCCATCTCGAGGGTAACACCTATCGCAGCGTCGCCACCATCTCCACCCACGATATGCCGCCCCTGCGCCTTTGGTGGGAGGAGAGTCCGGAACGCACCCAGCGCTACTATGTCTCGATGCTTCAGAAACAAGGTCGTGCTCCCGAGCACCTGCCTGCCCATCTGGCCGAGGAGATCATCGCCCGTCATCTCTACTGTCCGTCGATGCTCTGCATCCTCTCGCTGCAGGACTGGTTGGCGATGGATACTGAACTGCGCAGCAAGCATCCCCGCGACGAACGCATCAACGTGCCCAGCGATCCATACAACCATTGGAAGTACCGTATGCACCTGCCTCTGGAGGATCTCATCGCCGCCTCTAAATATAATAATAAGGTACGCACGATGATTCAGCGGAGCAAAAGGTAGTTTATAGTTTACGGTTTACAGTTTACAGATGATTACCTATAGCGCATACATTTTTGATCTCGACGGGACGCTGCTGGACACCTTAGGTGATCTGGCGGCATCTGTGAACTATGCCCTTCGGACGCACGCGATGCCTGAACACACGATCGACGATGTGCGCCGTTTTGTGGGCAATGGGGTACGGAAGCTGATGGAACGGGCGATCCCCGATGGTGGTTCGAATCCAGACTTTGAGGCCACCTTCGCCACCTTTCGCCAGCATTATATGGCTCACTCGCTCGATACGACCAAGCCTTATGACGGTATCCCCGAGACACTCGAAGCCTTGAAGGCAAAAGGTTGTCATCTGGCCGTTGTCAGCAACAAGATGATGGCTGCCACACAGGAACTCTGCCGTCATTTCTTTCCCGACACCATCGAGGTGGCCATAGGTGAGAACGAAGCCGAAGGCATCCGCAAGAAACCCGCACCGGATACCGTCATCGCCGCCCTCCGTCAGTTGGGAGTAGGGCAGGAGGGAGCCGTCTATGTCGGTGACAGCGACGTAGATATCGAGTCCGCCCGTAACAGCGGTCTGCCTTGTATCAGTGTGCTTTGGGGATTCCGCGACCGTGATTTCCTCTTACAACACGGTGCGAAGACTTTCATCTCCAATCCATCCGAATTGTTATTATAGGCCACGGATTAACACAGCCTTAAAATATTAAGGACACGGCTTGTTTGATGCGCAGCAGGCCGTGTCTTTTATAAAAAGCCGTGTAATCCGTGCCTAATTATAACTGCTGCAACCTTGCGATGTATTTGCCTAAAATGTCGAACTCGAGGTTGACGACGGTGCCGACCTTGATGTCGCAGAAGTTCGTATGTTCGAACGTATAGGGAATGATGGCCACCTGGAAGGTATTGCTTGTGGGATTGCAGACCGTTAGTGAGACACCGTTCACCGTCACCGAACCCTTATCCACCGTAAAATACCCCTTCTTCGCCATCTCGCGGTTCTCCGGATACTCGAAGGTGAAATAGGTCGATCCGTCGGCATCCGCCATCGCGATGCACTTCGCCGTCTCGTCCACGTGTCCTTGTACGATATGACCGTCCAGCCTGCCGTTCATCAGCATCGAACGCTCCACGTTCACCTTGTCGCCCACCTTCAGCAGACCGAGGTTCGTGCGGTCGAGTGTCTCCTTCATCGCGGTGACGACGTAGGTCGGGGATTGCGGATCCCCACCATCGGCCCCTGCGGGAAGAATCTTGACCACCGTCAGGCAGACGCCGTTATGCGCCACACTCTGGTCGATGCTTAACTCACCGACAAACGAACACGTCAGCGTGAAGTCGATATTCTCGCGGTCTTTCTTTATCGCCACAACGGTGGCAAACTCTTCTATGATTCCAGAAAACATAAAGTTCAAAGTTTAAAGTTCAAAGTTCAAAGTAATAAAAAACCGGGTACGTGCCGATGATTTGGTGAAAACTCCTGTTTCACACGGTAAGGGTGCTCCCTGCTGTTGTAATCCACCGGCATTACTGCTCTCCCGAAGGATAACTGTGGCCCGCCATTGGCAAGGGAAACAGTCCCAATGAATTTTTTAATGTAGAGTATCCCGATCTATGCGGCACGACCCGTATTCTGAGTGCAAGGACGGTGCAAACCGAATGCAGAGAGCTCGCTCTTTGCTGAGGTGAAGCCCGTACTCGCCAATTTTTTGGCAAAATTACAAAAAATATTTGAATAATGCCAATGGATAACGGATAATTTTGCTGCGCCTTGTTATTTTTTAACGATTCACTTCTTGCGCCTCATTCTGAACAACAGCCACAGCAGCACAGCCAGCACGACGAAGCCGATGATCCAGTATATGATCTGTCCGTAACCCGTGAACGCAGGAACGACAACCTCCACCGTGCGCAGGTCGAACTTCTCCGGCGACTCCAACAGGAATGCTTTCACCTTAAAGGTATAGGTGCCGGCCTTCAGCTTGTCGTAGGTGGCTATGCGGTTCCTCTCTGCGTTGTGCCATTCTTCTTCGTAGCCTTCCAGCATATACTGATAATGTACGCGATGCTGCAGCGCATAGTTCATCGCCGCAAAGCGGAAGCCGAAGCTCTTACTGTTGATAGGCAGCTTGATCCTGCGGGCCATCGGTGCGTAGAAGTCGTAGTTGTCGTTGAACCTCGGACTCTGCAACTCCCCATTGACGAAGAAGTCGGTGATCTGCAGCTTCAGCAGCGAACCCTTCTCCGCCATCAGTTTACTCCGATCTACGACATAGTAACCGTTGATCGTTCCGAAGAGGATATCGTCGTTCTCCAAGGTGATGGCACCGCCCTCCGACATCATCGTCTCGTCCACACCGTCGAGGTTGGAGAAGGTGGTGAAGATCTTCTTCTCAATGTCGAGGGTGGAGATGATATGTTCGGTGGCGAACCAGGCGTTGCCGTGCTGGTCGAAGGTGATGCTGCGGATCTCTTCCGAGGGCAGACCGTCCTTGGCGCCGTAGTTCTCAAACAGCCAGTTGCCGTCCTTGTCCTTGCCGATGCTGTAGGCGATGCCGCCGCCGTTCGAACCAACCCACATATGTCCTCTGTTGTCGCGCTTCAGGATGATGATGTCATTGCTCATCAGCACCTGATCACCCTCCGACGGCATCTTCAGTTTCTCGATCTTCACCTCCTTGCCCTCATACCTCATAATGAGGATACCGTCGGTGGTGCCTGCCCACACGTTTCCTTCAATATCTACTTCTATCGTTCTGACTTTCAGATAGGTATTGTTCTTTGGGTAGTTCTTCATCCCGTTCTTCGGATGCTGGAAGATGAAGCCTCCCCTCGAGTCCTTGATCATAAGATTCACACCGCCGCCGTAGGTCGCGATCCAGATATTTCCCAGCTTGTCCTCTACGGCGTAGTAGGCGGCATTGTCGCTGAGGCTCTGCGGGTTGCCCTCCTCATAACAGAACTTCTTGATATCCCAGCCGCCGTTGGCTTTGGGTGACATCAGAAACACGCCGTAGTCCTTCGAGCAGATCCAGTAGTTGCCCTTCGAGTCCTTCGAGATACCGTAGATTCTGCCGAAGCTGTTGCCCTGCGAGTCCTGCGTGATCTTCTCCTGACGGCCGTTGTCATAGTTCATAAAGATGCAGCTGCTCTTGTTGCCGAGCATCAGCACCTTCCTGTCCTTGTCGTAGTAGAGGGCTCGGATCTCGTTCTCCAGCGTTGAGACGGCGTCTGGCACAGGTCTGATGCGCACGATGTTGTCCTTCAGGATATCGAGCTTCTCCAGTCCTCTGCGACTGGTCGATTCCCATACCACACCCTCTTTGATCACCAGCGCCGCATTGACGGTGTTCGACAGGTTCCAGGGGTTGCTCGGGTCATTATGGAAGTACTCCACCTGATCCGTCTCGCGGTTATAGTAGCCGTAGCCGCCGTGATTCATACGGATCCACACGACGCCGTTGTGCTCATTGAACTCTCCGCCGCGTCCGTCCTGCTCCGGCACGAGCACCGTCTGCTGGAAGAACTTCTCGTTGCCCGTCTCTGGATTCAGTCTCGACACACCCATACGGTCGTCGCAGAACCACACCAGCTTGTGACTGTCCACATAGGCGCTGAAGATACCCATACCGTTGGGCTTCCTCAGCAGCTTGGGCTCCTGTCCGTAGGCGAAGGAGTAGATGCTGCCGTCCTTCGTGGCGGCAAAGATGTTATAGCCGTTGGAATAGAGGCACGAGATGCGCTGGTCGGGCAGGATGGCGTCCCTCTCCAGCGACAGGCTCCTTCGGTTCAGACGGTGGATGCCCTTGTTCGTACCTAACCAGATGTCGCTCTGATAACCCTCGGCCATACTGGTGATGCTCAGTTCCCCGGCGGTGATCTTCTCGCTCTTCAGTCCCCGGCGGTCCAGCGTCATCATATAGATGGAATTGTTACCGGCGATGCTCACGAGCACCTCGCCCGAGCTTGTCACGAGCAGCGGTGCGTTCGTGCGGTACTCCTCGAAGCCGTCGTAGCCCTCAAAGGGGTTAATGATCTGGTCGGTATTTCTGTCCAACACGAACACACGGTCGTCGTACATGTGCATCCACACGTTCTGCGACTGGTCGATCACGATGTCGAGGATGCGGTTGTGCAGGTTCTTGATATGACTCGAGTTGCCCGTCTTGTAGTTATAGAACTCATAGCCGTCGAAGCGCGACAGACCGTTCCAGGTGGCGAGCCAAATGAATCCGAGGTCGTCCTGGCAGATCATCGACACGGCGTTGCTGCACAGTCCGTTTTCGGTTGAGAGATGGATGCGTGAGGCCTGTAACTGTTGGGCGGAGATGGTCTGACAGCTGAGCGTCAGCACGACACTCAGAAGCAGTAGTTTGTAGTATTTGTAATAGCTCATCATTCTGACCGTTTTAGTATTTACCTTGCAAAATTACATATTTTCTTCAAAATAGCCAAATAATTCGCGGAAATTTCCTATCTTTGCACAAAAATTAAGGAATTATGACAAAGAACATCTGTATTCTCGCCGGCGCACGGCCGAACTTCATCAAAGTGTCTCCCTTAGTGCGGGCCATCAGCCTGCGCCCCGAAGCCCGCTGTCTGCTCGTCTATGCCGGCAGTGCCGACGATCCCACGCTCGAGGCCTCACTCTTCGACGACCTCCAGATCGACCGTCCGCAGTATTATCTCGGCGTCGTCAGCACGAGCCTCAATGAGATCACCAGTCAGGTGATGGCGCAGTTCGACAAGTTCCTCGATGAACATCCCGTCGATGTGGTGATTGTCGTTGACGACCTCGCCTCGACGATGGCCGCCGCTATCGTCACGAAGAAACGGGGCATCCGTCTCGCCCACCTTGTTGCCGGCACCCGCTCGTTCGACATCAAGATGCCCAAGGAGATCAACCGCCTCGTCATCGATGCGCTGTCCGATTACCTCTTCACCGCCGGTGTCCGCTCCACAGGCGTCGCCACCCGTGAACAGTCCGAGCAGTCGCAGACCTATATGGTCGGTAACATTCTTATGGATACCCTCCGCTTCAATCATGACCGCCTTCGCCGTCCGTCATTACTTCCTGATCTTCAGGAGAATAGCTATCTGGTGTTCACGCTTAACCGTAAGACTCTTTTGGCTGACGAGGACAACCTCCGCAAGATGCTCACCGCCCTCGTTGAGGCAGCAGGCTCTACTCCCATCATCGCCCCCTTGCGTCCAGAGGCTTCTGAGATTGTTTCTCGCATCACCTCCGCCTCCGATGAAATCATAATTCTCAATTCTCAATTTTCAATTTTCAATTCATTATCCTATTTGGAGTTCGGTTGGCTCACCGCTCACGCCAAGGGCGTCATCACCGACTCCGGCAACGTTGCCGAAGAAGCCACCTTCAACGGCGTCCCCTGCATCACTTTAAACAACTACACCGAACATCAGGAGACCGTCACCGTCGGCTCCAACGTCCTCGTGGGCGAAGATCCCAAGAAGCTCCGCGAGGCCGTCACCCAGCTCGTCAATGGCCAGTGGAAGCACAGCGCCTTACCCGACCGTTGGGATGGCCGTACGGCCGACCGCATTCTCCAGATCCTCCTCGCGTGAAGTATTTTCTAACACGAAAAGAAAAAAAATACAGAAAAGATGCTTCAATTCCAAATAAATGCTTACCTTTGCAGCGTGATTTGAGACAAAAGAAACAGATTAATAACCACTTAACAAACAGAAAACGTATGAAAAAGTTAATGATGATTGCTTGCATGATGCTGTTCTCTACAGCCATGTTCGCAGAAAAAGGTGACACTTGGCTCGGTGGTGGATTCTCATACGGCCTTAGTTCCGACTACAAGAATTTCGGTATTGGTGTGAAGGGCCAGTATGAGCTTCTGGAGAAGTTCCGCGCCGATGCGATGGTTGACTATTTTTTCAGGCATGAGGATGTCTCGTTCTTTGATATCAACCTCAATGCCCAGTACCTTTTGGGTGAAGACAACTTCCACTACTATCCCCTCGCAGGTTTCTGCTTTCTGGGTCACAGTGAGAATGCCTTGGGTTTCCCCAGCACGTTCAAATTCGGCTTTAATGTCGGTGGTGGTGCAGAGTACAACTTCTCCGACAAGTTCAAGGTGTATGGTGAGTTGAAGTATCAGATCGTGTCTGGTTGGGGTCGCGTTATTCCATCCATCGGCGTGATGTTTGCCCTCTAAGAAAATTCTACCCTGGCGCCGTTTGGCGCCGGGGGTTATTTTATAAACCGACCTAAGACGTAACACAATGAAAAGAATCGTTTTAATGTTAATGCTGGTGGTGGCCTTCGCCGCTACTGCCGATGCTCAGGGCTTCCTCAAGCGCCTGAAGGACCGTGCTCTCAACTCTGCTGAGAACGCCATTTCCAATAAGGTGGACAGCAAGATCTACGAAGAGACTAACGACGCGATGGACGATGCCCTCGACGGCAAGAAGTCCAAGAAATCCAAGAGCAACGACGATGCCGACGAAGAGGAGGCCGTAGCTGAGGACGAAGCTCCCGCTGCCAAGAAGAAGATCGCTCAGGGTGAGGAAGTGAAGAGCGACTTCGTTCCCGGTACCGTTGTCATCTTCGAGGATAACCTTCAGGGTGAGCAGATGGGCGAGTTCCCTTCCAAGTGGGACTTGATCGAGAACAATGCCGAGGTTGCCAAGATGAACGGCAAGATGGCCATCAAGTTCGAGCATGGCTCAAATACTGAAATTACGCCGCTCATTAAGGATGGCAACAAGAAGTACCTGCCCGAATTCTATACCTTGGAGTTCGATTTCTTCGCCACAGGCAAGGAAGACACGAACACGGCCTATAATCTGTATTTGAACCCAACTGACGGCGACAGAAGTAGGATCTGGTTTAGTCAGGACAGAATGGACTGGTACATCATGAAGCCGACTGGTGATGAGCAGATCGAAGGAAACAAGTCTTTGGAGGACATCATGGAACTGAACGACTGGAACCATTTCGCCTTGTCGTTCAACAAGCGTGCCCTGAAGGTCTATGTCAACGGCAAGCGCATCATCAACATCCCCAATGCTAAGGCCATGGACTGGTTCTCTATCCAAACGGAGTTCTGGGAGGATCATGTGGACTACATCACCAACATCCGCCTGGCCAAGGGTGGGGTAGCCCTCTATGACCGCAATGAGCAGAGTATGACCGCCATCGAGAAGGCCATTGCCGAGACGGGTAAGTTCGTGACCAACAACATCCTCTTCGAGACCGGCAAGGCTACGCTGAAGCCCGAGTCGATGGCTGAGATCCAGAAGGTCGCCGACTATATGAAGAAGAACCCCGGTGCCCGTTTCGAGGTGCAGGGACATACCGACAATCAGGGCTCCGACGCCATCAACGATCCGCTCTCCCAGCAGCGTGCAGAGGCTGTTGTCAAGGCTCTCGAAGGTCTCGGCTGCGATCCTTTCAACCTCCGTCCCGTTGGTAAGGGATCTCACGAACCCGTCGCCGACAACTCCACCGATGCCGGCCGCGCCCAAAATAGACGCGTAGAGTTCATCAAGAAGTAATCTCTTCCCCTCCTGAGTAGGAGGGGTCAGGGGTGGTCTGATCCGCCTCCTGATCCGCACAAATAGCCCTGACACCAATCGGTATCAGGGCTTTTCTTTTTGTGTGACACGTGACAGATGACAGTTTTATTTCAAGCCTTAGTCATTAGTCATTATAGTCATTAAGGTTCTGAGATTGTGTAAATACTGTTAAATTATATATATTATTATATATATATAATAATATATATAATTTAAACTTAATATTGGAATCAGAAATGCTTAATGACTATAATGACTAATGACTAAAATGACAAAATGAGCATCAAGGGTGGTAACGTCCTATAAAACTGTCATTTGTCACGTGTCACACGTAGAGAATATTGAAGAAACGTTCAAATTTGTCAATAATATTCGCAATATGGTTTTGTTTCTTGTCTCGTTTGTATCTGTTTGATACACAGTCGTTTGAAAGCATCTGGTTTTATACTAAGTAAAATTGGACTTTACAGGCATTAAACTCCGACTTTACCCTAACTAAAGTCCCATTTTACATAGTCTAAAGTCCGCCTTTTCTCCCAGTGTATTCTATGTGTAAAATATTTTTATTATTAGAATCTCACGAAAGGGACGGTTCCTATTGTGAGATTTCGCCGCGGAGGGACTGCGTCATAAGGGAGCGGACGGTGTCGGGGGAGTCGGGATAGTGCGACTGGAGGAACATAAGTTTGGTGACGGCACTCTCGACGGTCATATCGCGGCCGCTGATGACACCGGCCTCCTGGAGATGGTAGCCGCAGTCGTAGCGCGACATCTCGACGGCGCCCTGCAGACACTGGCTGATGTTGACGATCACCTTGCCGTTGCGGGTGCCCTCGCGGAGGGCGTTGAGGAGCCAGGGCGACTGGGGCGCGTTGCCGGAGCCGAAGGTGCGCATCACGATGGCCTTGAGGTTCGGCGTGTGGATGATATGTCGGATGAGGTCTTCGCGGATGCCCGGGAAGAGGGAGAAGATGATGACGTTGTTGTCGAGCCGGAAGTGGGGCGTCATCGGCTGAGCCCAGTCGGGCTGGAGGATGCGCTCGCGGTGGTAGGTGATGTTGACGCCGGCATCGACGAGGTGGGGGAAGTTGAACGACTCGAAGGCATTGAACTCCTCGGCGCTCTGCTTTGTGGTGCGGTTGCCGCGCAGCAGGTGTCCGCCGAAGTAGATGCCCACCTCGGGCACCAAAGCGTGGTCCTCGGCATCCTTCGCGGCAGCAATCTCGACGGCGGTGATGAGGTTCTCCTTGCCGTCGGTTCTTAACTGTCCGATGGGCAGCTGCGAGCCGGTGAAGATGACGGGCTTGGTGAGGTTCTCGAGCATATAGGAGAGGGCAGAGGCGGTGTAGGCCATCGTGTCGGTGCCGTGCAGCACGACGAAGCCGTCGTAGTCTTCGTAATGGTCGGCGATGCAGTGGGAGATGTCTGTCCACCGTGCGGGCGTCATATCGCTGGAGTCAATGGGTGGCGAGAACTGGAAGGACTCGATCTCGGTGTCGAACTGCTTGAGCTCGGGCACATTCACCAGCAGGTGCTCGAAGTTGAAGGGCTCGAGGGCGCCTGTCTGCGGGTTGCGGTTCATTCCGATGGTACCGCCGGTATAGATGAGTAATACTCTGCTACGCATAGAAAAGAAAACGTTTACGTGTATATTTTCTGCAAAGATAGTATTTTTTTGCGAAATAATGAGTAATTTTGCGGAAAATTTGAAATCAGTAGCAGAATATTATAACAAACAAACTTAATAACTCACAAAACTTATGAAGCAGTTTAATGACGATAACTTCGTTCTGGAGACCAAGACGGCACAGGACCTGTATCACAATCACGCGGCAAAGATGCCCATCATCGACTATCACTGTCACCTCATCCCCGAGATGGTGGCCAACGACCACCGTTTCAAGTCGATCACCGAGCTGTGGCTGGGCGGCGACCACTATAAGTGGCGCGCGATGCGTACGAACGGCATCGACGAGAAGTACTGCACGGGCAAGGACACGACGGACTGGGAGAAGTTTGAGAAGTGGGCCGAGACGGTGCCCTACACCTTCCGCAACCCGCTGTACCACTGGACGCACCTGGAGCTGAAGACCGCCTTCGGCATCACGAAGCAGCTGTCGCCGAAGACCGCCCGCGAGATCTTCGACGAGTGTAACGAGAAGCTGAAGCAGCCCGAGTTCTCCGCCCGTGGCCTGATGAAGCACTACAACGTGGAGTGCGTCTGCACCACCGACGATCCCGTGGATGACCTGCACAACCATATCGAGTATGCCAAGCACAAGGCGCAGGACGATCCGATGATGATCCCCGCCTGGCGTCCCGACAAGGCGATGAACATCGAGAAGGCTGAGTTCCCGAAGTACGTGGAGCAGCTGGAGAAGGTGAGCGGCGTGGAGATCAGGAAGTTCGCCGATATGGTGGATGCCCTGCAGAATCGTCACGACTTCTTCGCCGCCAACGGCTGTAAGCTGAGCGATCACGGCATCGAGGAGTTCTACGATGAGGAATATACCGACTCGCAGATCGACACCATCTTCGAGAAGGCGATGCGCGGTCAGCAGCTGTCGAACGAGGAGGTGCGCCAGTTCAAGAACTGCTTCCTCACGGTGATGGCCGAGATGGATGCCGACGCGGGCTGGACACAGCAGTTCCACTACGGAGCCATCCGCGACAACAACACGGCGATGTTCAACCAGCTGGGTCCCGACACGGGCTTCGACTCGATCGGTGAGTTCAACACGGCGAAGGCAATGTCGAAGTTCCTGAACAAGCTGAATATGAAGGGCAAGCTCACGCGTACCATATTATATACGTTGAATCCGTGCGCCAACGAGGTGATCGCCACGATGCTGGGTAACTTCCAGGGTGGTGAGCCGGGAAAGATACAGTTCGGTTCTGGCTGGTGGTGC
>JAEEGH010008933.1_pt1 | contig 23543 bp, 15 predicted proteins | sample 9134181 | NCBI WGS metagenome assembly JAEEGH01 (sample SAMN16246544, study PRJNA631951) | gut metagenome | biome: gut microbiome; feature: rumen; material: DP-attached | host: Bos | place: Iran: Karaj | collected 2018-10
TCCGGTCTTACCAAAACTTTCGCCCAAATTATTACGGGCATGGGTTATGAGTGGTCGAAGTATTACCAGACTTTAACCTATGAAGCATTCTACAATACTTACTATAATAAAGATAATGCTTAAAAAATGTACAAATGCTGAGTTTTCACAGAGGTGAAATAATTAAGAAATTTTACTGTCCAATGACGGTTTTATCAATTACTGTGCAGCATTGAAAGGATTTAGATCCAATGCACCACCCCATGGAGCCGACATCAGCTTCCCCGACCTTATCATAAGCGGCAGAAATCAGACCTGTTCCTCCCGCATTAAGCAGACGATACCCTTCTCCAGAGGAACCGGCTTAAACATACTGTCCTGATGTCCATAGCAAACTCACGAAAATATACCTGATTAAGTTTTTAAATCCAAAAAATTACAATGCATTAAATGCACTGCCGCGACATCTGCATATGTTAATTCAAACGAAAATCCAATCATGCGAATAGTTTCAAAAAAGAGGAACTACAGGAGCCTGTTCCTTTTTCTGAAAATAATACGGCAGAACCCTCATCACACGATAAAAAGGCAGCTTTCGACACCAGTCTGACTTCCGGATCAGGCAAATGAAGATTAAAGCACATTCCAAACAGATACAATTACTCTTACTTCAAATTTCCGATGTAATAACACGAAGATACCTGAAATCATTACCCTGACAAACAGCCCCCGAGGCGGCAGTTTTTTTGCCTGTTTTGCGATCAGTTTCACGACAAACAGGTGATCCGGCATACAACCCTGCTGTAAAAAAATCATATCGGATTTTCAGTCTTAAATGTTAATTATTCGTCTCCCCCTTTGACGCACCTAATGTTCTAAAAACGACTAACACAAATTGTTAATAAATATGTTAATAACTTTCAAAAACGTTCAAAAAATCCAGTAAATCCGTCCATCTGAACAAAAGTCAATAGCAAAAAAGAAATTAAAATTTTTCCTTTAAAATCAATATGTTATAAAAAGTCAAACAATTTATTTTGACAGCTTTGCGATCAGACAGATAATGAGGCGATAAATTGTGAATAACTTTTTTGTCAACACAAAAAATTAAACAAATTCTGTTGACAATTTAAAAAGAACCCCAAAAATCAGCAGGTACAGACATTCTGCGGTACAATCGCAAATCCTTCTCAAACATTCGGTCTGATACGGAGCCAAACATTAAATTTAACGCCTTTGAAAACACTTTTCTCTAGAAAAACACGGCTCAACTGCTCAAAGCGGAAACAGGTAAAACTTAACGCCCCAAAAAAACAAGAAAACGAAACGACACAAATGCCAGGCACTCTGAATCATTTAATTGATGCTTCTTGCTCTCTTTATTACCGACCATGCATCATTTACTTCCGCTGTTATCTGATGATACAAGGCCTGCATTTCCGCAGATTTTTCCGGCTCCAGATTCAATGCATGAACACGATCCGGATGATATCTTGAAATCATGCGCAGATATGCCTTTCTGACATTTTCATTGGTTTCATCAGGACTGATCCTAAGCACCTGATATGCTCTCTTTAGCACATCAGCATCAATATCAACTTTGCTTCTTCGCTCCGAGTACTCCTCTCCGGTGTCGAAATTATCATTTTTAAAGCTTGATGAAACCCACTCCCGCGAGAATGTATCGTAATACATGCTGTTTTCATTTCCAACATAAAGAAGAACAGTAAAAAAATCAGCATCATTGATTCTGAAGGCTTTCTTAAGATCTGAAAGTAAACTGTTCTCTCCTGCATTCACCTTTTCATCAAAAAACAGAACGGTTGCCAGAACGTAAAACATTGTATAGAGCTGACGTATCCCTGTGATAAGCCCTTCTGAAAGAGCGTCATTGCGACGTATATCCGAATCGGAATAGTTTCTGCCTTTCATCACCAGTGATTCCGCACGATCAGTCTGCACCCGCTGAAAATTTAACCGTATGAAAAAATCATCCAGAAACAATCTGCACATTTCATCACTCATTCCGCTTTTTGTTAAAAAATACCCGAGAAGCTCAAAGAAGGATGCAAATGAATCCATATCATTTCTTATCTCTGCACCGAGAACATCAACAGATGAAAAATATGCAGGCGGAAGATTGGGATTTACATTTGGCTGCGTACTGTCATCACGGCGGGACGGACCATAACCGGCATGATCATATGCAAAAGTATTGTGCTGTTCAGAAACCGGTGCAAAAATTTGTGAAAAAAAGATGTGAACCGCAATAACAATCAGAGCCAGTGCCACAATAAAGAATTGGGATGCCACAGGAATGTAACTGGATCCAAGAATTGTAAACACGTACATCATGGTAATGAACACTGAACCAAAAATTGCTAAATAATTAGTGCGGGAAAAAATCATTCGGACAAAAAGCGAATAAAACAAAAAACATGTACAGATAATCAACCAGTGAGGAAAACTTGCAGGGAGAGAACCGCTGCAGTGAGAAGGATCTGTATCGCATGAAATAGCCACAAAAGATGCTGCAGTAACAAATAAACCGCACAATACAAAAATAAAAATATCGAAATATCGATATCTATGACTTTCTTGATTTTCTATTTCATCTTCATCAGTATCATGCTGAGAAACCGCCTCTCGTTTGAAATCTGTTTCTGATAAATTGGAAGTACTTTTCCTGTTAAAATCACCGGTACCCATGCACATTCCTCCAATCCGGATATGTTCTGTTTTAATGGCACTGTCAGGGAATAGTGCTGATCTTAGAATCAACGCAGCATATTGTTAAGTTGTTCGTACCAAAATTTTACTTTTTAATTTCAAAATTATAAATACATTCTAAAAGGTAAAAGTTTTCAGCGGCATCTGCACTTTTGTTAAACAGAGCCGATGCAGAACAGACTCAAAGCCCCACGAAAAAAAAACGACGGTAAGCAGCATTCTTAAATTAATGTCTCTTTACAAAATCAAATCGAAAAGCTCCGGGGAGATTTATTCCAAACAGGCAGATCTCACCGACAAGGAATAATTATTTACAGGAATTCAGAATCAGCCTCGATGCTGTCCTGTCATTCTCTAACCGATACAGACCCGGGGTTTTATGTCCGTACAGTTACCTGCGCTACCCTAAAATGCAAATTTTATTGAAAGGAACACTCCAAGCCAGAATTCAACGGTCTGTCAGTGCCGTTCCGACAGGAATCTGCAAAGACCCGCATTTCTTTGCATAATGAAGAAGATGAAATCACATGACTCCTCCCGTTCTTTGTTTTTGTGTCGGCTGTTATTAAGGGAGTCCGTTTTTTCAATCACAGAACCGGCAACGCATGACTGTGTTAGAACAAGAGACGTTTTCTTCCCGGAAAGCGAATCAGCAATTAGGCTATGCACAGGCTGCCGGAACTGCATACAGAGGTTAAAGGGTTCTCGTATATGTACCGTAATCCTTAAAAAAATACAAAAACCGGTGTTTAGAACAACTTATAATCAGTCAGTGAGATAAATCTAAAATATTGTTGACATGCCATAACCAAATCAGTAATATAGCTCTCGTTGTTTGATTCCTCCTTAGTTCAGTCGGTTAGAACAACGGACTGTTAATCCGTGTGTCGCAGGTTCGAGTCCCGCAGGAGGAGCCAGCACTCCCATTACAGTTGTTCCTCCTTAGTTCAGTCGGTTAGAACAACGGACTGTTAATCCGTGTGTCGCAGGTTCGAGTCCCGCAGGAGGAGCCACTCTCTTGGTATTTTTCATAATAATCTTGTTATTTATAATCTTTTTTTGTTCTGTTCTACCTATTCTCTTTGTATTTAAGTTTTAAATCAACAGGTTAGGCTGAAAACTGCTGGATCTGATAATTAATCAGATGCAGGCATTCTGAAATTTATGACACAAAAAGACCGCATTAAAACAAAAAAAATCTCCTTATAAACATTTTTTTAAATCACATTCTCACTTCACATCAGCAGCGAAAATTCAACAATTCTCATAAAAGAGCATCATTTTTTTTAAACTTTTTCACAAAAAGCAAAATGTTCAAAATAAAAACGATGAATTTGTAGTAAAATGTATCTGAAAAATTGTGTCAGTTAATTTTGCCGTGCGCAAAGTAAACCTTAACAAAAGATCAGGATGAAAATATGACTTCTAAATTGGCTCCCAGAGTTTGGGCGGGGATTATATCCTTTGTTTTTCTTTTTGTAGCTTCAATACTGATGCTGATTGTAACTAACATTCAGCTCGACAAGAAAAATGACAGTGTGGTTAAGAACCTTGCCTATGAGTTTTCACAGCTTCAGACTCCAACCCAGGCTATCCTTAAATCCATCGCAACCAAGAACAACCTCAGTTATATAACAATGACAGACGGCGGACAGCTCGCACTGACAGAGGGTTCTGACGGTCAGGATATAATAGGCAGTCTTCTGCCTGCTTCAAGCAAAAGCACGTACATTATAGAGGGCACTAATTATCAGACAGCCTTCAACATCGATTCTTCATGCTACAGTACCTATGTGTACGGAATGTTCATACTTCTGTTTCTTACAATTTTTTCCAGCACATACATAGTCGGGTTCATCGGCAACAAGAGTCTCAAAACAGCAAGTGACGCAGTTCGCAACGCCATGGCGGAAAAGAAGTTTGATGACATAGACGATCCTGCCCTCAAAAAGGATATGCAGGATGTGTTCACCCAGATGACATCAGAGATTACAGATTTAAAGAAGGAGAACGATCATCTCAAGGTTCTGGTGGATCAGGATTCTCTTACAGGTATATCAAACCGCAAGAAATTCAGATACGATCTTTCAAGCATTCTGAGCAACACCGAAGATGTTTCAGTGTCTCTGCTTGCAATTGTGAGAGCAACCGAGCTGACCAGTATCAATCAGACAAGAGGTTTTGCCCGCGGTGACCAGTATCTTCAGGATGTTGCAAAGATCGTCTCTGAGGTAGTCAAGAAATTCTCCACAACAATCACTGTAGGATCAAAGAAAAAGCCTGAGGTTTACCGTCTTTCAGGAAGTGATTTTTCAATCATCGTTCCAAATGCCAACGATACCATTGCAACCCAGCTGGTAAAGGAACTGAAAACAGCATTTGATCAGTACACCATCGAAAGAGATATTGAAAGCACCGCCTATACCGGTGTAACTCTCATCAAACCTGGTCAGACCGAGGAGCTTGTACTTGCCAGAGCAGACAGAGCTCTTTCCGAAGCTCAGACAAGTTCGGTTAACAGCGGTTTCATCAAGAGCGACTCTGATGATGATTTCCTTCAGGGAGAATCCCACTGGGCAGGAATCATTCAGAATATCATCGATCACAGATCAATTGTCCTGCAGCAGCAGCCTATTATCAGTCTCAGCTTCAACGCACGCTGCTACAATGAAATATTCACACGCTTCGTTAACGAAGAGGGACAGTCCTATCCTACTGAAACAGTATTTGCCATGGCTCAGCGCCACGATATGCTGTCAAAGCTTGAGCAGACAGTCATTGAATCGATACTGCTCAGATACAATAAAAACAATCTCACAAATCAGAGATGGGGTATCAATCTTTCAATCAATGCTCTGCTTAACACAACATTTGTTATCTGGCTCGAACGTCAGATGCTTAAGCACAGCGACATCTGCAGCAATATAGTTTTTGAAATTTCAGAAAATATTCTTGAATGCAATGTGGCAGCATCTATAAGACTGTTTGATATGCTCAGAAGAGTTAATGTCAAATCCTGTATCTGCAAGTTCGGAAACGGTCTTGGTTCATTCCGTCTGTACCGTGAACTCAAACCTGACTACATCAAACTTGATACGTCTCTTGTAGATACTCTTGAAAGAGATCATACGTCTCAGATATTCGTAAGAACCATCGTTGAAGTATCGCACAGACTTGGATGCACAGTTATTGCTGAAGGTGTCGAGGAGTACTCCCAGAAGCAGCTGCTCGAGAGCATGTACATAGACGCCGTCCAGGGTTATCTGGTAGCTAAACCTGGTCCTCTCAATGACGGAGATGTAGGTACAGATCCTGTAAGTCTCAACAATGCACAGGGTGTTGGAAACGATAATTCTGATATGATGTTTTAATTTTTAGAATAAATCTAAAAAAAGCAGCCGTCACGGCTGCTTTTTTTTATTCGTTTTAATGTTTTCCGCACCTAGATGCATTTCTGCATCTTCCAGAATATCTGCACAAAAAAAATGCAACCTTTCTGAACAGCAGCATTAATTTGGTTCTTTACAAAATCCGGATGGAAACCGTGATAGCGCGTGTCCAGTTAGATCTATTCCCTCTTCATACTGAAGGTAAAAATGAGGATCCCATTTTAAAAATTGATTTTGAAATGATTAAAAAAACACAAAAGAAACCACATTATGAGTTACAACAGTATCTCCGCACCGTCCCAGTTAGATTGTTTTGTTCAAAAGAAATTACCGGACAACAAAATAATTTTCTGCAGAAAGTAGAAGGCAAAAAAAATCATCCCCGTTATATCCTTCACTCCCGTTTCTAAACTTTCCTAAAACGTGATGAAACAAAAGATTGTTGACTCTCGTTTCCTGGCAGTCCAAAAAAGAAGGCTCAGTATTATGATTTGTGAAAGTTCTAATCAGATGACGAAAAGTTGTACATGTGTAAAAAAGAGAACTTTATCTGCTCGTGGCGTAAACCACGTCCTTAAGGGCGTTAAGGCATAAAATTTAGGTATAATCCTTCTTGCTGACAGAGACAGACTTCGACTTTCTCAATGACTGCAGATAGACGTAGAGCCTGTAAAGTGAATCTCACCGGAGATCAGCAACAAGAACATCCGCTAGTAACAATATCTTGCTGCAGGAACCGGAAGAAATCCCCTGCCTTCAGGCAGTCAGATACTCTCTGCAACATATACGCCGCAGCATTAGGGATATTTCCTAACTTTACCGTCTTATATCGACAAGGAAATATTTCCTCTCCCGGCTCCCGTTCATTTCAGCATTTTTTCCCTATTTCAACTCTAGCGGCGGCAGATGCTTTCAAATCTGGTGAAATAGTCAGGGAAGGTCTTGCTGGTACACTTTGGATCATTGATAACAATATCAATGCCGAGAGCTGCCAGCGAAAAACACATGGCCATCCGGTGATCATTGTACGTATCAATAGAAGCAGACTTTAAAGGCTGCTTCATTTCAATTTTCAAAAAGTCTTTGCCTTCCTCAACCTCAGCCCCGAGTTTTCTGAGTTCTGTAGCCATAGCTGCAATGCGATCTGTTTCTTTTACACGCCAGTTATAAATATTACGAATCACCGTAGCTCCATCTGCAAACAGAGCAAGAACGGCTGCAGTCATAGCAGCATCCGGAATATGATTCATATCCATATCAATTCCCTTAAGCTTTCCCTTGCGTGTGCAGGTAACAGATGTCTCGGTCATGCTAACATCAGCACCCATAGCTTTAAGAACTTCTATGAATTTTAAATCTCCCTGTATGCTGTTGCATCCTAATCCAGTAACAGTGGCTGTTCCTCCGATCGCACCTGCAGCGAGAAAATACGAAGCACCGGATGCATCCCCCTCAACCAGAAAACGACCAGGTGAAACATAATGCTGTCCTCCCCGGATGAAGAAGGACTTGTAACTGTTATTAACAACCTCTACCCCGAAATCTTTCATAAGCTTCAGCGTAATATCAATATACGGACGTGATACTAGATCACCGGTTATTTCTATTGTTAAATCATGCATAAACAGCGGAGCTGCCATAAGAGCCGCAGTCAGAAACTGACTGGAAACGGTTCCATTAATATGCATGATATTCCCGTTTGGAGACTTTTTTGGAGACTTTCCTGTAATTTTAAGCGGCGGATATCCTTCATTCCCCAGATATTCAACCTCTGCTCCGGTTTCCCTCATTGCATCTATAAGATGAGCAATTGGACGCTCGTACATTCGCGGTTCTCCGGTGAGAATAAAGGTTCCCGATGAAAGACAAAGCACGGCAGCAAGCGGTCTCATTGCAGTGCCGGCATTTCCGAGAAAAATCTCTGTCATCCCTTCTGTTTTGAACGGTCCGGACAATCCGGTAACAGTACATTCCGTACGATCATCAGACAGAGAATAGCTGACTCCAAGTTTTTCCAGAGCTTCAAGCATGCGTCTGACATCATCACTGTCAAGCAGATTCGAAAGGACCGTAGTACCCTGTGCGACGGAAGCAAGAAGAAGTGCACGATTAGACAGGCTCTTGGATCCCGGAAGATTCACCGAACCGCTTATACTGCTGATTTTTTTTAAAGGAAGTGTATCCACGTAATCTCCTTAAATAATTTTTTCTTAAAGAAATTATAACTGATCAGTAAAATTTTCTACACTGAGAAGGAGCTTCAATACCTAAATTAACGGCACATTGCCGCTGTTGACTGCACAGCTGACGTAAAAAAAGTCTGGTTTCCTGTTTGTCACAGGAAGCACAGAAGCTTCTTATGTTTCTGAATCTTAGATACCGGCCGGTATTCACATTTTTTTTAATAACATCAATGCAGACATATGCCACTGTTGGTAAAATGAGAAAAATAAATAAGAATAAACGGAATAGATAAAAATGAACATATATAACTACAGTGTTCTCAACCGGGACGGCAGAACATACACAAGCATGAATGTATACAAGGATAAGGTGCTGCTTATCGTAAATACTGCAACCGGATGCGGCTTCACCGGACAGTATGAGGATCTGCAGAAACTGTATAACAAATACGTAAATAAAGGTTTTGAAATCCTGGATTTTCCGTGCAACCAGTTCGGACACCAGTCACCGGGCTCCAATGATGAAATCAATCAGTTCTGCACAATCAATTTCAGCACCACCTTTCCGCGATTCGCAAAAATTGATGTAAACGGAACCAATGCCATACCTCTTTTCAAGCATCTTGTTCAGGAAAAAGGATTCAGCGGTTTCAAATCAGGAACTGAAGCTGCAGCTCTTCTTCACTCGCACCTTTCTTCTCTGAATCCTGATTACGATAAAACCCCGGATATCAAGTGGAACTTTACAAAATTTCTTATAGGCAGGGACGGAAACGTTATAGCAAGGTTTGAGCCTGATGAACTAATGAAAAATGTGGCAGAAGCTATAGAAAAAGTTCTCTGAAACTTCTCGCAGAGAGTATACGAAAAAGTAGTTTCCCCAAAACTTCTAAAAATTTATCGTTCGATATCTCCCGCTTAAAGCAGAATGGATATTAAGGCACTAGGGCATGTATTTATAAAAAAACCGGAACCATGAAAGAAAAACTGTACTTTCTTGATCTTTCCTTCTGGAAAAGAACATTTTTAAAAAAATTTTTCCCTGATTACGAATGCATTTTTACCAGCAAAAAAAATTTTCTTTTTACTGTCAGAAGAAACACTGCAGAGGACGGTGTTCTCACCGCTGTAATCTGGTCTTCATATCTTAAAAACCCTAAGTTAATGAGATATTACAAATATCTCAAAAAAAACTCAAAAGTAAAAATAATTCTGATTGAAGATGCCTTCATCCGCTCTCTCGGTCTCGGCAGTGACTTTTTTTATCCGTACTCCATATCAAAGGATGAACTCGGAATTTACTACAATCCTTTAACCACCTCTACCCTTGAGGAACTCATAAAAGGAATAAAGAACCGGCCGGATTACAACGAACTGATTAAAAGAGCCAAAAAACTGAGAAACACAATCGTTGAAAAACATATCAGTAAATATTACAGATGTGACGAGCGGTTGTTTTTAAAAAATGTTTCTGATCTGAAATACCGTATCAGAACCAGTGAAACTCAGGGTAACTACTACGAAAGAATTATTTTTGTACCTTGCCAGGTGGATACTGATGCATCTGTTCTTTCCGGCGGACTCGGATATGACAGTCTCACCCTTATAAAAGAGCTGAGGAATAAATACCCCGAATCATGCATCATAGCAAAGGTTCACCCGGATGTAATGAAAGGGAACAGAAAAAACAACTCCACCATCAGTGACTACAAGAAATATGCAAACATGGTTTTCACTGATGAATTTACAAGTCTTGAATGCATCGAAGTCGCAGAGGAGATACATACCATCAGTTCATACACAGGGTTTGAAGCGCTGCTAAGAAATAAAAAGGTTGTATGCTACGGAATGCCTTTCTATGCAGGATACGGTCTTACGGAGGATATCGGCTATAAGAACGCAAATCCTGTTGCTGTAACGGCTCATGAAAGACGTTATAACAGAGAAATAACCTTGGACGACATTACAGCTGCAGCAATCCTGCTTTATCCTGTTTACTACAACTGGGATAAAAACGCCATATCCACACCTGAAGAGGTCACGGCAATTATGGCATCAGTCGATAAAACAAAACAGAGCAAGTTCTTTCTCATCAGACATAAAATATATCTTAACCTGTTTATAAAGCCGTACAAAAGATTTTTCAAAAAAGATGAAAAATACTAAACCGCACCGGCAGAATCAATTCGGAAATGCAGTCAGACATGTCCAGACTCTGCGTATTCATACACTGCGGTTTGGACTTTGTCCATCTGACCTAGTATCCGGTAATTTTAATTTAACATTACCTTCTACAGAAAAATGCATATAATTCTCTGCAGGTTAAGGGCACTCATCAGCATGCATGTACCATGAAAGGCCTGTTACAAAAAAAAAGACTTAAGCTGAACTTTTCTATAAGGCCGGCATAGGTTAGACTATACCACAGTATGCACCTGTGCAGGATGGTGACAAAATTTTTACTGTTGCTGAGTTTTCAATAGTTGAAAATATATTTTGCACGTTTGCTTCGGCTCTATGAAACAAACGGCATCCAACAAACTGAGTTAGATTTTTTACAATTCATACAGTCTTCAATATATGATAAAAAAATTTTTTATAAACATTTTTCTTTTTTTTGACAAGCACGGATACATTACATTTCTTCTCTGGACTCTTATTACTCTGTTTCCGGTAAACTTGATGATAAGTTCGGCTTTTTTTGCCTGCTATCCGGATCATTCAAGTTATTTTTATGTCAGCGATTTCAGCTCGGTACTGAATGAAAGTACAGAAAAATTTATAATCGAAGAAGCTGAGAAACTCGAAAATCTTACCAAAGCCCAGGTTGTTGTAGCGACAGTTCCCGAAACGAACGGTCTCTCTATTGAATCCTATTCACTTAATCTTGCCAATCAGTGGGGAATAGGCGATAAAGAAAAAAATAACGGTATTCTAATTCTCTTTAAAACAGATAAAGATGATAAAAAAGTCAGAATAGAGGTAGGCAGAGGACTTGAAGGAGACATAACAGATGCCAGGGCCGGAAGGATTCTGGATGATTATGTAGTTATAGCCAAAAATGAAGGCAAGTGGAATATGGCTGCATGGAATGCCTTTGTAGCGGTTGAAAAAGCTCTTTATGAGATATACAGTCTTGATGAACCGGCATCGCTTGTATTCATGAAAGGGGAGCCTGCTTCCAGCACTGAATCAACCATGGCTGACGTTCCGTTTAAAATGACTGAAAATCCAGAATATGCACCCGGCTTCTTTGAGCATTCTATAACAATTTTTATAAGTTTCTTTTTAACTTCTATTTCCTATATTATTATCTTTGTAGGAATACTAACAACAATCATAGAGGAAATAGCACACGATATTTATGTTAATTCTGCAATATACAAAATTGTGGGCCACTCCGGCGGTTCATCATACAGCGGCGGCAGAAGCAGCAGCAGTCGCAGCCATAGCAGCCGCAGCAGCAGTTCCGGCAGAAGCAGTCGTCGCGGAGGCGGAGGAGGGTTTGGAGGTGGCGGAGCTTCCAGATAAGCCGTTTAATTATACATTTACGGGATCTAAGTAAATTCAAGCTGGAACGACGTTGACCTTGGCTCGAAGTGTTTCTCTCCGGCTTGAATTGAATTTCAGGAGGTAAATCAGTTTTAAAATAAACAGTCAAATCATCAAGTAAAGACATTGACTAATCAGCGGACATTTCTCCAAGGATGTCACAGTCATAAAAAACTTGTTTGTTTTTATATTTCTGATTAAACTTTCTATATACTTCAAATACTTCTTCAGTATATGACAGAACATTTGATGCATTCATTTGTTCAATCGATGAGATATCAATGTCCAGATAAACTAAAGCTTTTTTGAAATTTTCAAAAAATTCATCATTTGTATTATCAATTCTTCCACCGTTATTAATCATGTCCCAGACAATATGTTCAAAACCGCTATAAACACAATAAACAATCTGATCCTTTGTGTAATTTTCAAGTTTCATGATAATTCTCCTAAAATTATGATTTGACAGCAGAATTATAATCGAGCACAAAAATGAGTCTGATAAAAATTTTTATTAACATAAAACTGTTCCCGCTCTGATATTAAAACTCTGATCCTGCATACTTCCGCCATATAGACATCAGAATCACTGACATACACCAAAAGTTTCGAATTCTGATCATTTATGGATCTTCATGTTGACATCATCCCTGCCGACCTTCAAACACTTATTAAGTATTTTTCTTTTCAGTCCTTTTCAATCAGAACTTTTTCAATAGCAGTGCATAACAACCTGACCTGCTCCTCATTTATAATATATGGAAGCATCAGGTAAATAAGTCTTCCAAACGGTCTTATCCAGACACCTGATTTGACAAACGATTTCTGAAGTGCAGCCATGTCAACGGGAGTTTTAAGCTCCACCACACCTATGGAACCGAGAACTCTTGTTTCCTTCACCCAGTTATATGTAGACAGAGGAAGAAGATATTTTTTAAGCCAGGATTCAATTGTTCTGACACTGGATTTCCAATCGAATGAAAGAAGAAGATCCACGGATGCACACGCTACTCTAGTAGCCAGCGGATTTCCCATGAATGTAGGACCGTGCATAAGTACTCCAGCCTTTCCTGTACAGATGCCTTCCATAACTTTCCTGTTGCATAAAACAGCAGAAAGAGTCATATAACCGCCGGTAAGGGCTTTACCAACAGTCATAATATCAGGCTCTACTCCTGCCCAGTTGCACGCAAACATTTTTCCGGTGCGTCCGAAACCGGTAGCTATCTCGTCAGCAATAAACAGAACGTTGAAATAGTCACAATAGGCTCTGACCCTGCGTAAAAATTCAGGATGGTAAAAATACATTCCTCCAGCGCCCTGCACCACAGGCTCGAGGATAACGCCTGCTATCTCCTCATGATGCTCTTTAAGAACAGAATACAGTTCATCACAGCATGCCGGATCCCAGGGATCGTAAAATCTGCAGGAAGGACGGCTGATGAAATAATTCTGAGTAAGAAAATCACTGTAGATTGAATGCATAGATCCGACAGGATCTGTAACACTCATTGCACCGAATGTATCTCCGTGATATCCGCCCCGCAGAGCTAGAAATCTTTTCTTGGTTGATATCCTGCCGCTAAAATACTGAAGTGCCATTTTCAGAGAAACTTCAACAGCAACAGATCCGGAATCAGCAAAAAAAACATACTGCAGGGACTCCGGTGTTATATCGATCAGACGCTTCGCCAGTCCTGTCGCGTTTTCATGACGTATACCGCCAAACATAACATGAGACATTTTTTCGATCTGCTGTGAAACAGCCTCATTAAGTTTTGCCACATTGTAGCCATGAATGCAGGCCCACCATGATGACATGCCGTCAACAAGCCTGGTGCCGTCAGCAAGTTCAAGACAGCATCCTTCGGCTCTGACAATTTCATATGTTGGAAGAGGATTGGTCAGTGATGTATAGGGATGCCAGACATGCTCTAAATCAAATTTTTCCTGATCTGAATTGTTGTAATCAAAGGTCTGAATATTCATAAAGTACAAGAAATCTCCAAGAAAAAACAAAAGGCTAAACTGTCAAAAGACATCTGATGCAGCCAGCAATTATCTTCAAAAATCAGTATTTAATTTATGCGCTTATTCTGCCTGCAGCGAATTTCTGCAAAAAACATTATCGTATCAGGAAATAAATCAAAGCTGCAATGGAGAGAATGATTAGAGAATATGTCACCGAAAGAAGACATTTAATTCTTCTTGATCTGAGTTCCTTCTCAAGCTGCTCGCTCATATACTTGAGCCTCTGATACTCTTCCTCTTCCGGAATGACTTCAAGATCCTTCAGAACAAGACTGATCTTGTCCCCGAGAGGCATTGATATATCCGGAATTTTATCAAAAACCGGTTCAAAACTTCCTACTATCGTTCTCAGTTCAGGCGGAAAATCATTCATAACTGCCGATGCACAAGTCATATCAGTTTCTGTCTTTTCACCGTAAACAGAAAGTATAACGTCAGTAATACCGGCTGCTGTAACCGGCAGAGATAAAATATCACCACCGGCAAAAACCTTCATTATTTCAGTAATCTTATTGGAAGATTCACTGAAAAAAACCATGATTCTGCATGATTCACCGGATGAACCGAAGGTAAAAAGACGATCGTATCCCAAAGTATTGTTGCCGTAGGAAATCCCCGTATCTGTAAAACCAAGTTTTTCTGAAAGGACCCTGCCTGCACCGTTCATTCCGGAGCAAAAGACCTTTAGATAAATCAGAACAATCATAAGATCATCACGATCTGCAGCCTTTCTTTCTCCTGAAATAACAGGTGATTTATACTCAAAAGATACGCCTGACTCTGAACTTTTATTTGCTTCATCTCTTCGGAAGATGCCTACAGCTGTATCGGAATTATCTTCATTCATATGCATAATTCCGTAGTTAATATTCGGAGACGGAGAATCAGTTCTGCCTGCGGCTCCGGAATCAGAAACAAAATAATAATGCATAAAAACTCCTGGAAGATAGAAAATTATCAGAACAACTGTTTAAAACAGAAACAACACAAAGTAATTTCAAGGCAGTCATCCGGGCAATACCTGATTACGCAGATGGCGTCTTTATCAGGACAACACTTATTTCATAAAAATTTCATGACATACATAATTTTACGTAAACGAAAATTATTGGCAAGACAGAAAAATAATGCGCGTGATTATGCATCAGTAGAACAAATGAGGATCTGCTTAAGTCTTTAACAGTGCGGTAATTATCCGGCCCAAATTCCCTGACAGCAGGAAAACAACGTATTTTCTCACCTTGTACAAAGCTTAATTGTAACAAAGGAGTATCATGGATCCGGTTCAGCCCATACATACTCTGTTTCAAGATACAAAGTGACGACAAAATTGTAGTTTTCATAAAAATATCGTGGAAAAAATTACCTGCATTTGAGTTTTATGCCATAATAAATATGGTGCGTCTCCCAATATCACTGTATGTTTTCATGTTTTAGCTGCAGATAAAGAAATATGTTGTTTTCAAAAGCAGGAAGTGACCTGCTCTTTTACTGTCAGTATCGAAGTACAGCAACCAGGGCTAAAAAATACAGAAAAATTAACAGGATCCGTCAGACAACATAAGAATGGTAATTAACATTTCTTTCAGAAAGAAGGTGCATTATGCATGAAGTTCCAAAGCATTCAAGATGTCCAAGCTGTGCCGGCAATATGGAGTTCGATATCAGCGCCGGAAAATTAAGATGTATGTCATGCAATGTGACGTTCACAGTACCGGAATACGAAAAAATTCTAAGAGAAAAAGAGAGTCACTCCGAAACTGCTCTTAATCAGTTTATCAGCGGAGCTTCAGCTGACAGAGATGAAAACGGGCAGATAGAAAAGGACGTAACGGCCCGCAGCTACACATGTACGTCCTGCGGAGGAGAAATGTCACCTGGCGCACTCGGAGCTACAGATCACTGTCCGTTCTGCGGCAATGCAATTGTATTTATTGATAAGTACAAAGATCAGAGAATGCCTGACTTCATTATTCCATTCAAAAAAGACAGAAATTATTTCTATAAAAAATTCAATGAACTGATGGATGACAGGCTCTTTCTTCCGGACAAATTTCGTGAACAGGCAACCTTTGAAAACATCAAAGCTGTATATGTTCCTTTCTGGCTTTTTAAGGTAAAGGTTGAAGGCACGGTTCAGTTTTCCGTTGAAATGCAAAAAAAATTAATTTCAAACCGCACAAGAATAAAGCATACGGTATATAACGGGAAAAGTGAAGGTGCGGTGACACTCCAGAACGTCCCGCAGGATGCCACCAGCGAAATAGCAGACGATATCACCCAGGCTCTTGAGCCGTATGACACCCGCGAAGTCACTGATTTCAGCTTCGGATATCTGTCCGGACTTGACGCCAGCATATATGATCTAGACGATCAATCCTGTTTCAGATATGTAAAAATAAGATCCGTGGATACATTTGAAAAATTCATAGCCAATGCGGATAAATTCGATTATTACAGTATTTCATCAGCGGATGTAACCTGCACTCCAAAATACATTAACTATGCCCTGTTCCCTATCTGGATGACCGAAGTAAATTTCAACGGTCAGTCATACCGATATGCAATGAACGGTCAGACAGGCAAGGGAATTGAAGAATTTCCCGTTTCACAGTTTAAAAAGCATTCAAGCATCTGGGCCTCCTGTTTTTTCCTGTCAAGTCTATACTTCTACATTGTAATAGGATTGCTTAATCTAGCCACAGGGACCAATAAAACTCCTATCTGGATTTATATTTTACTTTCGTTTCTGACATACATGATAGTAACCAGGTGCGTAATAAAATGGACCTGCAAATCAAACTGCAGTGCTATAATTTATGATGCAGTACTTATTGTTGCTTCATTTTTTATCATGCACTTAGATATAAAAACGGATTTTTTATTTAATTTTCAGCTTGAAAATATCAAATACTATTTTAACTTTGCCGCTATTCTAGCTTTTCATCTTTTAGCCGGTTTTTCTTCCAACAGATATGTAGGCAAACAAAATCTGAAAAATTTAATTCACAATGAACATAATGCAGATTCGTACCGCAGTGAGAAAGACTGCTGGATTAACAATATATATTTCGAAAAGGCTTTCGAAACCAAAAACTCCAGATACACGCCTCTGATCAGAAATGCCAAAACAGTGAAGCCTGAAAATAAAACCAATATGAACCGGACAATTTTAGATTATTATAACTAATGAAAAAAATAGCTAAGCAGGTTAAAGTTGTTTATGCAAATTCATGACTGCTGACAGTGAGTCTGCGTCACATACACGCAAACCATGATTCTGCATCCGAAAAGCTTACCGATAAGAGATGAGAAACAGCCAGGAACTTTTCTTTTAAAGGAGCCTTTTATATTTTTAAGCACTCTATGCTCAACTGTTCCGCTCATGAAACCTTGAGCCTGTGCATAATCATGAATTTCAAAAATGAAGAATGAAAAAAGAGAATCAGACGGTATGCACCAGAAAAACTCAAAAGAGCAGGATGTATTCTCTCATTAAGCTTATTGTGAGGATTTCAGTCATAACGTTCTTAACATCCGAAAGCAAGCCTCAAACATTCTCTTATAGTTAGGTCAGATCTTCAGTTTTTGGGTACACTTGAAGGAGAATTGATCACTTGATAGCTTGATCTGCTTTGGCCTGTTCAACAGCTCTCTGTGCATCCTTACGGGCTACTTCCAGGTAGTATTGGGCATCATCAGTAATGTCAACAAAATCCATTTTGTTTGTAACCATTCCTATTTTTATAAGACTCTGATCTACGTTGCTTCGAATCTGTGTCTGAAATTTTTTAATATCACTAAAAATTTCTTCAGCGGAAAAGGAAGCAATGGTGAATAGCAACTGTTCGCAAATGATTTTATTTATAGTTTCACTGATTTCGTTTGCGCTTTTGCCTAACATGGAGTTTACAGCATTTTTTAAATAATTATCATCATTACTGAATTCTACACCGAAGGCTACAGACATTGTGATATGTACATTGTTGCGTGTAGGAGCTTCATTCAGATAAACAGGAAAACAGAACGTCGACAAAGTTATGTACGAACAGTCATGGATTAAAGGTATTACAGGAGTGCTTCCTTGAGTGATATATTTTACTATCCTGCTGCGATTATTTCTCCTAAAAACTACCATAATGGTGCCGTATGGACATTTCCGCAATATGAAAAAGCGGAAGACCATCCATACAGCAATGCAGACAAACGGCAGGCAAGCGAATCCTGCTACTAAGGCTAATGAAAGATAACGATCCATGATTTTTCCTTCTTTGATAACAGCTATCCGAGAAACCAGCTATTCAGCAAGCAGGGTAATTTGGCTCAAGAAGTGAATAACCGGCTGTAAGCATCAAGAGCAGCAGCTCATAATTACTCGTGCTACAGATGTCACTAATGAAAAGGCTCTGTTCAACAAAAGTGTTGATGCCACTGAAAACCTTTACATTTTATATCGTATTTATATTTTTTTAATTAAAAAATTAAATTTTAGTCCAAATAACTTAGCAATATACTGCGTTGATTCTAAGATCAAAACTATTCCCGAATAAAGCAGTTGAATAAAAAGAGGAGTTAAGATCAAATAAAATGGTTCTCTACAGAATACCACTAGGCTCATCCGAAAGAGAGGTACACAGCCGTAATGAGCAATGAGGATTATGCAAAAGAGGTTGAGAAGTTTAAATGAATGATGAATAAACAGTGGCATTTTGATGCATGACTTATCTACTGATTAAGCATTAGATAACAATTGAATTATTTGCTGATACCAGTTAAATTACTTACGGATTTACCGTACTGACAATTGTTCACGGGAAGTTCCGTTCTGTATCACGGATAAAAATTCGGTGCCGTGATAAAATATCAGCCGATGGTGTTGAGTTCGGGGATGATAAAGTCATGGGAAATATTCTGAATCCAGACAAGGAGAACAGCTTTATAAGACTTGCAAATCGAAAAGACAAGTATTTGTTTGTTGATAAATCTGATTTTATTGAAATAACCAATAAAAGATTAAATGAAGACGATCGTTTTATGGCTGTAACCCGTCCCCGCAGATTCGGCAAAACCGTAACGGCTCATATGCTTTTAGCCTACTATTCCAAAGAATATGCAGGACAAGGTGTTTTTGACAAACTCAAAATTTCAGATAAAGGAAGTTACGCAGAGTACCTTAATAAATACAATGTCATTTACATTGATATGAACTCAATAAAAGATAGGTATATATCATATAAATCTGACAACTCGCTATATATTGATGGTATAGATGATATTGTAGATTTTCTGCAATACATGGTTATTCGTGATCTTAAGGAGAACAAAGAATACGCAGAACAAATCAGCAGTGATCCTTTGATTGGAAAGAAATCTTTATCTTCAGCTCTGGGTGTTATATGCAAACGTACTGGAGAGACGTTTATTTTTATTATGGATGAATGGGATCTGATATACAGAGAGTATCGTAATGAAGATGTATTGCAGGTAAAATTCATAGAATTTCTGCGAGGATTATTTAAATCTGATGGAGGTAAGGCATGCTTTGCTCTCGCTTATCTCACCGGTATTCTGCCAATCAAAAAATACAACTCTCAGTCTGCTCTCAATGGCTTTGATGAATATAACATGCTTGCCCCTGGTGATTATGCTCCTTACTTTGGTTTTACTGAAGATGAAGTTGTAGACATCGTAAAATCACCTAACTGCAGGGTGTCACATCATGATTTAAAGGAATGGTACGAGGGTTACAAAATAAAGGGGGTTGATATTTACAATCCTAACTCAGTGTGCAAAGCTGTCAGTCGAAATGAATGTATAAGTTACTGGAGCGGAACATCGTCAAATGAAGAATTCGTATCCCTGATTAACATGAATTTTGCCGGAATCAAGGACGATATCATCCACCTTGTTGAGGGCAGTACCATTCAGTTCAGTTGTACAACTTTTCAAAATGATATGGTATCAATTGAAAACAAGGATGATATATTCTCATTGCTGGTATGTCTAGGCTATCTTGGGTGTGCTGATGACGGAGGAGACTATCGTCTGGCCTATGTGCCTAACAAAGAAATAAAAACAGCTCTTTCTTCACTTGTAAAGGCTCAGCCATGGTTTAATTCCATGCCTATAATTAAGCGTTCAGAATCACTTTTTGAGGCCATAACATCTCTTGACGGAAATAAGACTGCAGAAATAATCACCGAAATACACAATTCACCTAATGTATCCCTGCTTACCTATAACCGTGAGGAATCTATGGTATTCTGCCTTATATCCGGTCTCATGTGGCGTACCGAGCGTGAGTACGAATGCTTCCGTGAACTGCAGTCCGGTAAAGGAAGTGCGGATCTGATTTATGCCCCGAAGAGAAACTTGAATCTACCAATCCTGCTTATAGAATTCAAATATGGTCTGAACGCCGGGGATGCCATGGAGCAAATTAAGGAAAAGGAGTATTTCAGTCGGTACCGTGATGGTGATTATCCTAACGATGTGTTGCTTATAGGCATTAACTATGATCCTAAAACAAAGTCTCACCAGTGCCTGATTGAAAAGCTGGATAAATAATTCCACAAACAAAACTATTCTCCCATAAAAGATCTCTAAACCGAGGTCCTTTTTTATTTTCAGGAGTTTCAAAATGAACGACGGCACCATCAGACTTTCTGCCGACACGTCTGCTCCGCAAATACAGCTCATCCATCCTCTTACTTGAAAAAACCTGATTAAATACTCCATTCCTGCAAGGTTTAAACAGGTAATGAATAGATAGGATCTTTACAAAATCAAATTGGAAATATTTAGGATGCTTTATTCAAAATATGAAGAACTCAGCGAGTTGGAATAATTATTCGCAATTGTTCAGAAATAGCCTCGTTGCTGTCATGTCATTCTCAGGCATATTGATCTCAGGAATTTGTGTTCGTACAGTTACCTGTGTTACCTCTGAAACGCAATTTTTACTGGCCGAAACACTCCGTGACAAAGTTCAGTGGTCCAGTCAGCGTATTTCCAGATGGAATTTGTAAATTACCTAAATACTTTATGAAATGAATTTTGTTTCTGCGGTATCAACCCATTATTGAACAGAGCCTTCTCAATTAAAGGCTACTTTTTGTTTCGTAGCGCCTTTTGTAGTAGTCAGCAGTTCTATAAAAAATAACATCAAGAACATGATTAATCAAAGCAGGATTGGATGCTATCAGACTCAATTCTTCAGAAAGAACAAGGGTACCATCGCTTTCAAGCCTGAAAAATCCGGAATTTACGGAAAGAACCCTGACAGGCATGGAATAGATTTTTTTTAGATGATAGCTGTCAGGAAGTTTTTTGAACTTATCAAGATTCATATCAGGCTCAAGATCCTGCCAGTTTCCCGCCTGGGAAAAAAATTTTTTCCATGAATCAAGAAGATTTTCCTTCGTAGCTTTCAATCTGAGAGCAGCATGGGACTGAGCAATATTCGTATAATTCGCTTGTTCTCTGCAGGAGACATCATTCACAGACAGAACCGGATCATCAAGACCTTCCTCACATAAAGATTCTTCTGTTTCTGTAAAAATTTTTTCATTCTGCAGGGGTGATGCATCACTGCAGATATTTCCTTCATCACCGGTATCGATAAAGGCCTGCAGAACCGGCATTTTGTATACTTTTGTCATGCTTGTGGTTTCAAGAGTACGAATAAATTCTCTTCCCAATGTGCTGCAAAGCTTCAGTTCATTTTCATCAAGTTCATTCATCCGCTCTAGAAATGCCAGATAGTTTTTGAAAATGTTATGCTTTGAATGCTCCATAATCAGACGGTAAATACTGTCTTCCATATGGATAAACAGATCATGACGCATCGGTCTTCTGCCGAGAATTTCCCTGATCCTGTGATATTCCATCTCGATTCTAGCTTCTATTTTCTGCCGCTTCATTTCCATTCTAGCAAAAAGATCAATCAGCCTGACATCAAGATCAATATTACAACTCTCCGGCAGATGAACAGATGTGTTCAGAGCAGTCATGCCCTGCCCGATGCCTGCCTCCTGTGAATCAATGCCACTGATGCAGCTTCCAAACAGTCTGCTTATCCGATCCGCATTTCTGTAGTTACCAATAAAATCAAGAACAGTAAGTTTTTGCTTTCCTTTGTGCCGCCGCAGACCGCGTCCCAGCTGCTGAAGAAATATTACAGGAGATTCAGTCGGACGCAGAAACATAACAAGATCAACAGAGGGTATATCTACACCCTCGTTGAACATATCGACAGAGAAAATAACATCAATTTTCCCATCCTTAAGTCTCTGAACAGCTGTATCCCTGTCAACGGAATATTTGCCTGCAGTACCGCTGTATACAGCGACAGCTGAAATTTTTCTTTCACTAAAAAATTCAGACATTTCCTCAGCATGTTCTCTTGAGCAGCAAAAGCCAAGGGCTCCGCAGGACCGATATTTGAGATAATGCCTGATAATCAGCTCCTGTCGCTTCAGATTTCCCCTGTATATTTTCGTCAGGTCAGACTGATTGTACCTGCCGTTGATTATTCTGATTCCAGAATAATCAGTATATTCATCAAAGATACCGTGGTAGAAAAAAGGTACAAGATAACCCTTGTTGATAGCTTCGGACAGATTGATTTCATACGGAACATTGTAATCAAAAAGTTCAAAAACACTTTTTTGATCCAAGCGTTCAGGAGTGGCAGTAAGTCCGAGCATGAACTCAGGATGAAAATAATTCATAATCCTTCTGTACTGCGATGCTACTCCGTGATGGATTTCATCCATGACAATGTAGTCAAAGTAATCAGGAGCAAAGTATGTGCTGCTCAGGTATCTGCCTGAGCCAAGAGTTGAAACGGAGCCGAGAGTAACCTCTCTATCAGAAATTTTTTCAGCGGCATTAAAATATCCTATGCTCCTGGTTCTCCGTATTGAAGCAAAAGTTTTCCTTGCCTGTTCAAGAATCTCCTGTCTGTGCGCCACAAAAAGAATTTTTTTATATGCAAGGGAATCAAATGCGGCTAAAGCAGTTTTGCCTACCCCGGTCGCAGCAACCACCAGACACTTAACAATCCCGTCCAGCCTGGCATTGTTAAGAGCATACAATGCTTCTATCTGAGCCCCAACCGGCTTGTAAAAAGGAAGCAGTTCAGCGGCTGGAATCGAACTGTTAACAGCAGACTCCTTCGCTCCTGCATTTTCGTAACCGGATTGAAAAAAATCTGTTCCTGAAAAACCCCCTTCACCGGAAACCTGCGAATTATCATAAATGCCGGCATTTCCCAAGGCTTCCGGACGGCGCCAGGATTTTGAGTACTGCTTAAGTCTGTGCTCATCGGCAATTACGGAATGGTTGTTAAACAGTTCCTCAAAAACGGAATAAAATTTCCTGAAGCCTGCTTCATCTGTCAGGTTTGTGAACCGGTAGTTCCACTCGATACCTGATGTAAGCGCACTTTTTGAAATGTTGGAGGAGCCGATAAATATTTCATGCAGATCCCCGGCATAATGAAAAATATATGATTTGGGATGAAATGATCGATCCTGATCAGCATAAATTCGGCTCTCCATAAAAATAAGTTGGAAATAATCATTAATCTTATTTCGAATTATCAATAATCTTTAGAAAGAAATATTCATCGAGAGAGGATGCGGACACTCTCCGGGGAAACATATCCATCTGCTGC